>CAEZYY010000012.1_pt1 | contig 61529 bp, 49 predicted proteins | sample 7265861 | NCBI WGS metagenome assembly CAEZYY01 (sample SAMEA6813946, study PRJEB35770) | freshwater metagenome | biome: Freshwater; feature: Freshwater reservoir; material: water | place: Czech Republic | collected 2016-08-15 | depth 30m m | reverse complement strand
CCTCGGCGGGCTCGAGAGGTAGACCGTCTGCCAACCGGAGGCGGTTTCGGACGCCGAAAGCGCGCTGGTCACGATATTCCCGGAGTCGTCCCAGACGTAGACGTTGTGCGGGGGAAGGTTCGACTCAGGTTTGAAGAACCGCACTGCCTGGACGTAACCGCTCACCGAGGAACTGAGTCGTAGCGACAGGTTCAGAGCAGGCTGCTCACCCGCGATCGAAGGGTTCGTCCAGTCGTCGCCTACTCGATAGACAGACGGCGGGACAGGACCGCCAACCACAAAGTCGAGATCGACCATGTAGTTGGTGCCCACCGTGCCATCGGGGTGGCCACCCGGTTGGCCGTAGCGGTAGTAGCCGCTCAGTATCGAGAGTGGCCCGTACGTAGTTCCTGTAAAGGTCGACCGCGGATACCCACCATTCGGGGCCGAGTACCCGACCGAGAACGACGCACCCGCATCGATACGCACCGGGTGTTCGAGCACGACGCGTTGCCAACCGGCGTTGGACTCGTCGACGAACTGCTGTGACCCGACCACGACTCCCTGTTCGTCCCAGACGTAGGCGGTGTGCGGTCCCAAATTGCCAGTGGCCCGGTAGTACGACACAGCAGTCACGTAGCCGACTGTTGCAGTCCGCAAGCGGACAGCGAGGTTGAGTGAACCGCCGCTTGAGTCGCTGCTCTCGACTGTCCAGTTGTCCGCAAGCTGGTACGTGGTCGCGTCGACCGGCGCGGTGTAGTGGAGCACCACAACTCCCGATCCACCTGTGCCTGCGCTGCTTGAGCCGACACCGGTACCGCCACCTCCACCACCGGTGTTTGTCACCCCACTGCTGCCGTCGAATTGGTCGCTCGTGGACGTCGATGTGAGGGAACTGCCGCGTCCACCGCCACCGACGCCGCCCGCTCCACCACCGCCGGGAACGGTGCAGTCGCACGAACCGTTGGTACCTCCGCCGCCACCACCGCCATAGTGATGCGCCACTCCGGTGATGGATGACGCGACGCCGCTGCCCCCGTTCCCGCCGAGCGAAACACCGCGGGCGTCCCCCCCTGCGGAACCCGCACCGCCGCCACCACCACCGGCACCCAACACTGTGCGGTCGCTCCGTCCGCCCCCAAAGCCCTGGCCGGGAGTGCCGCTAGTTCGGTCAACAGGGGACTGGTCGGCGCCACCGCCTCCGCCGGACCCACCGCCGGACGCGCGAATCGGAACCGACGCAACGCCGCCGCCAGCACCTCCGCCAAACGCGCGGACGGCATCGAACTCGGAGTCGCCTCCCCTCGACGCTGCCAGCGAGAGACCGTCGCCGGCACCTCCGCCCTCGCCTACGGTCACCGCAATCGTGACACCCGGCATCACGGTGTAGGTCTCGGCGTCTGCATTCGACACGACACCGCCGCCGCCGCCGCCACCTACGGCTCCACCGCCACCGCCACCAACGACGAGATACGTCACCGACGTGACGCCGGTCGGGACCATCCACGTGCACGCGCCCGTCGTGGTGAACCTGGAAACCGTGTCGCCCGTGGTCTCGTCGAAGGTGACGTCCGGCGCACAGGGCGACAGCGAAGTTGACCCAAGCGTCCGGCCCGAAAAACCAATGACCCGCGACGGCGTTACGGTGATTGGAGTGCCCTGACCGTCACCGACCTGTCCTGAGGCTCCGTAGCCCCAGCAATAAAGCGATCCGTCTTCGATGAGTGCGCACCCGCCCCAACCGGTCACGGTTGCGGCGACTGCCTCACCGGGAAGCCCGACCACCGCCGTGGGAACGAACCGCGGGCCTCCGGTCTGGCCAATCCCGAGGGCGCCTTCGGAGTTACGTCCCCAGCAACGAACGCTTCGGTCTGCGAGCAGCGCGCACGTCGAGTTGGTACCGGCAGAGATCGACACGACGCCGCTGTTGAGCCCCTGCACCCCAACCGGGACGTTGGACCCTGTAGAGGTTCCGTCGCCCAGTTCACCTTGACCGTTGGTTCCCCAGCACTTCACCGCGCCCGTCGAGAGGAGAGCGCAAGCGTGACCGCCGCCGACCGTAATTGCCACGACGCCTCGATGGAGACCCTGCACGTCGACCGGTACGGCGGAGAAGAGATCCCACGACCCGTTGCCAAGTGTTCCCCACGCCTCGTACCCCCAGCACTTGACGCCACCCGACGTGAGGAGGGCGCAGGCATTCTGGCTGCCGACGGCAACGGCTACCGCCGGCCCACCGAGGCCATTCACGTCAACGGGCGTGTTGCTGGGGCTCTGTGTGCCGTCGCCCAATTGGCCCCAGGAGTTGCCACCGAAGCACTTGACGGAGCCGCTATCGGTGACGAAGCATGACGAGTCGCCACCGGACGAGAGCGACCGGACTCCACTCGTCAGACCAACGACGTCGACCGGCACCGTCGAGTACCCGGAACCATCGCCCGGCGTGGCACCCCAACACTTCGCACCGCCGGCCTCTGTGAGCGCACATACCTGCGACCCGCCAGCGGAAATAGCGCGCACACCGCTCGACAGACCGACAACGCCCACCGGTGAGAGCCGATCGACACTCTCCTGACCGTCACCGAGTCGCCCTCCGGGCGCGTAACCCCAGCACTCGGCTGCGCCGGCCGCAGTGACCGCACAACGCTCGTAGGCGTCGCCCGAGATCGAGTCGAGTGCACTTGAGTACGCAGAGAACGCAGCTGCATCGGTGCCATCCGCAAAGGCCGCATCGTCTGCCAGCACCCAGGACGCAAACGCTCCGTACATCGCCATCAAGGCCACCGCAGCGCGGAAGAAGCGAGACGACTTCAGGCGGCGGTGCTGACGATGACCGTTGCTCGTTCTGGCCACCGAGTGAGCATACGATCCAACCGATTTCACCGACCGCGTGGGGCGGATCGGTTTGGTGAACTAGCAATGAACATTGCATGCCGGACAGGGATGCCCCCCGCTCGAATCCTGCAAGGTATCGCTGCCCTCTTCAACGTTGAGAAGGAGCGGACCTTTCCGTGGCACGCTCGACGAGCCAGGCGAACGCTGGGTTCGGCTGAGGCATCAGCTGTCCGGCGCCCCGCTGGTCGCCCCCCTGCTACGGTCAGCCGAACATCCAAGTCGAACGGGGGTCAGACATGGGGTCCAGTTATCGAAAGATCGTCTGCAACGGGTACACGAGGAACTTCCGTGCAGCCGCCGAGATCGTCGAGGTTCCGAGAACCTCCCCGGCGCCCGGCCAGGTACTCATCCGGAATCATTTCGGGGGCGTGAATGCATCCGATGTCAATATCGCCGCTGGCGTGTACTTCTCCGACGGCACCTTTCCCTTCGACCTCGGCTGCGAGAGCATCGGCGAGGTGATCGAGGTTGGCGAAGGAATCAGCCATCTCGCTGTGGGCGACTACGTGGTGTCACCGAGTCTCGGGAGCGCGTATGCAGAACTCATCTATCGGGATGCCCTGCAGGTGCTCAAGGTTCCCACCTGCTCGCCCGAGGTGATGACCGCCGTGGTCTGCGGGAGCACTGCATCGGTCGGGCTCAACTCCGTCGGCCAGATGGGTTCGGGCGAGACGGTGCTCATCACGGCCGCTGCGGGCGGGGTTGGGAGCTGGTGCGTGCAACTGGCGAAGTTGGCAGGCAACCACGTCATCGGCACCTGCAGCACCGAGGAGAAGGCCGTTGAATTGCGCAGGCTCGGCTGTGACCGCGTCATTGTCTACCGTAACGAGGACCTCGGCGCGGTGCTGAGTACCGAATACCCGAACGGCATCGACCTTGTCTTCGAACAGGTCGGCGAACAGACCTTCGACACGTGCGTGGACAACATCGCGCAGCGAGGCCGCATCGTCATCTGTGGATTCATCTCGGAGTACACGACCGGCCCGAAGCCCGTCACGTCACCGCGGATCTACCACAAGCTGCTCTGGAAGTCGGCTCAACTGCGGGCCTTCCTCTTTTCGCACTGGCCCGACGAGTTGCCCGGTCATATCGTCGCGAACCTCGCGCTTGTTGAGAGCGGCGCCGTTGACCCCCTCGTGGATCGCAGGGTATTCAGCGGGCTCGAGCAGGTTGTCAATGCCGTCGAGTACCTGCACGCAGGCGGCAACAGCGGCAAGGTGGTCATCCGCTACCCGTAGGGATGTTCGGCGCGAGGCCAATGGATGCACGCTTGACGAGCCAGGCGAACGCCGGGTCGGGTTGTGGTGCCAGTAGCTCCGGGTGCCATTGCATGCCCCAGACACTGCACCCCGGGATCTCAACGGATTCGACAATCCCGTCCGGTGCGCGACCCGTGCACACGAGCGTCGGCGCGACACGGCCGACTGCCTGGTGATGAAGGGTGTTGACGTTGAGCCCGGGTCCGAAGACCTCACGGGCTATTGAGCCTTCGTCGAAGGCGACCGTGTGGACGCGTGCCGACACGGGGTATTCCCACGCCGCGTGCAGACCGACCTCTTCGCCCTCGATGTGCTGCAGCAGCGAACCCCCGAGGGCGACGTTCAACACCTGCATGCCCCTGCAGATTGCGAGCACTGGAATCCCAATCTCGAGCGCACGACGGAGCAGCGCGATCTCCACCCGGTCACGGTGCGTGTCGATGCCGTAAACAGTCTCGTGAGGGTCCTCGCCGTACAGCGCCGGGTCCACATCACCCCCGCCGGTGAGCACCAACGCGTCCATATGGTCGAGAGCCTCGACGGAGGTGTCGATGCACGGCAGCATCAGTGCCACCCCACCCGCTGCCGCAACCGCGTCGCTGTACGCCGCAAGGTGCAGGTCTACCTGCTCGTCCCGGAAGTTCGCCGGCAGCGACGGCACCTCCGGCGCGCCATATCGCCGCCCGCTCAGCGCAATCAGAGGTCTCCCCACGGGACGGAATCTATCCCACGCCTACAGCGTGCGAACCCGTCCGCGGTACCGTCTGCAGCGATGGGAACGGTCCGACGCGATTCCAACCCGACCGAGCGCGAGCAGGCGGTGGCCAACCGGGTCGGCTCGCTCCACGACATCGACTTCGCCTCGATGAGCGCTGTGCAGAACGTGTACCGGGTGGCCAACGCCGTGCGGGCACGGATGGAGCGAGACGTACTGGGCGAGTCCGGCCTGTCGTGGACCTCGTTCACCGCCTTGTTCGTGCTCTGGGTATGGGGCCCGATGGAGACACGTCACCTCGCCGAAGAGTGCGGGGTCACCAAGGGCACGCTCACCGGGGTGCTCGCCACGCTCGAGTCGAGGGGGCACGTCCTGCGGACCGCGCACGAGTCCGACGGTCGGCTCGTCGTGGTACGCCTCACCCCAGGCGGTCGGACACTGATCAAGCGCCTGTTCCCGCAGTTCAATGCCCAGGAGACCCAGGTGGTCGAGGTGCTGAGCCCCGCCGAGCAGGCAACCCTCGCCAGACTGCTGCGCAAGGTCCTCACGCACGTGGAGAGCGGCGGCTAGCGGGGCAACGTACGGCGGCAGCCCTTCCCGTCCGGCACCCAGACCTTGTATGGTTCCAAACGACTTGGGGTCAGCCGGGCGGGGCAAGCCGGCTCGCCGCTCCCGCCACGTCACGACGGACAACCAGCCCACGAGGTGCTTACAACATGGTCTCCCCTCGAGTCAGGACGCTGTTCACCGATCATCTCGGTCTGGCGCGAACCCGATACCTCCCCGGCGAGCCGCACACGAACCGGATCCGGCACTGCCTGACGCTGTTCGCACAGAACTTCGACAACCAGATGACGGTGGGCGCTCCCGGGTCCCGCTTCCTTGAGGGAATGCCGGACTGCGAGGCCGTCTTCGACCGCTCCGAGATGCGACCGTCCTGGGTCGAGGGCGAACGCCTCGTGGTGTGCGATCTCTACTTCCGCGACGAACTGCTCGACGTGGCGCCCCGAACTGTGCTCCGCAACGCAATCGCACTGTGGGAATCCCTCGGCCTGGACCCCTACGTAGGCATCGAGCTGGAGGCCTTCCCGCTGGAGCCCGACGGCAGCGGCGGCTGGCGCGCGGTATCCGCCCCCGGGTCGATCGTGTACCAGACCGGCCCCATCGCCGATCCGCACGGTCTCATCGACGACGTGCTCGAGGGCGCCGTTCGCGCCGGGCTCGCGGTGGAAGCGGCGCACACCGAGTACGACGCCCCACAGCTCGAGTTCACCCTTCACTACGACCGTGCGCTCAAGGCCGTTGACGACATTGCGGTGTTCAAGCTGATGGCCCAGGAGATCGCCCGCCAGAAGGGTCTGCACCTCACGTTCATGGGCAAGCCCTTCACCGCAGCGGGCGGCAGCGGGCTCCACGTGAATCTTTCGCTGCGGAACGCCGAGGGGACCAACGCCCTCGTGGACACCAGCGGGGACTACGGGCTGTCCGACACCGCCCGTTGGGCGATCGGTGGACTCCTTGCGCACCACGAGGCGCTCTCCGCGATCGTTGCGCCGACGGTGAACTCCTACAAGCGGCTGCGCGCCGGACAGATGGCCGGCTTCTGGGCCAACTGGGGCCTCGACCACCGTTTCACCACCGTGCGCGTCTCACCGGAGCGGGGTGCGAGCACACGGCTCGAGTACCGCCAGCCCGACGGTGCGGCCAACCCGTACCTCGCCACCGCAGCGGTACTGGTTGCCGGCTACCTCGGCGTGATGAACCGGATCGAACCACCCGTCATCGAGACCAACGACGCGATCGAGACGGCGTCGACGAGCCGGTCGACCCCGGAGAACCTGTCGATCGCCCTCGACGCTCTCGAGGCCGACACCGAGTTCGCGTCGGCGTTCGGCCAGATGTGTGTGGACAATCTCCTTGCGATCAAGCGGGAGGAGTGGGCGAAGTACGCGGCGCACACCACCGACTGGGAGCACAAGTACTACCTCCCGTTCCTGTGATCGACGGAGCCGAACGAACCCCATGAGCATCTCCATCGAGACAACGGGGCCTGACGACCTCAACATCGTCGATCCCGACACCTACGCCAACGGCTTCCCGCACGCAACATTCGAGCGTCTCCGGCGAACGGATCCCGTGTCGTGGTGGGACGAGACCGACGGCGGCAAAGGGTTCTGGGCGGTCACCCGTTACGACGACCTGTTGAGCGTGAGCAGGAACACCGCCGTGTTCTCCAATGCCCAGGGCATCACGCTCGAGGAGATGGAGCCCGACGACTTCGAGGCGCGGCGCAACATGCTCGAGTACGACCCGCCGGAACACACGCGATACCGGCGCCTCGTCTCGCGCCCGTTCAGCCGCCGCGAAGTGATGGGGTACGAAGCGGCCATCCGGGAGATTGCCCGACAGGTCGTGGACGACGCGCTCCCGGGGTCGTCCACCGTCCACCTCGACGTCACCGAACGCATCGCCAAACAACTCCCGATGCGGATGCTCGGCAAACTGCTCGGCGTGCCCGACGAAGACGGGCCGTGGCTCGTCGAACGCGGGGACGCCCTGCTCGGCAACTTCGACCCCGAGATGACCGACTACCCCGTGGACCTCGTGAACACCGACGAGTTCAGGGCCATGCCCTTTCGCTCCCCTGCCGGACTCGAGCTGTATCGATATGCCGAGGAACAGGCGAACCTACGCCGCGCCTGCCCCATGCACGACGTCATCAACTCCCTGCTCCAACCAGCGGTGGACGGTGAGTTGCTCAGCGATCGCGAGTTCAAGAACTTCTTCGTGCTGCTTGTCGGAGCAGGCAACGACACCAGCCGGTACACGATGGCCGCGGGGATGAAGGCACTCTCCGAACACCCGGACCAAATGCGTGACCTCCAGCGCGCGATCGGTACCAACCCCGCACTGGTCGAGAGCGCCGTGGAGGAGATCCTCCGCTACTCCACGGTCACGATGAACTTCCGGCGGACCGCGCTCGCCGACACCGAGCTGAACGGACGGAGCATCAGAGCGGGCGACAAGGTAGTCATCTGGTTCACGTCCGCAGACCACGACCACGACGCCTTCCCCGACCCCTATCGCTTCGACATCCGGCGCACACCGAACGACCACGTTGCGTTCGGCCTGCGGAGCCCACACCTGTGCCTCGGCGCCCAACTCGCCCGTATGGAGATCCGCTTGCTCCTCGAGGAACTGCTCCCCCGTGTGAAGGACTGGGCCGTGGACGGGCCGATCGAGCGGCTCAGGTCCAACTTCATCGGCGGCATGAAGCACCTCCCGATGACCATCGAGACCCGATAGCCGACCCATGGCTGGCCCAACCGGGCCCACAAGACGGCGGCAAAGTCCTTTGCTACCGTACGACCATGAGCACGTCCTCCTCACGCACGGGTTACCTGTACCACGAGATCTACGGCTGGCACGACACCGGGTCCGGTCCGATGTTCCCCTCGAACGGCTTCGGTGGCATCCAGCCGATGCCGCACCCCGAGAACGCAGAGACCAAGCGCCGCATGCACGAACTCATCGTGGTGTCCGGCCTCATCAACCACCTCCATCGACTTGAGCCAAGCCAGGCGACCGAGGCCGACATCCTGCGATGCCACACTGCTGAGCACCTCGCAGCGATCAAGGCAGGATCTCTGCAGCCCAAGGGTGGCGACGCAGGTGATGGCGTGTCCCCATTCGGCAACGGCGGGTACGAGATCGCCCTGCTCGCCGCCGGCGGCGTCATGAGTGTGGTCGATGCCGTCCTGTCAGGCGAGGTGCGCAACGGCTACGCACTTGTGCGCCCGCCCGGTCACCATGCCGTTCCGAGTATGGGCATGGGTTTCTGTATGTTCAACAACATCGGGATCGCTGCGCGTCACGCCCAGGCGAACCGGGGTGTGGGACGAATCGCGATCGTCGACTGGGACGTGCACCACGGCAACGGCACCCAGGCGATCTTCTACGATGACCCGTCGGTCCTCACCATCTCCGTTCACCAGGACAACTGCTTCCCGCCAAGCTCTGGCCTGCTCACCGAAACCGGCGAGGGTGCCGGCAAGGGCACAGCGCTCAACGTTCCGCTTCCGCCCGGATCGGGCAACCCCGCCTACGAGTACGCGATGCGCAACGTCGTGGTGCCGGCACTCGAGCGATTCAAGCCTGAGATCATCCTCGTGTCGAGCGGCTTCGACGCGAGCCTCATGGACCCTCTGGCACGCCAGATGGTCACCAGTGCTGGCTACCGGCTGCTCACCTCGATCCTCATGGAGGCCGCCGACCGGCTCTGCAACGGCCGCATCGCTATGTCGCACGAGGGCGGCTACAACCCGATGTACGTCCCGTTCTGCGGCCTCGCCGTAATGGAACAACTCAGTGGCCACCACACACTCGACGACCCGTTCGCTGCGTTCGACTACATGGCAGGTGGACCGATGCTTGCCCACCAGCAGGCCGTGGTGGATGCGGCGGCAGCGAACATCGCAGGCATCCCCGCCTGACCCACCCCCGCTGGTTTCTGGGTCTACATCTGGCGACCGGTCCGCCAGATGTAGACCCAGAATCCGTGTGGAATGGTCGCTTACCAGTAGTGGGGCGGGTGGGTATCGAACCCACGACCGAGGGATTATGAGTCCCGTGCTCTAACCACTGAGCTACCGCCCCCGACGGGCAACCTACCGCTCCACCCTGATGGTTCTCGGTCCTCGAACGCGTGGTTTTGTGCAGTTCCGGTACCGCGAACAAGGGGGTGTAGACCGAAAAATCCCGCCGCAGCGGGCCAAGGGAACAGAGCCGAGATGGCTCCGGGGGTGGGGGTCGAACCCACAACCTACGGATTAACAGTCCGCCGCTCTGCCGATTGAGCTACCCCGGAAAGGCACCCCGAGAGTAGCGGCTGCGGCCGCCGATGCCACCTTCGGGCAGGCCAGCCGGGTTCGGCGACCGCGGCGCTCAGCCCTCGCCGAGGTACGCCTTCAGCTGCTCGCGATATCGCGGGTGGCGCAGCTTGTTGAGGGTCTTCGCCTCGATCTGTCGGATGCGTTCGCGTGTCACGCCAAAAGCCTTGCCGACCTCCTCGAGCGTGCGCGCCTGACCGTCATCGAGGCCGAACCGCATCCGCACCACGTCCTGCTCACGCTCGTGGAACTCCGAGAGGAGCGACTCCACCACGATCCTCAATTCGTCGTCCAGCGCTGCCTCGCCAGGATCCCTCGAATTCTCGTCAGCGATGAGATCCCCGAACCGGGCGTCGTCCTCCTCGCCCACCGGGGCGTCCAGCGAGCGGAGGTCCTGCGAGATGCGCAAGATGTCCTGCACCCGCTCCTCGGACATCCCCGTGCGTTCGGCCAGCTCGACAGTCGTTGGGTCGCGCTTGAGGTCCTGCACCAGTTCGCGCTGCACCTTGAGCACCCGGTTGATGTGCTCGACCATGTGCACGGGAATCCGGATGGTGCGGGACTGATCCGCGATGGCCCGGGTGATGGCCTGACGGATCCACCACGTGGCATAGGTGGAGAACTTGAAGCCCTTGGTGTGGTCGAACTTGTCGACGGCCCGCATCAACCCGAGGTTCCCCTCCTGTATGAGGTCCAGCAGTGCCATCTCACGGCCCTGATAGCGCTTCGCGATCGACACAACAAGACGGAGATTGGCCTGGATGAGATCGGACTTGGCACGCTCGCCGTTCCGCACGGTGCGCTCAAGACGGCGACGATCGATCTCCGCAAGCGTGACGGTCTCCACAACTAGACGGTCCGCCGCAGCGAGCCCATCAAGAATCGCCTGCGCGAGGCGACGCTCGTCGTCCGCATTGAGCAGGCCGACCCGGCCGATCTCGTGGAGGTACATCCGTACCGGGTCGGTGGGGTTTCCCGAATCGTGACTGCCCGCCATCCGCTCGGCGCGCTCGCGGCGACGGTCCCCGTGGTCGTCCTCCACCAGTTCCTCGACAGCATTGTCGATCTGGATGTTCCGGCCGGTCAACGCACCGTTCACCTGATGCAACAGGTCCTCGTTGAGCTCAACGTGACGCAGTACGTGCAAGACGGAGTCGGCATGCACAATCCCCGCAGAGATGCCACGAGCGATGAGCGAATTCCACTCTGCCGGGTCTATTCCGGAAACCGGCACGACCTCCACCGCGGGCATCATCTGCGACTGCCCGGTCGTGTCATTCGCCACGTGAATCGTCCCCTGACTCCGGATGGCTATCGGCCACTCGCCGCTGCAGCCACACTAGCAATGAGTCCGACGCGTTCTGCGAGGTGCTTATGTCCTCCAATTGCTCGAGGAGGCGCCGGGCCTCAGCATCTTCCCGGATCTCGTCGGGGATGTCCACACGAGTGCGCTTCGCGAGTTCCCGGCGGACTGCGGCGTTGAGGAGATTGCGTGCCTCGGTGTCCACGTCGATCTCGTCGACGTCCACCACAGCTGCGCGCTCCAGCACGTCACGCGCCTCGGGATCACACGACGCAATCGCCGCTTCGAGGTTCCCCCCCGAGCTGGCAAGCGCGCGGAATGCGCGCATCGTGGTGTCCTCCGCGAACAACCCGTCCACCAACCACGGCGCGATCGCGTCCCAGCGCTGCACGAGCAGGGCAACGGCGACGAACTCCTTGGTGTCACCCGAGCGACGGCGTTCCGACGGGACGTTGACGACAACCGGGCGGCGGCCACCGCGCTGCGCTGCGGCGACGAGGTCCGAGATGGGCAGTGACAGACGCGCCGCAACCTCCCCGGCGTACAGGCCACGCACCGTTGCATTCGGGTGCTCGCCGATCACGGCCATTGCGGCCTCGGCTGCACGCGCGCGCTGCTCGGGGGACTGCGCAGGTCGGCTTGCGAGCGCTCGTTGCACCCGGAAGCCGAGGAACGGCTCTGCGGTGTCGACCGCTCGTTTCAGGCCCTCGGGATCGTTGCTCGCCATGTCCGCCGGGTCCTTGCCCTGAGGGAAGTGTGCAACCGACACCTCAACCTGATACTTCTCCTCCCACTCATAGAACTTCTCGGCCGCGCCCTGCCCGGCAGCGTCCGCGTCGAACGCCAGCACCACACGGCTCGCGTACCGCTTGAGCAGTTTGACGTGCTCCTCGGTGAACGCCGTGCCGCACGTGGCCACAGCCCGGCGCAGACCGGCACGGTGGAACCCGATGACGTCGGTGTAGCCCTCGCACACGATCACCTGGTTGCTGTTCACCGCATCGGCCTTCGCCCAGTTGAGACCGTACAGCACCCGTGACTTCGAGTAGAGCGGCGTCTCGGATGAGTTCTTGTACTTCGCGGGGTCCACCGAGCCGGGCAGTACCCGCCCGCCGATCGCGACCGGTTCCCCCTCCGGCGTGAAGATCGGGAACAGAACTCGCGCCCGGAACGCATCCTGCAACTTGTTCCGACGGTTGTTGAACGCGAGACCGAGCGTGGTGAGCACCTCGTCGGGAAGCTTCACGTCACGCGACAGTTGATCCCAGTCGTCGGGTGCCCAACCGATGCGGAACTGCCGGGCCACCTCCCCCGTGAGACCCCGGCTGCGCAGGTAGTCCCTCGCCTCGCGGGCGTCGGGGGCCGTGAGGAGCCGTTGGTGGTACCACTCCACAACCTGTTCCATCGCCTCGACGAGCTGCTTGCGCCGACCGCGGTCTCGCGCCTCACTGCCGCTCGAGTACGTGAGCACGATGCCCACTTTGCCCGCAAGCTTTTCCACGGAGGTCACGAAATCGACATGCTCCATGTCCTGGATGAACTTGAACACATCGCCCGATGCGCCGCAGCCGAAGCAGCGGTAGCGCTGGGTCTGCTCCCGAACGTTGAACGAGCCAGACTTCTCCGCGTGGAACGGGCAGAGGCCCACCCAGTTGCGCCCGACCCTCCTCAGCGCCACATAGGGCTGGATGATGTCGACGAGAGAGGTCGCCGAACGGACCTTCTCGATGTCATCCTCCGCGATCCCCATGCGGCGAGGTTAGCGATCCCTCGGGCTCAGCTCTCCTCGGGCGGCAGGCCGAGCGCCGGCTCTGCCCCGCCTGGGACCGACTCGATCGTGTCGAGCGCCCCCGGATGGCGGGTGCGGCGCATCGAGGTGAGCACCGACATCGCGAGGACGAGCACGATGACCATGAGCGATACCCACGTCTCGATGTGGACCCAGCGGCTGATGACCATCTTGACGCCGACGAACCCGAGGATGACCGCCAGACCCTGCTGCAGATAGCTGAAGCGTGCGCGCATGTCCGCGAGGAGGAAATAAAGCGCCCGAAGGCCCATGATCGCGAACGCGTTGGAGGAGAACACGATGAACTGTTCCCGCGAGACGCCGAGGACCGCCGGGACGGAGTCCACCGCGAACACGACGTCCGTGCTCTCAACCAGCACGAGCACTGCGAGCAGTGGGGTCGCGAGCCGCTTGCCGTTGCGCTGCACAAACAACTTCTGGCCGTCGTAATCGGGCGTGGACGGCACCACCCGTCGAAGAATCCGCAGGAACCTGCTCTTCTCGGGTGTGAACTCCTCATCGTCCTCGCCGGAGAGCGCCAGCTTCACGCCCGTGTAGACAAGGAACCCGCCGAAGACGAACAGGACCCAGTCGAACTTCTCGATGAGTGCCACGCCGGCAAGGATGAACGCTGCGCGGAGCACGAGTGCCCCGAAGATCCCCCAGAACAGCACACGATGCTGAAACTGCACCGGCACCGCGAAGGTGCCGAGGATCAGTGCCCAGACGAACACGTTGTCGATCGAGAGGCTCTGCTCGATGAGGTAGCCGCTGAGGTACTCGACGCCGGCGTCACGGCCCCAAGAAGCAATCACCACGAAGGTGAATGCGAGCCCGATCGCAGTCCATCCGATCCACTCAATAGCGGCACGCTTGAGCGGCAACACCTTCGGCACCCGGTGCAGCACCAAGATGTCGAACAGCAGCAGCACGGCGATGGCCCCGAGCAACCCGACCCACGCCCAACCGGAGACGTCGAGGTCAACGAACTTGTCCTTGCCTGCCGAGGAGACCCTCCCGGCGAGCACCGTGATCGACACCCGTTAGTCGCGGCCGAGCAGGCCGCCGAGCGCCCCGCCCATCCCGCTGGGTCCGGAGTTGCCGGTTCCGATCGCGGCCTTGATCCAGCCGAGTAGTTCCGACGGGTTGCGGGTCTGGGACCAAATCCTGCCCGGGCCGGTGAAGTCCAGCACGAGGCCCTCACCGCTCTTGAACGTCTGCACGAGACCACCGGTCACCTTGCGTAGTTGCATGGACACCGTTGATTCGTAGGCAACCATGTGGCCCGTGTCGAGCGAGATGGTCTGACCCGCAGCCAGGTCCCACACCTCGAGCGCGCCGTAGCACGCGAACACCACGGGACCGCTGCCCTCGGCGCGAACGATGAAACCACCCTCACTGCCGAACAGGTTCTTGAACCCACCCCACTGCGCGTCGATCGTCACGCCGTTGGCGTTCGCGAGCCACGAGCCCTTCTGGATGAACAGCGGGAGGGCGGGCTGCACCTCGTAGCTGATGATGTCGCCGGGGAGTCGCGCAGCGACATCCACGAAGCCACCCTGCGAGGGCGCCGTGTAGGTACTCACGAAGAAGCTCTCGCCACCGAGCGCGGCCCGCTTGAGCGACTTGAGCATCCCGCCCTCTGCCTTGGAGTGCAGCGTCACGCCGGCCGACATGGCCATCATCGCGCCGGACTCCACCTTGACCTCCTCGCCTCCCGCGAGCGTGATCCGCGCCACTCCATATGCCGGGCCTTGACGGGTCTGAACCTGCATGTCTTCCTCCTCATGATCCTGCGTAATCGTAGTTCCGCGACGCCCGCGACCGTGGCAGGGGGCGACGATCGAAGTAGCAGACGTATGTAACCGCGGCACAGACTACCGATACCGCGAACCAGCCCTTGAGTGTCGGTCCATATGATGACGGGTGTGCCGGCACTTCGACTCCTCGGCTTCCCGGTCAAGGTGAAGCCCGGCTTCCTCGCGTTCCTCGCACTCGTCATGATCTGGAACCCGGGCGTTGGCTGGAAGTTCGCGATCGCCATCACGATCTTCTCGCTGATCCATGAGCTCGGCCATGCCACGGCAGCTAAGCGCCTCGGCGCCCAACCGGAGATCGCGCTCGACTTCCTCGCCGGCTCCACCCGGTACACCCCGCCCCGCCCGATCACACCGATCGAACGCGCCTGGGTCGCTGTGTCCGGCCCCGCCGTGGAGATCGTCCTCGGCCTCGTCGTGCTCGGCGTGATGCGTGTCAACCCGTTCGACGTTCCCCAGGTCTTCGATTCCCAGGTGGCCGGCGTGATCTGGATCGCTGGCCCGGTCTTCGGGTTCCTCAATCTGCTGCCGATACTCCCGCTCGACGGCGGTCACGTGCTCTCCGGTGTCCTCGAGAGCATCTGGCCGAGCCGCGGCGGCATCGTCGCTATTGCGTTCAGTGCTGCGGTCACGCTCGCTGTCGGCGTGGTGACGTTCCTCGAGCCCGCTGTGCGCTGGCTCGCGCCGTTCGCGCTCATGCTGCTCGTGCTGCAGATCTGGCCGCTCGTCCCCCAGCGCACACGGGGCACACGTCGGCACGCCACCCGACCCGCACCCGCGGAACCAGGCGCCGAGCCCGTCGCCAGCGAGACCTAGAAGCCGAGCCGGGCGAGCAGTTCGCCCATCAGCGAGTCGATCGGCACCCGAACCTGCTCGGTGGTGTCGCGATCCCGGATGGTGACGGCGTTGTCCTCGAGCGAATCGAAGTCGACCGTGACGCACAGCGGAGTGCCCACCTCGTCCTGACGGCGGTAACGGCGACCGATCGACTGCGTGTCGTCGTAGTCCACCATGTACCGATCCGAGACGGTGCGGTGAATCTGCTTGGCGAGCGGTGTGAGTGTGTCCTTCTTGGACAGCGGCAGCACTGCCACCTTGAACGGCGCGAGGCGTGGGTGCAGCCTCAGGATGGTCCGCAACTCCCCACCGACCTCGTCCTCGTCGTAGGCGGCCAGCAGGAACGCTGCCATCGTGCGCGTTGCTCCCGCTGCAGGTTCCACGACGTACGGCACGTACCGCTCGTTCGTCGCCTGGTCGAAGTAGTCGAGCTTCTCCCCCGAGTGGGTTGCGTGCTGCTTGAGGTCGTAGTCGGTGCGCTGAGCGATGCCCTCGAGCTCGCCCCAGCCCCAGGGGAAGAGGAACTCCACGTCGCTTGTGCCCGCCGAGTAGTGCGAGAGCTCGTCGGCGTCATGTGCACGCAGGCGGAGCATCTCGCTCGGGATACCGAGCCCCACATACCAGTTGAGGCGCTCGCTGCACCAGTACTCGTACCACTGCGGGCCATCGGCGGGCGGCACGAAGAACTCCAGTTCCATCTGCTCAAACTCGCGGGTACGGAAGATGAAGTTGCCGGGCGTGATCTCGTTGCGGAAGCTCTTGCCGACCTGCGCAATACCGAACGGCGGCTTCTTGCGCGACGTCTGGAGCACGTTGGCGAAGTTGACGAACATGCCCTGGGCCGTCTCCGGGCGCAGGTACACCTCCGCGCCCGAGCCCTCGATGGGCCCGGCATGGGTCTTGAACATCAGGTTGAACGCACGCGCCTCGGTGAAGGAGTCCTTCGCCCCGCAGCCCGGGCAAACGGAACGATCATCGAGGTGGTCCTCCCGGAAGCGCTGCTTGCAGGACGTGCAGTCCACGAGCGGATCGGTGAAATTCGCGAGGTGGCCACTGGCCTCCCAAACCGCCGGTGGGGAGAGAATGGCCGCGTCGATCAGAACCGTGTCGTCACGCTGCTGCACCATCGCGCGCACCCACGCGTCCTTGACATTGCGCAGCATGAGGGCACCGAGCGGGCCGTAGTCGTACGAGGAGCGGAACCCGCCGTAGATCTCTGCCGAGGGATACACGAACCCCCGTCGCTTGCAGAGGTTGACGATCTGTTCCAGGTCCTTGGCGGGCATAGGCATTTAAGGATACGGCGACGCGATGCCCCGGACGCGCCGGGCGCGGCCGTTGCTCCGCGGATGTGCCGTACGGTTGGGTGTGATGACTCCCCGTCGCAGTCGGCCCGCACTGTTCGTTCCTGCATTCATCGGCACCGTGGTTGTCGCGCTGCTCGGGTGCGGCTCGGGCTCATCGGCACCGATCCGGTCCTCCACCTCGGCCTCTGAGAGCACGACAGCCGGGGTGTCCACCACGGACACACCGACCACCGAACCTCCGAACAGCACCGGACAGACGACTGCCGCGCCGAGCACCTCCATCGAGGAGAGCGACACCGTCTGCGGTGCGCTGCAGCCGATCGGCCTACGGGCGAGGGTGATCTCCACCGGTGAGGTGGACTGGTCCGGGTCCGGCCGCCGGGACACGACGGTCACGGTCTACGAGACCGCTCCGGACACGGCCGATTTCCGAATCCGCGTGGACCGAGGCGGCGCGGGCTCCGAGATGGCCATCATCCTGACGAACCCAGCCGAGTCGGGTCCCCCCGGCGGTGCGCCGGTTACCGGCGAGCCGGCGTTCATCGTCGCGACCCAGGTGGACAGCGCTGTATCGGGAACGAACCCCGAAGAGCTGCTCGTACGGGTCGGCTTCGTCGCACCCCGCGAGCTGAACGGTGTGCTGCAGAGCGGCGGCTACGACGTAGCCGTGTTCTTCCGTTACGGCAATGGTTGCATCGACCGGTTCCGCGGTGCCGACGACCTCGAGCTCGTGTTCCCTATCCGCGCCGGCGGCCCGTCGATGTCCGGCCTGGCATGCGTCAGCGAAGAGGATCCGGCCCACCCCGACAAGTACCTCGTTCGCACCACTGCCTCCCGCAAGCAGGGTCGCAACGTTCCGAGCGCGCTGTATGTCACGCACGAGTACCCACAGATCCGTGGTGGATCGACTGCCACACCGGCGGGCACGACGTCCGCTCAACTGCTGGACGGCGCGGACACCGCCGACGGCGTTCTCGACTACCAGAACACCACCTCTCCCCTGCTGCGGTACTCGAGCATCACCGGATGCGATCTGGACTCCGCAAACATCGGCGACCACGGCGACGAACAGGTTGATGATGGCGACAGCCCCTCGGACGGAGAGCACGTCATCGACTGAACCCGCTAGGCGGGTCGGTCACCACGCTCGAACATCGCGACCGATTTGAGCCTGCGGTCGATGTGATGCTCAATCGCAGCAGTTGCGAGATGACCGACCTCGGCGGTCGCCGACGATGCGGGCTCGTCGAGGGCCGCGTTCAGCTGGCCACCGAGGATCATCCGCGTGATCCGGAGCGCCTCTGACGACACGGGCCGACCGCGTCGGCACGACCTGCAGAGCACTCCGCCCTCGTGCATGTCAAAGGCCACCAGCACGGCCTCCGGTTCTGCGGTGCCGCATCCGACGCATGAGTCGAGTCGGGGTTGGACCCCTTCGGAGGCCAACACCTTCCAGTAGAACGCCGGCACCACCAACGGCGAGGGCCGCGTACCGAGGGTGCGGAGCGCACCGACCAGCATCCGGTAGAGCGCAGGCGCCGGTTCGCGATCCATCGCGACGTGGTCAACCACCTCGACCATCGCCAGTCCCTGCGTCAAGCGATCGAGATCGCTGAGCAGCGGTGCCGGACTGTCGATGGTGTCCACCTGGCTGACCACGTCGAGGTTCCGTCCCTCGTACATGAGCAGACTCAGGTGGCACAACGGCTCGAGACGCCCTCCGAAGCGGCTCTTCGTCTTGCGGACTCCCTTGGCCACCGCCCGCACCTTGCCGTGGCCGGCAGTGAGCAACACGATGATCCGATCGGCCTCACCAAGTTTGTACGTGCGCAGCACGACACCCGTATCGCGGTACAGGGTCATCGCGGGCTTGCGTAGACGTCGATGCCCCTCATCCTACGTGTACCCCCAGTAGGGTCGGTTGGACCATGGAACGAAGCGCCCGAGACCCTGCCGAACAGGCGAAACGGGATCTCGCAAGGGTCACTGCGGCCCTCGCTGCGGCCGAGGAGCGCCCGGGACAACAGGAGATGACCGCTGCGATCGCCACGGCGATCGCGTCCAAGCGACACCTCGTCGTGCAGGCGGGCACGGGCACCGGCAAGAGCGCCGCCTACCTCATCCCGGCAATCACGAGCGCGGCACTGCGCAATGCCGAGCGCGACGGCGCAGGCGACGGCACACCGGGTTCGCGACCGATCGTGGTGGTCACCGTCTCGAAGGCGCTGCAGGACCAGTTGGCCACCAAGGACCTCCCGTTCATCGAGGCCCACCTCGGCGTGCCGTTCGACTGGGCGATCCTGAAAGGCCGCAGCAACTACCTGTGCCTCCAGCGCATCAGGGAGAACGCCCAGGGCGCCGCCGGGACGAGGCGCGGCCGTCAGAAGTCAACGGACAGCGAAGGCGCTGGTGCCGGCCAGGGTGTGCTCGATCTCGGTGTCGCGGCGATCAACGACCTGCCGAGCGAGGTCCGCGTGGAGATCAAGCGGCTGACCGACTGGTCCGCTGTCACCAAGACCGGCGACCAGTCCGAGCTCGACTGGTCCCCCTCGGACCGGGCGTGGTCCGAGGTGAGCGTCGGCAGCGAGGAGTGCCCGGGCGGCCAGCGCTGCCCGATGGGTGCAGAGTGCTTCGCCGAGGCCGCTCGCGCCCGCGCCGCAGTTGCAGACGTCACCGTCGTGAACACCTTCCTGTATGGGCTCGACGTGGCCAGCGACGGAGCGATCCTGCCGGACCACGATGTGGTGATCTTCGACGAGGCACACCAGCTCGAGGACGTGATGAGCGACACCGTGGGCGTGTCGATTGGACCGGGTCGGTTCACCCGCGTTGCGCAGGCACTGCGGCGAGTGGTGGAGGACCCGCTCCTCATCGGTGCCGTGTCCGACATCGCGCCGCTGCTGCGCGAGGTGCTCGCTCCCGAGGTGGGCAATCGCCTCCCCAACCCACTGCCCGTTGCGATCGCAAACGCACTCGTCGAGGGAAGGCTTCGCCTCGACCGGGCGAGCGAGGCGCTGCGCAACATCGACAGTTCCATCACGGACCGCCACGGCGACGCCAAGCAACGACTGCTGCGGGCCGCAACCCTCATCCTCCGCCTCGCCGAGAACATCGACGTGACGCTCGGCTTCGGCGAGCAGTACGTGGCGTTCGTATCCGGCGGGCCCGAGGTACCCAGGCTCGAGGTCGCACCGCTCGAGGTGGGGCCGGTGATGGCCAAGGGGGTGTGGAGCAAGCGCACCGCAATCCTCACGAGCGCCACGATCCCGGCATCGCTCGCCGAACGGGTCGGCCTGCCCGCCGGCACCACGGACTCCCTCGACGTCGGGAGCCCCTTCGACTACGAGAACAATGGGTTGCTCTACTGCGCAATGCACCTCCCGGACCCGCGGAACAACGGTTACGCAGCCGCCCTGCACGACGAACTCGCCGCGCTGATCATTGCCGCAGGCGGTCGTACCCTCGCACTGTTCACGTCCTGGAAGGCAATGGACCTAGCCGCCGAGGCGGTGAAGGCGATGCTGCTCAAGCAGGGCGCTACCCATCACGTCTACACGCAGCGGGACCTCCCGAAGCCTGCGCTCATCCGCGCGTTCAGCGAGGACCCAGAGTCCTGCCTCTTCGCGACCGCAGGTTTCTTCCAGGGCGTCGACATCCCCGGGGACACCCTCACGCTCGTCACGATCGATCGCATCCCGTTCCCCCGACCGGACGACCCCTTGCTCTCGGCGCGTCGCGAGCAGCTCGGTGCGGCAGCGTTCCGCACGATCGACGTCCCTCGCGCCTCGATGCTCCTCGCACAGGCGGCCGGGCGTCTCATCCGCACGGCGACCGACCGTGGGGTCGTTGCCGTCTTTGACTCCCGTCTCGGGACGGCGAACTACCGGTGGGATCTCGTGCGTGCCCTGCCCCCGATGAAGCGGACGCGACACCGGGCTGAGGCCGAGGAGTTCCTGAGGAACCTCAGGAACTGAGGCTCAGGGCTTCTGGAGGAGATCGATGAGGCTGCTGGTGTCCCAACGGAGCCCGCCCCGCTCCACGACCTGCGCGTAGAACTGATCGACGAGGGCCGTGAGCGGCAGGCGCGCTCCGTTGCGGTGGGCCTCGTCGAGCACGATGCCGAGGTCCTTGCGCATCCACTCCACAGCGAAGCCGAACTCGAACTCGCCCCTCGCCATGGTGTGCGCACGGTTCTCCATCTGCCACGACTGCGCCGCACCCTTCGAGATGACGGCGATGAGCTGTTCCACATCCAGTCCGGCACGCTGCGCGAAGTTGACCCCTTCGGCGAGCCCCTGCACGATGCCGGCAATGCAGATCTGGTTGACCATCTTGGCGAGCTGACCCGACCCCGCCGGCCCGAGCAGTTCGCACGCACGTGCATAGGCCATGATCACCGGTCGGGCCTGCTCGAACACGCCGGGATCGCCGCCGCACATCACCGTGAGCGCGCCGTTCACGGCTCCGGCCTGTCCGCCCGAGACCGGAGCGTCGACGAACCCGACACCGTGGGCCCTGCATGCCGCGTCCAGTTCCCGGGCGAGATCTGCCGAGGCAGTGGTGTGGTCCACGAGGATCGCGCCCGCAGTGAGGCCGGACAGCGCCCCGTTCCCGCCAAGTGCCACTTCGCGTACGTCATCGTCGTTGCCGACGCAGAGGAAGACGATCTCGGCTCCCTCCGCAGCGGCACGGGGTGTACCCATCACCGTTCCTGGGTGCTGCGACGCCCACTCGGCGGACTTCGACGGGGTGCGGTTGTAGACCACCACGTCGTGTCCCTTCGCCGCGAGGTGACCCGCCATCGGGTACCCCATCACGCCCAGACCACAGAATGCGACTCGTGCCATGCCCGAGAGTCTGGCAGCCCGCAGGCGCTCCAGACCTCCCGGGGCACCGGAGAAGCCGCTACTCCGGGGTGGTGTACGCGGCGGTAATTCCGCCGTCGATGATGAGCGACTGACCAGTCATCCAGCTCGACTCGTCGCTCGCGAGGAACAGTGCCCCGTTGGCGATCTCGATGGCCTCCCCGAACCTGCCCATGGGGATGTGCACGAGCCTGCGCTGACGCCGCGCCTCGTCGGACAGGAAGCGCTCGAGCAGCGGGGTCAGCACCGGCCCCGGGCAAAGCGAATTGGCCCGGATGCCCCGTCGGGCGTAGATCACGGCGATCTCACGCGTCATCGCCAGCACTGCGCCCTTGGACGCGGTGTAGGCGATCTGAGGAGTGGCCGCGCCCATGTGGGCCACAAAGGATGCAACGTTGATGATCGAGCACCCCCCGCCACCGGCAGCGATGGTTGCCTCCATTGCCGGGATCGCAAACCGGCAGCCGAGCAGCACACCCTTGACGTTGACGTCCATCGTGCGCTCATAGGTCTCGATCGGTGTGGACACCGGGTCGTCGTCGTCACCGATCATCACGCCGGCGTTGTTGTGGAGCACGTGCAGCGCCCCGAAGGACTCCATGGCGTGCGCCACTGCGGCCTCAACCGACGCCGCGTCGGTGACGTCGCAACGCGCAAAGGATCCCTCGCCACCGGCGTCCGCCCCGGCCCTCGACACGGCGTCCACCGCTGCATCGGCAGTTGCGTCGTCGACGATGTCGGCGATGATCACCTGTGCACCCTCTTCGGCGAAGCGCATGGCGGCTACCAGACCGAGCCCGGAGGCACCGCCGGTGATGATCGCAACCTTGTTCTCGAGCCGAGGTGTCCGTGCCATGCGGGAGGACGCTACTGCTGCGGCCAGACTGTGCGGGTGAACCTGCGGGTGATGACTTGGAACGTACTCGGATCGGCCAGACCGGACCGGGATGGACTCGCGCGCGCCATCCAGTCCTTCGCGCCCGACGTGGTCGCGATCCAAGAGATCCGCCTCGGGCAGGCGAACCGCCTTGCCAACCGTCTCGGGTGTCGGGTCGAATGGACGTTCAAGCACTTCCCGCTCGGACCGTTGGTGCCGTGGCGGGCCGAGGGCATTGCCGTCATCTCGCGCCACGCGATGACACTCGAGTCGACATGGGAACTGTCGTCCGGGGTCGGCCGGTCGACCTATCACCGACGGGTTGCACAGGCGGTCCGTGTGAAGTTTTCGCACGGCGCAGGGCATGCACCCGAACAGTTCTGTCTCGTCAATACCCACCTCGAGAGCAACGGGGCAAACCTCGCCGAACGCGTCCAGCAGGCGCAACACGTCGTGGAGCACGTGACCGAACGGGGCATCGACGTGTCGGTGCTGGTCGGCGACCTCAACGCCAGTGAGGAACCCGACGTCCTCGCGACTTTCGCAGGGTACGGGTTGCTCGACGCGTGGACCTCCACACAGCCGGGGACGCCGGGATCCGGTTGCACCGTTCCCTCTGCGCACCCGGACAAGCGCCTCGACTATGTCCTCGTCGGCCCCCGGTACCGCGTGGTCGGCGTGCAGGTTCCCGATCCATCGGCGGCATGGGCAGCCCTGTCCGATCACCTTCCGGTCGTGGTGGACCTCGAAGCGCTCTAGATGCGCTCGAAGTAGCGGCGCATCTCCCAGTCGGTCACCGTCTGGTTGAACGCGATCCATTCGGCCTTCGCTGCGTTGAGGATGTGGTGGTGGACCTCATCGCCGAACGAGGCGCGTGCGACGGACGACGACTCCCACAGATCGATCGCATCCGAGAGGTTCCACGGGACGCGAGCGATGTCCTGCGCCGTATAGCCGTTGCCCGAGAACGGGGCGGGCGGCTCGATCCGGTTCTCGATGCCGTGGAGCCCACCGGCAATCGTTCCCGCAAACGCGTGATAACTGTTGGCATCGGCACCCGGGATGCGGCACTCCACGCGGCTACTCGCGCCGTGACCCACCTTGCGAAACCCGAGCGTGCGGTTGTCCACTCCCCACCCGACACCGGTTGGTGCCCACGAGCCCGGCTGAAAACGCTTGTAACTGTTGATAGTGGGTGCCCACAGCAGCGAGAACTCGCGCGCCGTCGCGATGAGGCCACCGAGCCACCAGCGGAACGTCTCGCTCATAGCGTTCGATCCCTGCGGATCGTGCATCGCTGTCTCGAATCGACCGGACGCGGACTCCCGCCAGAGCGAGGAGTGGACATGGCACGACGAGCCGGTGTCGTCGAACGCGTACTTCGCCATGAAGGTGATGCTGCGCCCGTTGAGCGCCGCTATCTCCTTCGCAGCGTTCTTGTAGAGGTGGTTGCGATCCGCCATCTCGACCGCTGTCGTGTAATCGAGGTTGATCTCGTGCTGACCGCGGCCGGCCTCACCCTTGGAGAACTCGACCGGCACGCCGCTCGCCTCGAGACCACGACGTATCTGACCGATCAGGTACTCGTCCATCGTCGTCTGGAGCACGTGGTAATCCTGCAGCCAGGGCGAGTGGTTCACCAGATTGCGGTAGCCCTTCTCGTAGGCCTCGGCGTACGTGTCGCGGAACACGAAGAACTCGATCTCGCTGCCGAGCATCGGCGTGTACCCCAGACGGGCCGCACGCTCAACCTGGCGGCGCAGGATCTGTCGCGGCGATTCCTCGATCGGCGCGCCCTTGTCCACGTCTACGAGATCGCACAGGATCATTGCGGTTCGCGGTACCCACGGTGTGATCCGGATCGTCGACCAGTCCGCCTGCGCGACCATGTCGCCGTACCCGAGGTCGTAGTTGGCAAAGCGGTAGCCGGGAACCGGGTTGTTGTCGATGTCGCACGCAATGAGGTAATTGCAGTTCTCGGTGCCGTGGTCGGCCACCTGCTCCAGGAAGAATCGACCGCTCGTCCGCTTACCGGTGAGACGACCCTGAAGATCGACAAAGGCCATCACGACGGTGTCGATGTCACCAGCAGCAATGAGCGACTCGAGTTGCGCTCGGGAAACGTGGACCCGCTCGTCACGGGGATTGGTGGGCGCAGACATGCGGGTGACAGTACCGACACCCAGCCCTGAGGGGAACGACTACTTGGCGGCGGTTTTGGTGGCGGCCTTGGCGGGCGCCGCCTGCTTCGCAGCCGCAGTCTTGGCCGGCTTGTCCACATCAGGCTTGGCTGCCGCCGCCTTGTCGGCAGGTGCCTTCGCCGTCTTGTCGGTGGCGGGCTTCGGCGCTGCCACCTTCTTGGCGGCGGGTGCCTTCGCCACATTGTCTGCTTCCGGCGTTGCTGTCGATGCCCCGTCGTCGGACTCGCTGTCGACCGCAGGCTTCGCCGCGACGGCCTTGTCGACCTTCGCCCCACCCTTGGCCGGCTTCAGCACACCCTTGGCGAGGGCCTGATCGAGGAAGATCTCGGCTTCCTCGGCGCTCACCCGAAGGGCTGGCGCAATCTCTGACACGAGGTTGATGCGCGCCCGCTCGTACATCGTGCGCTCGGCGGCCGACAGGGCTGCATCCCGGTTACGCGCTGCGAGGTTTCGGACGACCTCGGCAACTTGGTAGACGTCGCCCGACTTCAGTTTCTCCTGGTGGTTCTTGAAGCGCCGCGACCAGTTGGACGGCACGCGGGGATCGGCCTTCGAGAGCACCGACACGAGGTCATCGAGTTCATCGGCGTTCACCGGCGGACGAACACCAACGGTGTCAGCGTTCTCGACGGGCACCGACAGGGTCATCTCGCCGATCACCGACTTCAGGATGAGGTACTCCCTCGTCACGCCGTCCACCAGAAGCTTCTTCGAGCCCTGAACGAGACACGCCCCGTGCTGGGGATAGATGACGGTGTCGCCCTTCTTGAACTTCACTCGTCACCTCATGTGCTTGACGTCTTGGGGGCTGGCGGCCGGACCTGGCTGCCCGGCGGCGGCCTTGCCGGCCGGGACATCTTGCAAGGCTAGGGCCATCGAGAGGGAATCCCACGCTGCGTGGCGCCCTCGGAGGGACTCGAACCCCCAACCAACCGGGTAGAAACCGGTTGCTCTATCCATTGAGCTACGAGGGCCGGGACAGCCGTTGCAGAAAGGCTAGTGGGGCGTCGACGGACCGCGCGGGAAATCGCTACCGCCCGGGCATCGCTCAGAGGCCGAGAAGCGTGCGTCTGAGCAGGTCCAATGCCGAGATCACCGAGAACTCGCGCATCTGCTGGCGCTGACCGGGAAGCCGCACCGTGGTGCTGACCGGCGCAGCCTCGCCGACCACGAGCCCGATACAGAGCGTGCCGACGGGCATGCCATCCTGCTCGCTCGGCCCGGCGACCCCAGTGAGTGCAAGGCCCACATCGCTGCCGAGCACCCGACGCGCCCCGATCGCCATCGCGACGGCCGTTGCCTCGTTCACCACCGGACCCTCCGGAACGCCGAGCAGGTTGAACTTGACGGCACTTGCGTACGACACGATCGAGCCGAGAAGTACGTCGCTGGCGCCGGCGATCCCGGTGATCCGGGCACCGACCAGACCACCGGTGACCGACTCGGCGAGGCCGAGCGTGAGGCCCCGGGAACGCATGAGATCGAGCACCACCGATTCCATCGTGTCGGCGTCCTGGCCGAACACCTGGCTCGACAACTCTGCGCGGATCGCCGCCTCGTGCGGCTCGATGAGCGCCAGTGCGGACGCACGGTCGGCAGCCCGCGCCGTCAGACGGACCTTGATGCCCTCCCAGCCGCTGGCCAGGAACGCGAGTGTCGGGTTACCCGCATCCTCAAGCCGTTCGATGATCCCGTCGAGACGCTCGTTGAGCCCGCTCTCGCTCTCGCCCCACGTGCGCAGCGTGCGCGACACGATGATGCTCGGGTCACCCGAACGGCGGCGCAGGTCCGGAAGGACCGCGCGCTCGAGCATGTCCTTCATCTCGTGCGGGACGCCCGGCACGAGATAGGCAACCTTCTCGCCACTGCTGGCATGCACGGGACAGATGAGCCCGGGTGCGGTGCCCCGGGTCTGGGCGATGACGGTTGCTCCGTCGGGTACCTGCGCCTGACGGAAGTTGTTCTCCGCCATCCTGCGGCCCCGCGAGGCGAACATCTCACGGATGCGCTCGGCCACCTCCTCGTCGTGGTGCATGCCCACGCCCATGACCTCGGCGATCGCCTCACGGGTGATGTCGTCGTGGGTCGGTCCGAGTCCGCCGCACACGATGAGCGCGTCGGAGCGCTCGAAGGCCTCACGCATGCACTGCACAATGCGCTCGCGGTTGTCACCCACCTTCACCTGCCGGTGCGTGCCGATACCGCTCAGCGCCAACTGTTCCCCGATCCACGAGGAGTTAGTGTCGACGATCTGACCGAGGAGCAACTCGGTCCCGATCGCAAGGACCTCGCAGGACAGTGTCATGCTGCAACCACCTCGCTGTCGGCTCGTGCGCGCTGGGCCTTCACGAGGTAATCGGCCCCGGTGAACACGGTCAGACCGACCGCGAGCCAGAGGAGGGCCTGCCACGCCCAGGTGGCGTGATTGGCGATCAGCGGGAGTACGGCAGCACCCACGGCGAGCTGTTGCGCGAAGGTCTTCCACTTCGCCAACTGGGTGGCCGGCACGCTGACACCCTTCGCCCCGACGAACGTGCGATACAGCTGGATCGCTAGTTCGCGGGTGGCGATGATGACGACCGGGAGGATCCAGAACACGTCCCGCTGAACGAGCGTGAACATCGCCCCGAGCACCAGCACCTTGTCGGCCAGCGGATCGAGGAACGCTCCCGAGCGTGTTGCCCCGTGGCGCCGGGCGAGCGACCCGTCGACGAGATCGCTCATGCAGAGCACGAACCAGAGTGCGGTGGCGAACCACGACCCCCGGCGCCCGTCGATTGCCGCGAACATCACGGGTGAGACCAGCAAGCGCGCAACGGTGACCAAGTTGGCCCACGTAGCGATTGCGCTCGGGTCATTGCTCATGATTCGTCGGACATCCCGCCAACGACAGTAGCGGGCGCCCCACGAGGTCCGGGCCCATTGCCTCGACGATCTCCACCTCGTGGAACGAGCCGACGGCGAGATCCTCGGGAACCTCGATGATGCCGTCGATCTCGGGCGCCTCCCGTGTGGACCGTGCGGTGCCGGGCAGATCGACGAGCACACGCTGGACCGAACCGATGAGCAGGTCGCGGCGCCCGGCCGTGATGCGGTCCTGCATCTCACGGAGTTCGTTGAGCCGCTCGTTCATCAGCGAGGCGTCGACCGCGCCGTCGAGGCCCACCGCATAGGTGCCCTCCTCGGGTGAGTACGCGAAGAAGCCGCACCAGTCGAGCTGTGCCTGTTCCACAAAGGCCAGCAGCTCGTCGTGGTCGCGCTCGGTCTCGCCGGGGTAGCCGACAATGAAATTGGAGCGGAACGCTGCCTCAGGTGCCCGATCCCGGATGTCAGCGATGCGGCGCAGGAAGCGCTCACCGTCACCCCATCGACGCATGCGGCGGAGCAACGGCTTGGAGACGTGCTGGAGCGAGAGGTCGAAGTACGGCACGCCGGTGGAGATGACCGCGTCGATTAGGTCGTCCGACAGGTCCGAGGGATACAGGTACAACAGGCGGACCCAGTCGGCCCTTTCCGTAACTGCCCGTACGAGCGAAACGATCGAGCCGGCCCCCAACTCGTCGGGACGGTCCTTGCCGTACGAAGCGAGGTCTTGGGCGATAAGCACAATCTCGCGGGCCTCGAGCGACTCGACCTCCGCAAGGATCGACGACACGTCCCGGCTGCGCTGGGGCCCGCGGAACGAAGGGATCGCGCAGAACCCGCACGACCGGTCGCAACCCTCCGCGATCTTTACGTATGCCCACGGCGAGTTGGACTTGGGCCGCGGCAGGTTGAGCAGATCGAGCATCGGGGCCGGACCCGCGGGCGACACACCGAGCGACTTGCGACCGAGCGTCACCGGAACGCCGAAGCCCGCCACCTGGTCGACCTCCGGCAGCGCCTCGGCGAGCTCGGCCCCATAGCGCTCAGCCATACATCCCGTGACCACCAGGCGGGCGCCTTCCTTGCGCTGGTCGTCGAGCGCAAGGATGGTGTCGATCGATTCGCGCCGGGCCTCGTCGATGAAGGCGCAGGTGTTCACGACCACCAGATCGGCCTCAGCAACGTCGTCCGTCGGCTGCATGCCATCGGCGAGCAGGGTGCCGATCAACTTGTCGGAGTCCACCTGGTTCTTCGGGCACCCGAGGGTCTCGACGAAGAACCGTTTGTTCACAGTTGTTCACGCTACCCACAAACCGTGGCCGGTATCGTCGCTTGCGCCACTGGGGCGCAAACGGAGTAGATCTTGACGCAGGAGAACAACGACCTCGACTCCCTGCTCAACCGGATGCGGACCGTCTCTTCGCCGATCCGCGGGACGCTCACCGAGATCCACACCTCCCTGAAGGGGATGTCCCACGGACGAGTTGCGGACTACATCCCCGAACTCGCCAGCGCCGACCCGAACTGGTTCGGGATCGCGATTACCGGCGTGGACGGGAACACCGTGGAGGTAGGCGACTCGGCGCAACCGTTCAGCATTCAGTCGGCCTCCAAACCCTTCGTCTATGGCCTCGCTCTGGACAGCCACGGACGGGATCACGTGCTGTCCAAGGTGAACGTCGAGCCTTCCGGTGAGGCGTTCAACTCGATCGTCCTGGACCAGTCCACCAACCGACCCTTCAACCCGCTGGTGAACTCCGGGGCTATCGCTACCACCGATCTCATTCCGGGTGCCAGCCATGTGGACCGCATCAAGAACCTGCTCAGCAAACTGGAGCAGTACGTCGGGCGCACCCTGCACGTGGACAATGCCACGTTCATCTCGGAACGCTCAACCGGTCATCGCAACCGGGCGATCGCTCACCTCATGCTGAACTTCGGCATGATCGAGGATCGGGTGGAGGAGACCCTCGAGCTCTACTTCCAGCAGTGCGCCGTGCTCGTGAACTGCAAGGACCTCTCCGTGATGGCAGCGACGCTCGCCAACGGTGGGGTGAACCCGGTGACCGGGGTGCGGGCCATCCAGTCCGAGTACCTCAAGGACCTGCTGAGCATCATGCTCGCCTGCGGCATGTACGACTACGCCGGCCAGTGGGGGTACCTCGTTGGCCTCCCCGCAAAGAGCTCGGTGAGCGGCGCCGTTCTTGCCGTTGTGCCGGGGAAGTTCGGCATCGCCGTGTACTCACCCCCTCTCGACGAGCGGGGCAACAGCGTACGGGGCGTTGCGACGTGCCGAGCGCTGAGCGAACGGTTCGGCCTGCACGTGCTCGACGCGCACTTCGTCGGGAGCTCGCTCGACAACGAGTTCCGCCCGAGCCGAGGCTGACCGAACCGGGCGCTATCTCCCGCCGCGATCCTGCTCCTGGATGAGCTCGAGCTCCGTAACGGTCATCAGCACCGAACGGGCTTTTGACCCCTCGCTCGGCCCAACCACACCGCGCTGCTCGAGCAGGTCCATGATTCGCCCTGCGCGCGCGAAGCCGACCTTCAGCTTGCGCTGCAGCATCGACGTGGACCCGAGTTGGCTCCGGACCACGAGGTCCATGGCCTGGCGCAGCAGGGTTTCGTCCTCGTCGTCGTCGGCCCCGTACGAACCGGGTCCACCTCCGAACCCGCCCGCGGGGCCGTCCTCGTCGCCCTCCACCCCGGTGACGTAGGTGACGCTGGGTGCCTGGCGCTTCCAGTGCGCCACGACCTTGCGGATCTCCTCCTCGGTGACAAACGCGCCCTGGATACGCGCCGCGACGCTGGAGTTCCCCGGCAGCAGGAGCATGTCTCCCTTGCCCACCAGTTTCTCTGCACCGTTCTGGTCCAAGATGACCCGGCTGTCGGTCTGGCTGCTCACGGCGAAGGCCATGCGGGCGGGAATGTTGGCCTTGATGACGCCCGTGATCACATTCGCGCTCGGGCGCTGGGTGGCGACGATGAGATGGATACCCACGGCTCTCGCCTTCTGGGCGATCCGGGTGATGCTGTCCTCCACATCACGGGCCGCGACCATCATCAAGTCGTTCAACTCGTCAACGACGACCACGATGTACGGCAGGCGGTCATACGCGAACTCCTGACCGGGCTGGGGCTTCAGCTCACCCCGGTCGTAGGCCGAGTTGTACCCGCCGATGTCCCGGTAGCCCACCTCGAACAGCAGGTCGTACCGACGCTCCATCTCCTTGACCGCCCACGCCAGCGCGTTTGCAGCCTTCTTCGGGTTGGTGACCGGGGCGGTGAGGAGGTGCGGCGAGTTGTTGTACTGCCCCATCTCGACCTGCTTCGGGTCGATAAGGATGAGTCGAACCTGGTCCGGGGTGGTACGCATGAGGATCGAGGTGAGGATGCAGTTAATCCCGCTCGACTTACCGGCCCCGGTTGCACCGGCAACGAGCAGGTGCGGCGTCGTGGAGAGGTTGAGGAACACGGCCCGGCCGGCGATGTCCTTGCCGATGGCAACGTCGAGTGGGTGGCTTGCCGCCTTGGACTCCGCAGACGCGAAGAGGTCGCCGAGCATCACGAGGTGGCGGGTGTGGTTGGGAACCTCGATGCCAATGGCGGAGCGACCAGGGATCGGGGCAAGGATGCGCACGTCCACGGCAGCAAGGGCGTACGCAATGTCTTTCTGGAGCGTGGTGACCCGCGCAACCTTCACACCCGCCCCGAGCTCCAGCTCGTAACGGGTGACCGTGGGCCCCACGGTCTGGCCGACGAGGCGGACCTCCACACCGTGCGCCGCAAGCGACTCCTCAAGCACGCGCCCGCGCGCCTCCACCTCGACCATGTTGATCGCCTGGTTCGTCGACCGCCCGAGGGACGCAAGCGACGGAAGCTTCCACTTCCCCGGCTCGCCTGCCGGGCCAAGATCGAGGTGACCTTGCTCGCCGGGGGCGAGGTCGTCGAAGACCGGTTCGGTGCGCCTCGGGGGCTTCCGCGCCGGCTCCCTGCGGTCCGGTTCGGGCGCAGCGGGCACCGGGAGGTCCCGCTCCCCGTCATAGATCCTTGCGGGCCGACCCGGCGCAGGGTGGGTCTCCCTCTCATCATCACCGTCGAAAAACTCATCGTCGAAGAACTCGTCGTCAAAGTCGGCGCGCCGGCGCACGAGCCCGTCGTTGGACAGGTCATCACCCCAGTCGTCATCGCCCCAGTCGTCGTCGCCCTCGCGCTCGCTATTCAGCGTGGACAGGTCATCCCACTTGCGCTTAGCTGCGTGCCCCACGGGCACAGCAACCTTTCGGGTCCTTGAAAGGATCAACGAGAAGAACTCGCGGGCAGTCTTGCCGGTAACGAGAAGGAGCCCAACGAGGAGCACGGCAATGAGCAGCACGGTGCCACCGGCCGGCGACAGGAGCGCCTCCAGCGGCGCGCCGAGGAGCGAACCGATCGCGCCGCCGCCGTCGAGGCGTTCAGCCTTGGCACCCCAACCCTGGGGACCGCGCCCGATGTGCGCGAGGCCAACGGCAGCCGCCGACACGAGGATCCAGCCGATCACGAGGCGAGCCCGACGGGCGTCGTACCCCTGCTTGATCAGACTGAGCCCGAGGCCAATGAGCGCTATCGGGATGAGGAAACGGCCGATTCCGGTGAGCCAACCGAGCCCGGAAGTCATGGCCCGGCCGAAGGGCCCGGCGATCTCCAGGTAGACGCCGAGTGCGACGATGATGCCAAGTGCCACGAGCGCTATCCCACCGAACTCGTGCTTACGGCCGCTGAACGCGCCCCGGAACGACGCTTGCGGGGTGGGATCGGCCATCACCGGACGGCGACTGCTCGCGGCCCGGGAGCCCGACGAGGTCGATTTGCCCGACGCTCGCGAGCCCTTCGAGGCTGACCCGGAGGCACGCGTCGACTGGTTCCGGCGCTTGGGAGAGGGTTCCCGAGTGCTCACTGTGCTTCCACGGTACCAATGGGGTGCCACGTGATCGGGGCATCTCGATACTGCCGCTTGTCTGCGGGCCGGGCCGCGTGCGCTACCCGGTGGCCAGAATGCCCCCGTCGGCGTCGAGTAGGACCCTGAACTCACCGCTCGGCGCAGTGATCGTGGCGATGTATTCCACCCCACCACCGTCGCGCGGCGTGATCGAAAAGGCGACAACGTGCGAGTCCTTGATGCTCCCGAGCACCTTGTCGAGCACCGTCGGAGCGAACTCGATATCGGAATCGGTGAAGGTTGGCCCGCGGTAGTCCTGTCCCCCATCGGTGGGTTCGGACACGCTGTCGGTGCACACGACGTAGGCAAACTCCTTGCCGTCCCGCACGACGAAGACATTGGTCTCGGACGGGGTTGCGTTCACCTCGGAGTACTGGGCCACGCCAGCACCCCCGCTCAGTCTCTCCACAGCGCTGCGGATCTCGCCGATCCGGGGAGGCGCCAGGGGCGCAGCCCGTCCGCATGGACCGTTCACACCGGAATCGGCAGCGCCTGGGGCTGCACTACCCGTCGTCGACGGTGGCGCGGACTTCGGACCCTGCGAGGACGTGCCCGATCCGCACGCCGCGAACAACAGGGCCCCCGTGAGGAGCCCCGCCGCACGGAGGCGGGTCACGCCTCCATCACCACCGGAACGATCATCGGCCGCCGCTTCGTGCGCTCCGAGACGAACTTGCCGGTGACCCGGCGCACCTCGCGCTCGAGTTGATCCACGTCACGGACCCCCTTGGCGAGCGACTCCTCGAGCGATGCCGCGATCCGGTCACACGCCTCGTCGAGAAGATCCTCCGCCTCGGGCGCGTACACCCAACCCCGCGTGATGATCTCGGGGCCCGTCAGTACCTCGCCGCGCTGGACATCGACCGTCACCACCACGACGACCACACCTTCCTCGGCGAGGACGCGGCGGTCGCGCAGAACACCCTGACCCACGTCGCCGACGATGCCGTCGACATAGAGGTAGCCCGCCGGCACGCGGCCGGCACGCTCCACACCCGCATCGGTAACCTCGAGGACGTCGCCGTCCTCACAGAGAAGCACTCGATCGGCTCGGACACCCATCAGTTCACCGAGTCGGGCGTGGGCCACGAGATGCCGGTACTCCCCATGGATCGGGACGAACCATTCGGGCTGGACGATGGAGAGGTACGTCTTCAACTCGTCGGCCTGCGCGTGACCTGTCGCATGCACGTCGGCGATTCCCGAGTGGATCACCTGCGCGCCAGCGCGAAGCAGGCCGTCGATCACGCGGTTCACGTTCGACTCGTTGCCCGGGATGGCGTGGCTCGACAGGATGACCGTGTCGTGCTCACCGACCTTGAGGAACTTGCTGTCGCCACGGGCAAGCAGGGCGAGTGCCGACATCGGCTCACCCTGGGAACCGGTGGAGATGACGCACACCTTCTCCGGCGGGTACTTGTCGATCTCGTCAATCCCGACGATTGCGCTGTCGGGTATCCGCAACAGACCGAGGTCCCGCGCCATGCGGACGTTCTTCTTCATCGACAGGCCAAGGGTGGCCACCACCCGGCCGTCGTCGACGGCCGCCTCGATGATCTGCTGGATCCGGTGGATGTGACTCGCGAAACTGGCGGTGATCACCCGGCGCCCGCGCTGCTGCACGAAGAGGGCCTTGAGCGCTGCGCCGACCGACCGCTCGCTGGGCGCGTAGCCTTTTTCCTCCGCATTGGTGGAGTCGCACATCAGGAGCCGGATTCCCTCGACCTTCGCGATCTCGCCGAGGCGCGCCAGATCGGTCCGGCGTCCGTCGACCGGCGTGAGATCGAGCTTGAAGTCGCCCGAGTGCAGGATCACACCCTGCGGCGTATGCAGCGCAATCGCATGCGCGTGCGGTACGGAGTGGGTGACCGGGATGAACTCGACGTCGAACGGGCCGATCTTGCGACGCTCACCGTCCTTCACCACGATGAAGTCGGTCTTGCCGAGCAGGCCAGCCTCCTCGATGCGGTGACGGGCGAGGCCGAGCGTGACCGCCGAACCGTAGATCGGGAACGAAACCTCGCGCAGCAGGAACTGCAGGCCGCCGACGTGGTCCTCGTGGCCGTGGGTCGCCACACAGCCAACGATCCGGTCCGCATTGTCCCGGAGGTAGGAGAAGTCCGGCAGGACGAGATCGATGCCGTGCATGTCGGCGTCGGGGAACATGAGCCCGAAGTCGATGAGGAGCAGCTGGTTGTCCTGTTCGATGACCATGCAGTTGCGGCCGATCTCGCCGAGACCGCCCAGAAAGGCAATGCGCACTGATGAATTCATTGGGGGGTCCTCAGTGCTTGGATGATTGGGGATAGGACTCACGGGCGGTGCAGAGGTTCTTCCAGACAACGGGTGCACGTTCTTCCACGAAGACCGGTGCAGGACCCATTGGCAGCCTTGCCTGACCGACCTTGAGGCCGAGGTGCCGGAGCATGGCCTTCGTGGGGATTGGGTTTGGTGCGTCGTCGCCGGTCTCGAAGGAGAAGGACTCGAGCAGCGCGGTGTTGACCTGCCGGGCCCCGGTGGTGTCCCCGGCCTCCCAGAGGTCGAACATAAGACGGTGGTCCGAACCGGTCCAGGCAGTGGCGACCCCAATCGTGCCGACCGCTCCGACCGCCAACAGCGGCAGGGTCAGCCCGTCGTCGCCGCTGTACACCTCGTACCCGGCGGGTGCCTGCGCGATAACGCTGGCCGTCTCACTCGGGTTGCCGGCCGCATCCTTGAGGGCAACGATGTTGCTCACTTCGCGTGCGAGCCGCAGGAGGCTCGCTGAGGAAATCTTCCGTCCACTGCGGACTGGGATGTCGTAGACGACGATCGGCAGGTGCGTGCTGTCGGCAATCGCGCGCATGTGCGCCTCGATGCCCGCCTGGGACGGGCGGTTGTAGTACGGGCAGACCGCAAGGATGCCGGCCGCGCCGAGTGCCGTAGCGGACTTGGTCATGTGTACCGAATGGGTGGTGTCATTGGTCCCGGCACCTGCAACAACCGGAATGGTGACTGCTTCGATGACCGCCTTGAACAGGTCGAGCCGTTCCGGGTCACTGAGCACCGGTGCCTCGCCGGTGGTGCCGGCTACAACGAGTCCCTCGTTGCCGTTGTCTTGGAGCCAGCGCGCCAGGGCCTGTGCCGCGTCGAGGTCCAGCGCGCCGTTCTCGTCGAAGGGCGTGACCATTGCGGTGAGGACACGTCCGAAGCGGGCCATCACCAACACCCGTCCGTCGTTGTCCCGTCGTGCTGGGTGATCGGGAGGAGTCCGCCCGGGTTCGCCCACGCATCGTGGGACGAACTGCGCATCACACCGGGATTCATGGTCGTCTCGCCTGCCTTCGGTCTGTCCTGTGAGCCCCGGCCGTACGGGCGAGGGGACATCATCAGACCATCGTACTTGTCGCCGGTGGACCGGCAGGGCAAGAAGGCAAACCGGGGGTCCGACCGGGCCTGTACGTCAGCCGGCGATGGGGCTCGGGGCGTCCTTGCCGAGCTCGAACTTGAGGTATTCCTCGCCCGTACCCTCCCAGTCCTCGAACTGGATGACGTTCATCTCCTGGAACCGGCGCCGCAGCCAGGCGTCGTTACGGTCGAGCAGGCCCAGTTTCTTGCAGTTCGGGACGATCTTGGAAAACAGCATCTGCTGAAACACCGCTCGGGTCGGGTCGTTGATCACGATCGGCAGGACCTGACGGGCGTCGATCCCCATCCGCTCCCAAACCTCCTGGGACAGGAAGCGATCACGCATACGGACTGCAGCCTCGAAGGCGAACTCCTGACGGTCCTTGATCTCACGGTCGTCCATGCCCTCGTAGACCTCCTTGAGCGACAGCACGCCGAAGGCCACGTGGCGGGCCTCGTCGCTCATCACGTAGCGAAGGAGCTGCTTGAGGAGCGGCTCTCCGGTGAGCTGGTGGAGGAAGCCGAAGGCTGCGAGCGCGAGTCCCTCCACCATCACCTGCATCCCGAGGTACGTCATGTCCCAGCGACTGTCGTTCACGATGTCGTCGAGGAGCATCCGGAGGTGGGCGTTCACCTGATAGCCGCCGCCGAGCTTTTCGTCGATGTAGCGGGCGAACACCTCGACGTGGCGTGCCTCGTCGACCACCTGAGTGGCGGCGTACAGCTTCGCGTCGTACCACGGAACGGTCTCGGTGATCTTTGCTGTGCAGATCAGCGCGCCCTGCTCGCCGTGGAGGAATTGGCTGAGTGTCCACCGACGGCTCTCCATGCCGAATTCCATCCACTCCTTGGGCCCCCACTTCTCCACCGGGGTCCCGATGTACACGTTGGGGTCCACACCCGAACCGAGCGTTGCCTGATCGGCGGCGATGGTGGCCTCGAGGTCGACATCAGTGTCCCATGCGAGGTCGGTGGTGCCGTTCCACTGGCCGGTCTTGGCCTTCTCGTAGAGCCGCCGCAGTGCCGGGCGCTTCAACGAGTAGTCCCAAGTGAAGATGGCGTCGGAGTTGTCCTTGACGATGTGCTCGACCTCATCAACGTCGGTGTTGGAGATGGCGAGGATGGCCTCGATGTCGTTGAGGTCCGAGCGGCCAATGATGTCTTCGGTGGTGGACATGGTGAACCTTCTGTACGGAATCGATTGACGGTGGGCGGTCAGATGGACGGGACGAGGAACGCCGGCAGCACGAAGCGGCGCGTGAACGCTGCGGCCTGCACCGGGTCCGAGAGATCGACGAGTGGGGACGGCGCAAGGAAGTAGGAGACCACGACACGGCTCACCCATTCGGCAAGCTCAGCAGCGGCGGTCGGGGCGAGGAACCTGGAGAGGCGCGGGCCGAGAACGGTGGTTGCGAGCAGCACGATGTTCGGCAGGCTCTCCACGCCGAGCGTGAGGGCAACCTCACCGGGTTCGGACGCCATCATGAGTTGGAGGTGGATGTCCGAGCGGAGCTGGCCGAGCGCATGGGTGATGATCCCGACCACGAGATCCTCCAGCGTGCTGGCCTCCGCAACGCGCACGTCGAGCTCGGCGAGGAACGAACGGATCTCGCGTTCACGCAGCGCCTCGAAGAGCACCTCGCGGCCACCGGGGAACACCCGGTACAGCGTTGCCCGGGACACGCCGGCCTCGGCTGCGATGTCGTCGACGGTGACCTTCTGGATGCCCCAGCGATCGCAGCAGGAACGCGCCGCATCGAGAATGCGGTCATTGAGCTGCTTGGGGTCCCCCGGACCAAGGTCAGGCACGGTGAGACAGTAGAACGCATTCTGTCTCACCGTCAAGGAAGGGTGCCCGCTGCTACGTTGACCTGCATGAATCCCATCTCGTCACGTCGTCTCCTCGCCGCCGGGACCGCCGGCCTCTTCGCCATCGGACTCGCCGCCTGCGGATCCAAGCAATCCGCCGAGCCCACCACCACCGCGGCGCCGAGCGAGACTACGGTTGCCGCTGCGGCGTCCCCCGCCGAGTGCGCCAAGGACGCAACCACGGTCACCGCCGGAACGCTCACCGTTGCCACCGGGAACCCGGCCTTCGGGCCGTGGGTGGTCGACGACAAGCCCGAGACGGGCCAGGGGTATGAGGCGGCGGTTGCCTACGCCGTTGCCGCCCAGCTGGGCTTCGCCAAGGAAGCCGTCACCTGGGTCCGCACCGGCTTCGACGAGGTAATCGCCCCGGGGCCGAAGACCTTCGACTTCAACCTCCAGCAATACTCCATCACCGCCGAGCGTGCCAAGGTCGTCTCCTTCAGCGATCCGTACTACGTCACGAACCAGGCCCTCGTGATGTTCGCCGACTCCAAGTTCGCCACCGCCACCAAGCTGAGCGACCTGAAGGAGGCCAAGCTCGGTGCTGCCGTGGGCACCACGAGCCTCGACTTCATCACCGACGTCATCAAGCCGACAACGGGAGCACAGGCCTTCGACGACAACACGGGCGCGAAGACGGCACTCGAGTCGAAGCAGCTCGACGGAATCCTGGTGGACCTGCCGACCTCGGGCGCGATCGCGTACGGCGAGCTGACCAACGGAACCGTGGTCGGACAGTTCGTTCGCCAAGAGGGCGAGAAGGGTGACGAACTGGGGATGCTGCTCGCCAAAGACAGCCCCCTCGTTGGTTGCGTGAACCTTGCCCTCGCGAACCTGCGTGCCAGTGGCGAGCTCGACACAATCGAGACCGAGTGGCTCAAGGGCGCCAACGGCATCGCCGTCATCAGCCGCGACTGACGCTGCGCACGCCCCGGGGAGACCGCGCGATGAACCCCTCGGGGATCTCACGACGTCAACAGTTCGAGAAGCATCAGCGACGACGCAGCACCGTGATCGCCACGGTGAGCACGGTCGGCGCGATCGCGCTGCTTGTGCTGCTCGTACCGATGATCCCCGGATGGGACCGGGTCCGCGCGTCGTTCCTCGACGGCAACACGTTCCGGGAGACGTTCCCGAAACTTCCCGGCCGCTTCTGGTACGACATCCAGATCTTCCTGATCTGCACGCCGTGCATCCTCGCGCTCGGTCTGCTGATTGCCTTCGCGCGGAACGTGCGCTCGCCCGCCCTGTACCCGCTCAGGCTCTTCGCGACCCTGTACACCGACGTCATGCGCGGCGTGCCGATGATCCTCTGGATCACGATCATCGGGTTCGGCGTCCCCGGGCTCATCCAGAACCGCACCTGGGGCAAGGCCGTCGTGTGGGCCGGTGTGGCGCTCGTGGTCGCTTATTCCGCCTATGTCGCCGAGGTATTCCGTGCCGGGATCGAGAGCGTGCACGAGAGCCAGCGTGCGGCTGCCCGCTCGTTGGGCCTGTCGTCCCGCCAGACCATGGTGCACATCGTGCTGCCCCAGGCCGTGCGGCGAGTGGTCCCCGCCCTCATGAACGACATGGTGAGCCTGCAGAAGGACGTGGCGCTCGTCAGCATCGTCGGCCCCATCGAAGTCCTGCGTCAGGCCGGCATCGCGAAGGCGAAGTTCTACAACTTCACCCCGTACATCGGGGCCGCGATCCTCTTCCTCTGCGTCTCGATCCCGTTGACGCGACTCACCGATCACCTGTTGGCGCGTGAGCGGCGCCGCATGCAGGGAACGGCAGTGCGATGACCGACCCCAAACTGCGCCTCCACGGGGTCGTCAAGCGATTCGGCACCAAGCTGGTGCTCGACCACGTGGACCTCGACGTCTCGCGGGGCGAGGTGATCTCGCTGATCGGTTCCTCCGGTTCAGGGAAGTCGACCCTGCTGCGCTGCATCAATCTCCTCGAGCCAACCGACGATGGCGTGATCGAGCTGGACGGTGTGGACGTCGCCGAGCCCAGCCTCGATGCGGACCCGATCAGGCGGCGCATCGGCATGGTCTTCCAGAGCTTCAACTTGTTCCCACACATGACGGTCCTGCGGAACGTGACCCTCGGGCCGCGCAAGGTGCTGGGTCAGTCCTCCCGGGAGGCCGACACGCTGGCGCGGGATCTGCTGGGACGCATCGGCCTCGCGGACAAGGCCGATGAATACCCGGACCGGCTCTCCGGGGGGCAGCAACAGCGCGTCGCGATTGTTCGTGCGCTAGCGATGCAGCCCGAGATCATGCTGCTCGACGAGATCACGTCGGCACTCGACCCCGAACTGGTCGGGGAGGTGCTCGACCTCGTTCGAGACCTACGGACCCAGGGGATGACGATGCTCATCGCCACACACGAAATGGAATTCGCGCGCGAGATCTCGGACCGCGTGTGCTTCCTCCACGCCGGGCGCATTCTCGAGCAGGGACCGCCCGAGCGATTGTTCACGGCACCGACAGAGGAACGCACCCGGGCGTTCCTCCAGCGCGTGCTCGACCTCGGCTGACGACGAGCGCCGTCAGGCACCGGGGAACTGATAGTCCGCAAACCGGTCGCGCAGGGTCTTCTTCGAGAACTTACCCACGCTCGTCTTGGGCACCTCGTCGATGAACACCACATCCTCCGGCAACTGCCACTTCGCGAGCGTGGGGCGGAGGTGGTCGAGAACGTCGTCCTTGGTCATCGTCTCGCCGGGCTTCATGACGACACACGCGAGCGGGCGCTCCCCCCACTTGGGGTGCACGCAACCGATAACGGCGGCCTCCTTCACCTTCGGGTGCGCCATCAGCTCGTTCTCGATCTCCACCGACGAGATCCACTCACCGCCGGACTTGATGAGGTCCTTCGTGCGATCCACGAGACGAATACGTCCATAGGGATCCACGGTTGCCACGTCGCCGGTGCGGAGCCAACCGTCGTCGGTGAAGCTCTCCGCCGCGCGCTCGTCGTTGTAGTACGTACCCGTCACCCACGGGCCGGCGCACTGCAGTTCCCCACTCGTCTCGCCGTCCCACGGCAGCGGTGTGGTGGTTCCCGGCTCGACCACGCGACCCTCTACACCAAACAGGGTTCGCCCGACCATGGTGCGAAGATCCGCCTTGGCCTCCTCGGGAAGCCCGGCCTCCGAGCCGAGGATGGTCGACACTGCGGCAACCGGCGAGGTCTCCGTCATGCCCCATGCCTGGAGCAGCGGCACCCCGAGCTGAGTGCGGAAGCCCTCCGAGAGCGCCCGAGGAACGGCGGAGCCGCCACAGGGAATGGCACGCAGCACGTGCGGGCGGCCCTTCATCTCCGGGAGCACGGCCTGCCAGATGGTCGGCACGCCGGCAGCAACCGTGACCTTCTCGTCGACGATGAGGTCGGCCACGGCCGGTCCGGAGAGGTCGGGGCCGGGCATGACCAGACCGGTACCTGCCGCTACAGCCGAGTGGGCGAGCCCCCAGGCGTTCGCGTGGAACATCGGCACGACCGGGAGGATGACATCGGACTCCCTCACGCCCACACCGTCAGCGAACATCGTCGCCATCGTGTGCAGGAACGTCGACCGGTGGCTGTACACCACACCCTTGGGGTTGCCGGTCGTTCCGCTCGTGTAGCACATTGACGCGGCACGCCGTTCGTCGGTGACGTTGAACGCCACCGGCTTCGCAGCCGCCAGCAGGTCCTCGTAGTCGTGGAGGGGGATCCCGTTCAGATCCTCGGGGACCTCGCCCTTGCCGTCGTCCATCAGCACGAGGTGCTTGACGGTGGTGAATGTCTTGAGGAGCGGCTGGAGCAGAGCGAGCAGGGAACGGTCGACGAAGATCACCTCGTCTTCTGCATGGTTGACGATGTACGTGATCTGCTCCGGGAAGAGGCGGATATTCAGGGTGTGCAGGACCCGACCGGTACAGGGAGCGGCAAAATACAGCTCGAGGTGGCGGGCGGTGTTCCAGCCGAACGTGGCAACGCGCCCCATCGACGAGATACCGAGGGCGTCGAGCACCCCACCGAGGCGGCGTGTGCGCTCGGCCCATGCGCCGTAGTTGGTGCGCTCGCGTCCCGTCGCCGTCGCCGTCACGATGGTCTTTTCGCGGTGGTACGTCTCCGCCCGTTCGAACAGGTGAACGATCGTCAGCGGATAGTCCTGCATGGTGCTGTACATACGCACATACTCCTCGTGTGTGGCGGTCGACCCGACCGGCCCGTTCCCCTCCGGGCTGGCCCCGGATTCCCGTGCCAGACGTTAGTGTCCAGTGATCGTGAGTGACGTTGCTGTCGATACCCGGAGCCGGGACCCCCGCCTCCAGACTCTGGTCCTGATTTACGTCGTTCTCTACGCGGCGGCAAATATCGCCTCGGTCATGGCCCCACGACTGGTCAAGCGGAGCCCCGAACTTCTCCTCGCCGGGTCTTCGCGCATCCGGCACCTGCTCTTTGCCGTCCCTGCCGGCATCCCCACGCCGGCTTATGCGGCCATCGGCTTCGTCCGGCTCTTCCTTGCCGGATCCGTCTGCTACCTCCTCGGACGCTGGTACGGCGGACGAGGGTTTGCCTGGCTCGACCGCCAACTCGGCAACCAGCGCCCCGCCACGCTGCGGTGGCTCGAGCGGGCCACCGATCGTGTCGGCTGGCTGTTCGTGCTCGTCATGCCGGGCTCCAACATCGTCTGCGCACTCGTCGGGCACCGGCGCATGGCACCGCGACCCTTCTTCTCGATGCTCGTCATCGGCACGGCACTGCGTCTGTGGTGGGTGTGGTTGGCAGCGAACTACTGGGAGTCCGAGCTCAAGGACGCTCTCAAGTGGATCGGCAAGTACCAGTGGTGGCTGATCGGCGGATTCCTCGCCGTCACCCTGGCGCAGTCATACCGGCGTACGCGCGCCGTCGAGCGTGCCGCAGAGACCGTCGTCACGCAGGACGAACCCCGAAACGACGTCTGACGGTCCTACAGCCCGAGGACCGGCTCGAGGCCGAGCGTGAAGCGCTCGCCCCACCCGCTGATTCGCTTGCACGCGAGAACCACCCCGGGCATGAAGCTTGCCCGGTCGAACGTGTCGTGGCGGACCGTGAGGGTCTGCCCGGTTGTGCCGAGGATGACTTCCTGCGAGGCGATCATGCCGCGCATGCGCACCGCGTGAACACGAATACCAGTAGGGCCCTCACCCCCGCGTGCCCCGGGGTACACCTCGTGCTGCGTCGGGTCCGGTGCCCACGGCTCCGTGCGCGCAGCCGCCATTCGCCCGGCGGTGGCAACGGCGGTGCCCGACGGAGCGTCGGCCTTCGCGTCGTGGTGCAGTTCGATGATCTCGGCGGTCTCGAAGAACGGCGCCGCCAGTTCCGCGAAGCGCATCATGAGCACCGCACCGATCGCGAAGTTTGCAGCAATGAGGCAGTTGCTGGTGGTGAACGCCGAACGGAACCCGGCAAGGTCCGCGTCGGAGAAGCCCGTGGTGCCAACGACAGCATGCATCCCCTGCGCAGCAAGCCACGGGAGCGTCTCGCGCCCGGCGGCTGCAACGGTGAAGTCGACTACAACCTGCACTCCAGTGTCGGTGAGCGCGCCCAACGACTCGCTCACCACGGTCCCGGAGCGCTCCTCGCCCTTCGCGAACGGGTCGACGGCGGCGACGAGTAACAGCGCCGGATCCGCGGCCACGGCAGCACACACAGCCGTGCCCATCTTGCCGCCCGCGCCCACAACCCCGACCCTGATGCTCATGGCCGAAACCCTAGCCATCGTTCTCGGTACCGAAAGCGACGGTCAGGCGAGGAGGGACTTCAGGTCGACCGGGCCGACGGCACACCGCACACGCGGATTCACGAACACCCGTTCAATCACGTTGCGCGTGTCGGCAAGCGAGACCGCCTGCCACCGTGCAACCTGCTCGTCCACCGGGCGGATGTGCCCGTAGTTCGTGAACGACGAACCGAGACGTTCGGACCGCGAGCCGGTTCCCTCGAACCCCATCGCGAAGGCTCCCGTGAGATACCCCTTGGCGATCGCCAGTTCATCGTCGGTGATGCCATCCCGGATGACTGCGTTGATCTCGGCCTCGAGCAACCCGAGCACCTCGGCGGCGGTCTCCGGGTTCGTGGCGGCATAGGCACCGACGAGCCCTGCGTCCGCGTACGCGGATGCGCTCGCATAGGTGCTGTACGTGAGGCCCCGCTCCTCGCGGATCGTCTGGAAGAGCCGGCTCGACGGCCCACCCCCGAGCGCATGCATCACCATGTCAAGTGCCTCGCGGCCGGGGTCAGTGCGCTCAAGCGCCCGACACCCGACAAGGAGGTGCACCTGCTCGCAGTCCCGCTGCTCCCCCGCAACCGCCTCTACAGCGTCAGAGGGCCGCTCGCGCTCGAACTCGGCCTTTCCGGCACTGAGCGCTCCGAAATGTTGTTCCGCAAACGCAACGACGTCTGCGTGGCCAACCGGACCTGCGAGGGCCAGCACCATGTTGCCGGCCCGGTAGTTCAGGCCGAAAAAATCGCGAACATCGTCCGGCTTGATGGAGCGGACCGTGTCGACCTCGCCCGCGGTCTCCCTACCGAGCGGGTGCTGCGGGAACAAGGCCGCGCTGAACAGGCGGTACGCGGTGTCGTCGGGTGTGTCCTCGTCCATCGCCAGTTCCTCGAGGATCACCTGGCGCTCGCTCTCCACGTCGGCATCGCGCAGCGCCGGCATGGTGATGACATCACCGAGCACGTCGAGCGACAGCTCCACATGCGCTGCGGGCACACGGCACACGTAGGCAGTGAATTCCTTCGCGGTGAACGCGTTCATGTCGCCGCCCACACGATCCACGGTGGTCGCGATCTCGCGGGCACTGCGACGGTGGGTCCCCTTGAACAGCAGGTGTTCGAGGAAGTGCGACACACCACAGATCGCCTGCGGCTCGTCGCGAGCCCCGACCCCTACCCACACACCGGCAGAAACGGAGAGGGCTCCGGGGACGTGTTCAGACACGATCCGGAGCCCACTCGACAGTGTGGTGAGAGAGATTGCGGGATCAGCGATGGCGCCGACCACGGTCCCCGCCGCCGCTGCGACCGCCGCGGTCTCCACCGCGATCGCCGCCGCGGTCTCCACCGCGATCGCCGCCACGATCCGCACCGGAGGCCTCGCCACCCGGACCGAGGTCACCGAAAATCTCACGTGCTTCGCTGTCGAAGGAATCCTCGAACGACACGCCCCGGGCTGCACCGCTGCCGCGGTCTCCACCGCGATCACCGCCGCCGCTACCGCCGCTGGAGACAGCGGAGTCGGGGATCTCGAGGCCGACGGGGCTCAGGGAAACCTTGCCCTTCTCGTCGATCTCGTCCACGACCACCTGGATCTCCTGACCGAGGCTGAGCACGTCCTCCACCTGGCTGATGCGCTTGCCGCCGCCGAGCTTGGAGATGTGCACGAGGCCGTCACGGCCCGGGAGGATGTTGACGAACGCACCGAACTTGGTGATGTTGACAACCCGACCTGCATAGGTGGCGCCCACCTCTGCCTTGGGCGGATCAACGATCATGAGGATGCGCTCGCGGGCTGCCTCCACCTTGTCGCTGTCGGTGGAACCGATAGTGACGATGCCGAACACGCCGTCGTCGTCGATGGCGATATCCGCACCGGTCTCCTGCTGGATGGTGTTGATGACCTTGCCCTTCGGCCCGATCACCTCGCCCACCTTGTCGAGCGGGATGGTGAAGTTGACGATCTTCGGCGCAGTGTCACGAACCGACGAACGCGGTGCGGCAATGGCCTTGTTCATCACGGCGAGGATCGCGAGTCGTGCTTCCTTCGCCTGCTGCAGGGCAGCGGCAAGCACGTCGGCGGGAATGCCCTCGATCTTGGTGTCGAGCTGCAGGGCGGTGACGAAATCTGCCGTTCCGGCAACCTTGAAGTCCATGTCGCCGAATGCGTCCTCTGCACCGAGGATGTCGGTGAGCGTCGTGTACTTGCCCTCGGCATAGATAAGGCCCATGGCAATGCCGGCCACCGGCGCCTTGATCGGCACTCCGGCGTCCATGAGCGACAGGCTGCTCGAGCAGACCGAGGCCATTGAGGTGGAACCGTTTGAGGCGAGCACCTCGGACACGAGGCGCAGCGTGTAGGCGAACTCCTCCTGGCTCGGGACCACGGGGAGCAGCGCACGCTCCGCGAGCGCACCGTGACCGATCTCGCGGCGCTTGGGCGAACCGACGCGGCCGGTCTCGCCGTTTGCCCACGGGGCCATGTTGTAGTGGTGCATGTAGCGCTTCTGCTTCTCTGGCGTGAGCGTGTCGAGCAGCTGGTTCATGCGCGGCATGGCGAGTGTGGTGACGTTGAGCACCTGGGTCTCGCCGCGCTGGAACAGGCCAGAGCCGTGCGCCGTGTCGAGGACACCGATCTCGGCCGAGACCGGACGGAGGTCCGTGGGACCACGGCCGTCGATGCGAACACCTTCCTCCACCACGCGCTTGCGGACGAGCTGCTTGGTGAGGCTGCGAACGGCTTCCTTGATCTCCTTCTCGCGGCCGGCGAACTCGCCCGGTGCATCCTTCGTACCGGCCAGCGAGGCAACAGCCTCGGCCGTAGCGGCGTCAGTAGCGGCATTGCGCTCGGACTTGAGCGAGATGGTGATCGCCTTGGCGATCTTGTCGCCGACCACACGGCTGACGCCGGCGCCGACGTCGTCGCCGTAGTCGAGAACCGGCTTGTAGGACAGCGGCGTGATCGAACCCTTCGCAGCAATGACTGCTGCAACGAGCTGCTTCTGCAGCGCTATCGATTCCTTGATCCAGCGCTTCGAGGCCTCGAGACCGCCGGCGATGACCTCTTCGGTCACCTTCGGTGCGCCGTTCTCGTAGTACGAGTACGACTTCTCCGTACCACCTGCCTCCACCATCATGATGGCGACGTCGCCGTTGTCCAGTTCGCGGCCCGCGACGACGAGTTCGAATGTCGAGTCGTCACCCTCCTCGAACGTGGGGTGCGGGATCCACTCGCCAGACTGGCTGTAGGCCAGACGCACGGCGCCGATGGGGCCGTCGAACGGGATGCCGCTGATCATGAACGACGCGGATGCGGCGTTGATGGACAGGATGTCGTGCGGGTTCGCCTGATCGGCACCGAGTACCGTGATGACCACTTGGGTCTCGTTGCGGTAGCCATCGGGGAAGGCCGGGCGCAGCGGACGGTCAGTGAGGCGGCAGGTGAGGATTGCGTCCTCAGTGGGACGACCCTCACGGCGGAAGAACGAGCCGGGGATCTTGCCCGCGGCATATGCACGCTCTTCGACGTCGACCGTCAACGGGAAGAAATCGATGCCGTCACGGACGTCTTTTGCGGCGTTTGCAGTCGCAAGCACCGTGGTGCGCCCGATGGAGGCCACCACAGCCCCCTGGGACTGCAGAGCCAGCTTGCCGGTCTCGTACGACAGGGTCTTGTCGGTGCCCCCAACGGGACCCGACACGCGGATGGCGTCAGCCATTCCATGCTCCTTTATGTGTTTGGTGGAGCGCCCCGGTTCCCAGTCGGCAAGCCTCCACGATCGCCGTGATGGCGAACGGAGGACTGGCGACTGACAACCGGACGAATCGCTCCGGTGTGTTGATTGGTGGGGTCTTCGCCGGACGGCGCTGACCCCGGTACTTCAGCAGGTTGCGGCGCCGAAGTGGCGCATACCCGCCGGTCAGGCCTACTTCAGTGACGCAGGCCGAGCTTGGCCACGATTGCGCGGTAACGCGCAATGTCGTTGGCCTTCACGTAGTCGAGCATGCGGCGCCGGCGACCGACGAGCATGAGCAGACCACGACGAGTGTGGTGATCCTTCTTGTGGGACTTCAAGTGGTCCGTGAGCTGGTTGATGCGCGCACTGAGCAGCGCAATCTGCACCTCGGGGGAACCGGTGTCGGTGCCGTGGAGCTTGTTGTCGCCGATGACTGCTTGCTTGTCGGGCATGGTCATGATGAGGCCTTCCTGGAAGGAGGGGCGCCGGAGACGGTTGTCTCATCGGCATCACGGAGCAGGGTTGGCCGCTTCGGACCCAACCAAGATACCAGCGCGCCCACCAAAAGTGGGCGAGATGCGGCCGCAGGCCGGTGCCGCACCCCGATCCCTGCCTGCCCTGACCAGCGCCGATGCGGCTCCGGGGTGGGGTACCCCCAGCCGGCCGGTCGGGGTGCCCAACCGGTAATTAGCATGCGGGACACCATGGGAACCCCGCCGACATGACCGCAGTCAGTATTACGGGCCTCACCAAGCGGTTCGGTCCCGTCGAGGCGCTCGCCCCGGTCAACCTGACGGTGGAGTCCGGGGAGGTGGTCACCCTGCTCGGACCGTCAGGGTGTGGCAAGACCACACTGCTGCGCATCGTCGGCGGCCTCGAGCCGGCCTCGGACGGTTCGGTCCTCGTCGACGGACTCCCCCCGGCCGCCGCCCGCCGGGCCAAGCGGGTCGGCCTCGTGCCACAGTCGCCCGGCTTGCTCGCCTGGCGGACGGTGCGTGCAAATGCCCGTCTCCTGCTCGACGTCAACCGATCCGCGACGGCGACGACCTTGCGGACCGACGTGGACGAACTGCTCCGTGAGGTCGGCCTCGACGCCTTCGCTGACGCGTACCCGCACGAACTCTCCGGCGGGATGCAACAACGCGTGGCGCTCGTGCGGGCCTTTGCCCTCGATGCCCCGCTGCTGCTGATGGACGAACCCTTCGCCGCGCTCGATGAGATGACCCGCGAGGACATGCGACACCTCCTCGTTTCGCTCTGTGAGCGCACGCGGGCGACGGTGCTGTTCGTCACCCACTCGATCGCCGAGGCTGCTTTCGTGTCGGACCGGGTCGTGGTCATGACCCCCCGACCCGGGAGGATCCACTCGATCGTGCCCGTGGGCCTGCCGAGGCCTCGACGGTCCGGGCTCGAGGAGGACGTCGCGTTCTTCGCCGTCGAGACGCAGTTGCGGACAGCGCTGCGGGACGGGGCCGGACGATGAACCGCCGACCGCTCCGCGGCAGCGAACGGGCCCTCGCTGGCCTCATCGGGCTCACGGTGTTCTTCGGCCTGTGGGAACTGCTGGTCAGGTCGCTCCACATCCGGCCCTTCGTGCTGCGCGCCCCAAGCCAGGCTCTCCACGACATCTGGGAGGCACCACGCTTCTACTGGACCCAGGCACTGACCACCGGCAGGGAGGCGCTCGTGGGCTTCCTTATCGCCCTCGTGATCGCCGTTCTTTGGGGAGCCGCAATGGCGGCGAGCAACATCCTCGACGCAGCGTCGACCCCGGTCCTCGTGCTCGTCATGGTCACACCGTTCGCCACGTACGCACCGTCGGCTGTCCTCTGGCTCGGCGCCGGATGGAGGCCCATCGAGTTCATCATTGCACTGGCATGCCTGCCCGCGTTCGTAATCGCCGCGGCTGACGGGATGCGCTCGGCCGACTCCGCATCCCGGGAGCTGCTCCGGTCCGTCGACGCGAGCCGCTGGGAGGTCCTCTGGCGGCTGCGACTGCCCGCAGCACTGCCGTCACTGTTCACCGCGGCTCGCTGGAACATCGGTCTCTCCCTCGTCATCGCCTATCTCGTGGAGGGGTACGCGCTCGTCACTCGCGGCCTCGGCGCCTGGGGCAAGCGCTACGCCTCGTTCAACAACGCGAACGGGGTCTGGGCCGTGGTGTTCTGCATGGCGGCCCTCGGCGTGGTCGGCATGCTCGCACTCGCCACCCTCCGCTCCCGGGTGCTCCACTGGCATGCCTCCGAACGCCGCCCGGCAGCCTGAGGGGCGTCACCTAGCCCCGGCGGCTACCGTCAAGGTCGATGACGACCTTGGCAGATCTCCGATCCCGCATCGACGAACTTGATCAGGAACTCGTACGCATCCTTGCCGCACGGCTCGAGGTGTGCCACGAGGTTGCCCATCTCAAGGAGCAGGACGACACCCCGATCATCCAACCTGCGCGCGTGCGTACGGTCATCGACACCCGACGCCAGTGGGCCATCGACGCCGGGGTGGACCCGGACTTCGCGGAGCAGATCGTGAGGGTCCTGCTGACCGAGACGCACCGCATCGAGGTTGCACGGTCTCGGCCGGAGCCCGCCCCCACGAAAGAGGCCGTGACGGGGGACCGCAGCGGCCTCGACACGGTAGCGAGCCGCATCGACCACATCGTCGTCGCGGTGGAGAACCTCGAGGCAGCGCGCTCAGCCCTCGTCGACCGGCTCGGCTTCCATGACGAGGCCATGGCCGAGACCGGCACCGGCATGGCCGCCGTCGCCGCCGGTGGCGTGCACATCGTGCTCGTCAGCCGGGATGCCGGGCCGGAGGTGGCCGCGTACCTCGACGAGTACGGCGCAGGGGTACAGCACATCAGCATCGAGGTGCTCAACGCCGGCTATGCGCGTGCGGCACTCGACGCGCTCGACGCACCGCTCCTCACCGAGGTCGTCGTGGATGCCCAGGGGCACGAACAGTTCTTCACCGTCCACGACGAGGCGACCGGGGTCCAGTTCGGGTTTCTATCCCGCACCGGGCACCGCGTGGGCTTCGGGGCGACGAATGTGCTGTCGTTGTTCCGCGCGATGCGGAGCTGAGCCCGGCCGGGATGCACCTCCCGGCGCAGTGAGTACCAGTTTTTTCCCACGTTCACGGAGGTTCCCCATGACTCATCAGCGCACGATCACGATCGTCCTCGCTGTATCGGTCGCGCTCGGCGCGGCAGGGTGCGGTAGCAAGTCATCCTCGCCCACCACGGCAGCCACCGATTCCACGGCAACGCCGACCACCGAAGCCACCCCGACAACCGAGCCCGCTGGCGTCAGCGAGTCCGGTATCAGCGCCGAGCGCTGTCAGGCGAACAAGGATGCCGGCACCATCACTTACCTGACCGGGTTCGACTTCGCTGCTGCGGCATCCATCGTCGAGGTCGTCGTGGCCCAGAACAAGGGCTACTTCGACAAGATGTGCCTGAAGGTCGATCTGAAGCCCTCGTTCTCTACTGCGAACTACCCGCTCGTCGCGGGCAACAAGGCGCAGTTCTCGTCCTCCGGTTCCTTCACCGAACTCGCCGAGTTCTCGGCTGCGAACGGCGCCAGCCTCGTCGGGATGAGCGTTGATGGTCGCACGGCGATCGACGTGCTCATCGGCAAGGAGTTCGTCGCCACGTACGAGGACCTCAAGGGCACCACGATCGGTGTGAAGGGCAAGCTGCCTTCCTCGATCAAGGCACTCCTCGCGAGCCACAGCCTCGTGGAGGGAACCGATTACAAGACGGTGCTCATCGACGGCTTCGACCCGAAGGTGCACATCGCACTGCCGAGCATCGTCACGTTCCCCGGCTGGAAGTCCAACGAGCCCGGCCAGTTGCAGGCCGCGGACATCACATTCAACACGTTCGATCCCACCGCCGAGCAGATCCCCGGATCCTTTGGCCTCATCTACACGAACAAGGAGTTCCTCGCCGCCCACCCGACGGCTGCGCAGGACTTCATGCGTGCGGTGATGTTGGGTCTCGCCGATGCGTTGGCCGATCCCGACGGTGCCGCACAGATCTGCGTCGACGCCATCACCGCTGGCGGGAACCCGAATTTCCTGTCACCTGACGGCGAGAAGTTCCGCTGGCAGACCGAGTCGGCGCTCATCAAGAGCCTGACGCCACAGGGCACCCCGTTCGGAATGCCCGACGTCGCTGGCCTGCAGGCCGAGATCGACGCCTACGCAAAGGCCGGCGTGTTCACCGAGGGTGGGACACCCTCCACTGATGGCCTCGTCGACCCGAGCGTCCTCGCGGGCATCTACAACGCCGACGGCAAGGTGATCTGGCCGCGCGCCTAGAGCGCCCCAGAGAGGAACCTCAGCAGGCAGTCGTTGACGTAGCCCGCACACTCCTCGCCGAGGAAGTGTCCACCACCGACAGATCGTGCGCGGAGGTCGGGGAAGTAGCGGGCGAACTGGTCGAGGAAGGGGTTCCCTGCGGGTACTGCCGTCCGCCCCTCCTCCATCGAACCCCCGAGGTAGCCGCCGTACAGCCACAGTGTCGGTTTCGGGAACTGCTTGTGGCGGTCCTCGGGGCCGTAGTCCGCAAAGCGCGGCCACGCTGGGTTCTTCTCCATGCCCGCGGGGTGCAGCCAGTAGTCGGCCACATCCTGCTCGGAGAGGGACCGGTAGCGCTCGCCGCACGCCCTCGTGGGATCTTCGAGTACCTCGTGGAACGGGAGTGCATATCGGTAGTAACTGATTGCGTGCTCCCAGACCAACGGGTCCGAGAACGCGTCGACGTAGTGGGCCAGCGCCTCGTCGTCGATCCAGTCGGGCCGGGGCCGGACACCGTTCGGGATCTGGCCCCACGGGTTCAGGGGCCTGTCCCCCAGCACGGATGCGTCCCTCCCCGCGAACATGACCTCGATGAACTCACGGTGATACTTCGCGAAGAACTCCTCCGCGATCCCCGGTGCCTTGAACCACCATCCGTGCGGCCCTACCGACGTCCACACGGTGCACAAGGTGTCAATGAGGGCGAGCCGCTCGATTCGGTCCGGGTAATCGATTGCGGTCTTGAACGCGATGATGCCGCCCCAGTCGTGGCCAACGAGTGTGCAGCGCTCGATCCCCTTGGCATCGAGGTAGTTGATGACGTCCTGAGCGAGCAGTGCCCGACTCACACGGGCGCCCGGCTTGTCCGTGCCGCCGAATCCCCGGTTGTCCGGCGCGTATCCCGCGTACCCGGCGTCGGCCAGTGCGGTCAGTTGGTGACGCCACTGGTAACTGGTCTGCGGGAACCCGTGGAGCAGGACCACCGGATGGCCGTCCGTCGGGCCGGAGACCCGCTCGTGCACCCTGAGGTCCACGGTCTGGACGAACTGCGATTCGATCCCCATACCGGAGAACACTACGTGCGCCGGCGACTGGTGGGCCCGCTTCCCTCAGTGCTATTGGTCCTTGCGGGTGTCGCAGGACCTGGGCACCTTCAGCTCCTGCTTCGGGAAGAGTTTGGTGACACCGGGGTTCGCCGCCTTGAGCTGACGGTAGGTGCAACCCGTCCGCCGGGCGATACGGACCCAGAAGTCGCCAGACTTCACGACGAAGGTGTTGTAGGTCTCCTCGGCCGTCGTGGTGGTCTTGTCCTCTTTGGGGGTGCTGGTCTCAGGGATGACGGTTCCGTTGAGGATGTCCTCGGTCACGCCCGGGCCGAGGCAGTTCGCCGGCACGTTGATGAGGTCGCCTGCATTGATCGTGGTGACCCCAGGGTTCGCCGCAAGGATCTCCGCACCCGAGCAGCCCCCACCCGCTATCGAGGCGATGCTGTTGGCGTAGTCGCCCTGCTTGGCCGTGTACTGCACGTTCGCTATGGAGAGCGAAGTGGGGATGGCCGTGGCCAACACGGGCGGGACGGTTCGCCATGCCGTGGCATTCGGCGACAGCGTCGTCTCCGTGCCCGACGACGACCCGGCACAAGCACCGAGCACCGCAGCACCCAACATCACGGGCGCGGCAACACGGAACAGCCGGAGGAACATCGGGATTGAGCGTAATATGCCCGAGCGCTTCAGTGGTGTCGCGCCGCTCAGACGAGTGGCCGAGCAGTCGGCGGGATCGGCACAGGGAGCCGACTCTCGCCCATCAACCGGGTATCAACGCCTGCCGCGCAGGCCCTGCCCTCGGCGATTGCCCACACGATCAGGCTCTGACCGCGTCCCATGTCACCGGCAACAAAGACCCCGGGAATATTGGTCATGTAGTGCTCGTCACGCGCAACGTTGCCGCGCTCGTCGAGCGTGACACCGAGTTGATCGAGCCACGAACCGCGCTCCGGGCCGACGAACCCCATCGCGAGGAACACGAGGTCGGCCGGCAATTCGTGTTCAGTGCCCTCAACCTTGACGAACCTTCCGTCCCGCATCGCGACCTCGTGGATGAGCAGCGCGCGGACGTTGCCCGCTCCATCATCGACGAAGCGCTCGGTGTTCACGCTGTACACGCGCTCACCGCCCTCCTCGTGAGCGGACGACGTGCGCATAACCATCGCATACTGCGGCCACGGGTTGGCCTCGGAACGGGTCTCCGGCGGGGCCGGCATGATCTCCAGTTGGGTCACCTTTGCGGCGCCTTGGCGAAGCGAGGTGCCGAGACAATCGGCCCCCGTGTCGCCGCCGCCGATGATGACGACGTGCTTGCCACCGGCATCGATCGAGGGTGCCGACAGATCGCCCTCCTGCACCTTGTTGGCGAGCGGGAGGTACTCCATGGCCTGATGGATGCCGCTCAGTTCGCGACCCGGTACCGACAGGTCACGCCAGGCCGTCGCCCCGCACGCGAGGACGACGGCATCGTGCGAGGCGAGCAGCACCTCTGCGTCGACGTTCTCGCCGACGATGGCGCCGACGCGGAACTCGGTCCCTTCGGCCTCCATCTGCTCGAGGCGACGGTCGAGGTGACGCTTTTCCATCTTGAACTCGGGGATCCCGTAGCGCAGCAGCCCGCCGATACGGTCCGATCGCTCGAGTACCACGACATCGTGCCCGGCTCGCGTCAGCTGCTGTGCCGCAGCGAGACCCGCCGGACCGGAACCGATCACGACGACACGCTTGCCGGTCCGCACGCTCGGAACCTGCGGCTCCACCCATCCCTCGGCCCACGCTCGGTCAATGATCTCAACCTCGACCTGCTTGATGGCGACGGGGTCGGAGTTGATACCGACGACGCAGGCGCTCTCACAGGGCGCCGGGCAGAGCCGACCGGTGAACTCAGGGAAGTTGTTCGTTGCGTGCAATCGGTCGATCGCCTCGCGCCAGTGATTCCGGTAGACGAGGTCGTTCCAGTCCGGGATGAGGTTCCCGAGCGGGCACCCGTTGTTGCAGAACGGGATACCGCAATCCATGCAGCGCCCAGCCTGGTGCGCGAGTGCTTCCACGTCGAGGGGTTCATACACCTCTTTCCAGTCGCGCAGACGCACCGGAACCGGACGGCGCTTCGGCGTCTGGCGATCCCACTTCAGGAAACCTGTCGTCTCACCCATTGGAGGACTCCATCACTCGCTTGAACATCTCGTCATCGGACAAGCCCGCGGCATGGGCCTCTCGCATCACCCGCATGACACGGGCGTAGTCCATCGGCATCACCTTGCGGAACCGGGACAGCGCGGCGTCCCAGTCGCCGAGCAGGCGGCCGGCAACCGCCGAACCCGTGTAGCCGAGATGACTCGTCACTGTGGCCCGGAGGAACGCCACGTCCTCGTCGTCGAGATGCTCGATCTCGACCATGTCGTAGTTCACGCGGGCGCCGAAGAAACCGTCCACGTCGTATACGTAAGCAACCCCACCGCTCATCCCTGCACCGAAGTTCCGACCAGTCGTGCCGAGCACGACCACCTTGCCCCCGGTCATGTACTCGCAGCCGTGGTCACCCACGCCCTCGACCACGGCGATCGCGCCGGAGTTGCGGACACAGAATCGCTCGCCCACCACGCCGCTGATGAACACCTCACCGGACGTGGCGCCGTAGGCGACCACGTTCCCCGCGATGATGTTGTCCTCGGCCACCACGGTGGACGCACGATCGGGCCGCACGATGATCCGCCCGCCCGACAGACCCTTGCCGAGGAAGTCGTTGGCGTCGCCCTCGAGGCGCATCGTGATACCCGACGGGACGAATGCCCCGAAGCTCTGGCCGGCTGCACCGCGGAAGCTGATGTCGATCGTGCCGTCCGGCAGCCCTGCACCGCCATAGCGCTTGGTGACCTCGTACCCGAGCATCGTGCCGACCGTACGGTTGACGTTGCGGATCGGCACCTCGATGGCCACGGCCTCACCGCGCTCGATTGCCGGTTGACAACGCTCGATCAGCGTCCGATCAAGGGCCGCCTCGAGACCGTGGTCCTGCGCGACCGTCTGTCGCAGGCTCTGGTTGTACCTGTTGTCCGGGACCGTCAGGATCGGCGAGAGGTCCAGCCCGGCCGCCTTCCAGTGATCGACTGCGTGACGGGCATCGATGACCTCGACGCGGCCGATCATCTCGTCCATCGTCCGGAACCCGAGTTCCGCCATGATTTCGCGGACCTCCTCAGCGATGTACTCGAAGAAGTTCACGACGAACTCCGGCTTGCCGCTGAAACGCTTGCGGAGCACGGGGTTCTGGGTGGCCACGCCCACCGGGCACGTGTCGAGGTGGCATACGCGCATCATCACGCAGCCGCTCACGACGAGCGGCGCCGTAGCGAACCCAAACTCCTCGGCGCCGAGCAGCGCGGCGATCACCACGTCCCGTCCGGTCTTCATTTGACCGTCGGCCTGCACCACGATGCGGTCGCGCAGCCCGTTGAGCACCAACGTCTGCTGAGCCTCCGCAAGACCGAGTTCCCACGGGCCTCCTGCGTGCTTCAGCGAGGTGAGCGGAGATGCGCCGGTACCGCCGTCGTGACCGGAGATCAGCACCACGTCGGCCTTGCACTTCGAGACACCCGCAGCAACCGTTCCGACACCGACCTCGGCCACCAGTTTCACATGCACTCGTGCAGCTGGGTTGGCGTTCTTCAGGTCGTGGATGAGCTGCTTGAGGTCCTCGATCGAATAGATGTCGTGGTGCGGAGGTGGGCTGATGAGACCGACGCCGGGGGTGGAGTGCCGCGTCTTGGCCACCCACGGGTAAACCTTGCTGCCGGGCAACTGACCGCCCTCACCGGGCTTGGCACCCTGGGCCATCTTGATCTGGATGTCGTCGGCGTTCACGAGGTACTCGCTGGTGACGCCGAAGCGACCCGATGCCACCTGTTTGATCGCCGAGCGACGCAGGTCGCCGTTCGCGTCCGCGGTGAAGCGGTCTGCGTCCTCGCCACCCTCGCCGGTGTTGCTCTTGCCGCCGATCCGGTTCATGGCGATCGCGAGGGTCTCGTGCGCCTCCTTCGAGATCGAGCCGTAGCTCATCGCTCCCGTGGAGAAACGGCGCACGATCGCCTTCGTCGGCTCCACCTCCTCGATCGGGATCGCCGAACGTCCCTCGGAACGCAGCTCGAACAGGCCGCGCAGGGTCGCTAACTTGCGGCTCTGGTCGTCGACAAGCCTCGTGTACTGCTTAAAGATGTCGTACCGCTTCGACCGTGTCGCGTGCTGCAGCTTGAACACTGTCTCGGGGTTGAAGAGGTGGATCTCCCCCTCCCGGCGCCACTGGTACTCACCGCCGAGATCCAGTTCGCGGTGGGCCCGCAGTTCTGGCCGGGACGGATTCGCGTTGGCGTGGCGGATGGCCACCTCCTTGGCGAGCTCGTCCAGACCGATACCCCCAATTCGGGACACTGTTCCGCTGAAGTACTCGGCGACGAGTTCCTTGCCGAGACCGATCGCCTCGAAGATCTGCGCACCCGTATACGACGCGACAGTGGACACGCCCATTTTCGACATGACCTTCAGCACGCCCTTGCCGCAGGCCTTGATATAGCTCTTCAGGGCCTTCTTCGGGTCGACGCCCGCGAGCCCGAAGTCCCCGTCGGCGATCATGTCCTCGATGGACTCGAACGCGAGGTACGGGTTGACTGCGCCCGCCCCGTAGCCGATCAGCAGCGCCATGTGGTGAACCTCACGCGCGTCGCCGCACTCGACGACCACGCCGACCTTCGTCCGCTTCTTCTCGCGGATCAAGTGGTGGTGCACCGCACTCGTGAGCAACAGCGATGGGATCGGAGCGAGGGCCGAATCGCTATTGCGGTCCGACAGAACAATGATGCGCGCACCCTCGTCGATCGCCTGCGAAACCTGCGCACGAATGTCCTCGATGGCCTGCCTGAGCGCCGCACCGCCGCCCGACACACGGAACAAGCCACTCATGGTGACTGCCTTCAGGTGGGCAAACCTCGGGTCCTCGCCGGCGTGCACGATCTTGGCCAGTTCGTCGTTGTCGATAATCGGGAACGGCAGGACCAACTGGCGGCAGCTCTCGGGTCCGGGCTGGAGCAGGTTCGCCTCGGGCCCGATCGTGGACGACACCGCGGTCACGACCTCTTCGCGGATCGCGTCGAGCGGTGGGTTGGTCACCTGTGCAAACAGCTGCTGGAAGTAGTCGAACAGCAGCCGGGGGCGCTCGGACAGTACGGCAATCGGTGTGTCGGTACCCATCGACCCGATCGGTTCGAGCCCGGACTTAGCCATCGGCGCAACGATGATCTTCAGTTCCTCGTGCGTGTAGCCGAACACCTGCTGGCGCCGCAGCACACTGTCGTGGCTGAACACGATGTGCTCCCGGGTCGGCAGGTCCGACAGCTCGGTGAGTCCCTGATCGAGCCAGTCTGCGTACGGGTGCTCGGAAGCGAGCTGTGCCTTGAACTCCTCGTCGTCAACGATTCGGCCCTGCGCGGTATCCACGAGGAACATCCGACCGGGCTGGAGCCGCCCCTTCTTCACGATCCGTGACTGGTCGACATCAATCACGCCGACCTCACTCGCCATGATCACGAGGTCGTCGGCGGTTACCCAGAAGCGGCTCGGGCGCAGACCGTTGCGGTCCAGCACGGCACCGATCACCGTTCCGTCGGTGAACGCAACGCTCGCCGGGCCGTCCCACGGCTCGATCATCGACGAGTGGAAGCGGTAGAACGCCCGCTTGGTGGGCTCCATCGTGGGGTGGTTCTCCCACGCCTCCGGTATGAGCATGAGGACAGCGTGCGGCAGCGACCTGCCGCCGAGGTGCAGGAGTTCGATGGCCTCATCGAGCCGAGCGGTATCCGATCCGCCGGGCGTGCACACCGGGAAGGTCCGCTGGAGGTTCGGGATGTGCGGTGTGGCGAGCAGGGCCTCGCGGGTCCGCATCCAGTTCTCGTTGCCCTGCACCGTGTTGATCTCGCCGTTGTGGGCGACAAATCGGTACGGGTGCGCCAGCGGCCACGACGGGAACGTGTTCGTGGAGAAGCGGCTGTGCACCAGCGCCAGGGCCGAGTCCATCCGCTCGTCGGCGAGATCCGGGTAGAACTCGCCGAGCTGCGGCGAGGTGAACATGCCCTTGTACACGAGGGTCCGCGACGACAGCGACGGGAAGTATGTCGACAGGTTGCCGGTCAACTCGTGCTCGACACGCTTGCGCACGACGTAGACCTTGCGGTCCAGCTCCAGCCCGGTCGTTCCCGCCGGGTCGTCGAGCAGGAACAGTTCGAACGTCGGCATCACGTCGAGTGCCGTCTGGCCGAGTATCGACGGGTTGGTGGGCACCAGGCGCCACCCGAGCGGGCTGAGGCCCTCATCGGTCACGATCGCCTCGATCGCTGACTTGGCCCGAGCGCACAATCCGCCGTCCGCCGGGAGGAATGCCATGCCCACTGCGTATGCGCCAGCAGTCGGCAGCGTGAAGGGCACGACGGCCCGCAGGAACGCATCGGGGACCTGGATCAGGATCCCGGCTCCGTCACCGGTGTTCTGTTCGGCACCGGTTGCCCCTCGGTGCTCGAGGTTGCAGAGCGCCGACAGCCCCTTCGACACGATGTCGTGGCTACGGACACCCTTTAAGTTCGCCACAAACGACACGCCGCAGGCGTCGTGCTCAAAGCGTGGGTCGTAGAGCCCGTGGGCCGCGGGCAGATCGCTGTGCATCGTCCTCATCCTCAAGTGCTCGGCTCGGCACTGCATGCCGAAGGAACCTCTGAACTGGATCGGGACGACGCTGGCCCGACAGCAGCAAAGTGTACGGAGCCCGGAAAGCGATGGCACCCGAATTTCAGCGCCGAGGGGCTCCCAGACCGATCGCCTTGCGGAAGCGGTCCCCCCGACGGAATCCCCGCGCCTCCAAATAGGCCCTGCTCGGGCGGAGGATCGCGCGGACGTAGTCAAACCGGTCTCGCCACGATGGCAGGGCAAACACCGACAGCGCCTGGCTCGTATAGCCCCGCGCCCGGCCGCGGTAGGAGGCGAGCAACAGCCGGTCGCCAGGACCCGGTCGATGCCCCTGCGCCCAGGCGATCAGCGGATGGCTCGTCTCTAGCCCGAGGTCTGCCGCTGTCGTGCGGATGGCGAGCGCAACAACTGCCGTGGCCCGCCAGCGCAACGCCAGTTCCTGCACCAACGCAGCCTCCAGCGTCCCCGCCCGCTCGCCCCCGACGAGCAACTCTGCGATATCACGCTGCGCGATCCGGCGGGGCGGCCAGTCCCCGAGCACGGCCGCCATGCACGCGTGCACGAATTGGGCGGGATCCCCGAGCCGCGGAAGTTCTCGCCCACCGAGCAGAAACGTACGACTCTCCGCGAAGAGGTCGTCGAGCGGAATCCACAGTCCGAAGGGTCCATCCACCAGCGTCCGGTGGAGGTCCACCTCAAGCCCGTCACTGCGCAGGAGGATCTCCCGCCCGAATCGTTGATCGAACCCGGGGCGCAGTTCGGGAAGTTCGCGGACGGCACCGAGAGCCACCGTGATCGCCTCCGCTGCGCGCAGAAAGTGGTCGGGCTCCACGACGAGATCGATGTCCCCGAACAGCCGCATGGCTGGATCCCGGTAGACCGAATTGGCGAGCGCTACCCCTTTCAGCACCCGGAACTCGATCCCGGCGTCCTGCAGCACGTCAGCCACGCACAGAAGTTGACGCTCGACAACGAGGTCGTGGGCGAGCCACCAGCCGCACCTCGACTCGACCGATTCACGCTGGTAGTCAGGCAAGTGACAACTCCCAGCCCGCAGGGCCTCGGCGAGCAGACCGAGCACCCGGTTCTCCTCGCAGCCTGCGAGGAACTCGGTCCACGCAAATCGGTGAACAACGAGGCTGTCGAGCCGACGGCTCGAGGGCAGGCCGAAGCTCGCCACGTCCGCCACCCACTCATCGACTGGCCACTGCCGTCTGATGTCGCTCCCGGAGGATCCCACGATCGGAGTACTGTACTCGTCGATGGAGGGCGACCGTTCCGAGTCCACCACTCCGAGTGGCGGTTTGGTGTATCACCGCAACCCGGAAGTGCTCAGCCGTCGGCACGCAAACGGGGTGCTTTTGCTCTGTCCGGGGGCCGAAAGTCCCGTGTTTCTCGAAGGCTCAGCGCCAGCCATCTGGGCACTTCTCGAGCGCCCTGCCTCCCTCGGCCAACTCGCCGAGGACCTCGCGGAGGTCTTTGGGCAGTCCCCCGGGGCCCTCATTTCCGACCTGAAGTCCCTTCTTGAGAATTTGATGATTGAAGGCGCACTCTTGGTGGACTAGAATCACGGACAGTACTGAAGTCGTCTGGCTCAAGAGGGATGGAAATGGCTGACAACGAAGAGATCACGACCGAGGCGACCGGAAGCAGTCGCCGCGCTCTGCTGGCGAAGGCTGCGGCCGCCGGAGCAGTGGTGTACACGGTGCCGATGATGAAGTCCATCCCGGCGTATGCCGCAGCGGGCTTCGACAGCTACCGGGTCCAGAGCGGCACGTGCTGCGTCTGGTTCTCGCCCAACCAGAACAACCATGATGGCACGTGGCACGCCGACATCGTGAACACGGTGAACGGAGTGGTCGCAGAGTCGCACTCCGCTGACGGCCCGGCCCCCACGATGAACATCGATGTGAAGGTTGACGGCACCAATCGCGGTGTCACGTTCGCCGGCGACCCGAACAACATCCCGGGGTCCGAGGGCAAGAACACGACCGAGGCGTACTTCTACCACGGTGGTGGAGTGGCAATCACGTCGCAGGACAGCAACTGCGAGATCGTCGTCGAGCACGTGGTCTGCCGCCCGCAGAAGAAGGCACCCTGCGACCCGACCAACGAGACCGCTCCGCCCACCACTTGGGCACAGGGTT
>CAEZYY010000011.1_pt1 | contig 71904 bp, 69 predicted proteins | sample 7265861 | NCBI WGS metagenome assembly CAEZYY01 (sample SAMEA6813946, study PRJEB35770) | freshwater metagenome | biome: Freshwater; feature: Freshwater reservoir; material: water | place: Czech Republic | collected 2016-08-15 | depth 30m m | reverse complement strand
TGTCGCGCACGAAGGACTGCCCATCGTCGAGTTCGCCGCCCCGCCGCCCGACGGGCGGGACGCGATGCTGCTTTACCTGCCCGGCACGGACTGTCTCGCCCAGAACGTCACCCCCGACGCTGGGTCAGGGACCACCGTGCTGCAGACCGTGCCGTCGGGAACGGGAGTGCCTGCGGACGTGGTGGACCCGTTGTGGCCCCTACCGATGGCCCCGGCCGACGCGGTTGTGTACCCGTGCTCGACTGATGGCTCGGCCACGACCACTACAGTTGCGGTGTCCACCTCTGTGCAGGTCGATGAGACACTTCCACCCGGGACGGATGCACCCGGTACCACTGCGAGCGGCGATTCCACAACAACTGCATTGCCCGGTCCGGGCCGGGGACGAGCCCGCAGGGGTTAGGGTGCGGATTGATGACAGATCTCGATCGCCTGCACGACCTCCAACTCGCGGACTCGGCGCTCGACCAGATGGCCTATCGGCGGGCGCATATTGAGGAGCGACTTGCGTTCAACGCAGCCCGCGCTGCCACGGGTGCGGCCCGCTCGGCCCTCGCGGCAAATGTTGCCCGTCGGGACCTTCTGGAGCAGCAGTACGCGACGCTCGAGGCGGCGGGTCTGCAGATCGACACCAAGGCCGGCCGTCTCGAGGGACAGATGCGCAACGTGGTGGTCACCCGTGAGGCGGAGGCGATCCAGCGAGAGATCGCGTTGCTGAAGTCCAAGCGCGACGAGGGTGATGAGACCGGGCTGTTGTTGCTCGATCAGAGCGAGGCGCTCAGCACCGAGGCGGTGGTGCTGGCGGAACGGATCGCTGCAGCGGAAGCCGCTGAGGCGGGCGCAGCGGCGGTTCTCGCCCTTGCCGATGCTGCGCTCGACGCAGAGGCGTCGGCCACGGTCGTGCGACGCGCCGAACTCGCGGCAGGACTGCCTGCCGATCTGGTGAAGGAGTACGAGTCCCGTCGGCCGGCGTTCAAGGGCGTCGCCGTGGCAAGGCTTCAGGGAACGCGTTGCACGGGCTGCAACCTCGACGTCTCGCGTCTCGAGATCGAGGGACTCCGTGCGGTCCCCTCAGGGGAACTACCCGAGTGCCCCTCGTGCGCCCGCATCATCGTCGGTGCCTGAGCCCACCTAGCATGGTGGGTGCATGTTCTTCTGGTTCATCGGGACGGCGGTGCTCGCCGTGTGGTTCGTCTTCCACGACTCCCGCTTCGACTACCGCCTCCTTGTCGTCGGGGCACTGCTTCCCGATGTGATCGACGCCCCGATGGGCGGTGCGCGCGCGCTGCACTCGGTAACCGGCAGTGTTGCAATCCTGCTGCTCGTGATGTTCGCCACGTTCGGTCGTCGGCCGATCCGGCGACGCTTGCTGGCCGTGCCGATCGGCACCTTCCTGCACCTCGTGTTCGACGGTGCCTGGGCGAACACCAAGGTGTTCTGGTGGCCGTTCGGCGGTGTGGGCTTCAGTGATGCGCCCCTTCCCTCGTGGGATCGCGGCGCGATCGGGATCCTGCTCGAGGTCGTCGGTCTCGGCCTGTGCGTGTGGGCGATCCGGGCGTTCGGGCTGCGCGACAGGGTTCGGCGTCAACGTTTCTGGAAGACGGGGGTGCTCGAGCCGTGTTGATCCTTGTGCGTCATGGCCGAACCGCGGCAAACGCAGCGGGGTTGCTGCAGGGGCGATTGGACCTTGCCCTCGACGAGGTCGGGCACGAGCAAGCAGGCCGCATCGGAGCGCTCCTTCGTGAGGAACCCCAAGGCACACTGCGCGTGGTGAGCAGTCCGCTCCTGCGTGCCCGCCAGACTGCGTCGTACGTGTCAGACGAGGTTGAGGTCGACGAACGGTTGCAGGAGATTGCCTACGGTGAGTACGAGGGCCGCCCGCTCACCGATGTCAGTCCGTCCGAGTGGGAGCGCTGGCGCGCCGACCCTCACTACGCCCCCGAGGGAGGGGAGTCCCTTGCGGCACTCCTTGCCCGGGTGAGGCCTGCACTCGAGGAACTCGCAGCGCAATCCGTGGACCGTGACATCGTGGTGGTGAGCCACGTGTCGCCGATCAAGGCGGCGATTGCCTGGGCCCTGAACGTGGGAATTGAAATCTCGTGGCGGTGCCAACTCGATCAGGCATCCATCAGCCGGATCGCAATCAGCCCGCGCGGCCCGTCATTGCGCACCTACAACGACACCGCTCACCTCGGCTGAGACCGCCGCGAGCGGCGAGGCGTCAGTTGAGCAGTTGGGCAGGCTTGGCGTTGTCCGCCATGCGCGCTGCAACCGTGTGCAGCAGCTGGCGTGCCAGACCCGGAACGTCGTCGAGGAGCGTGTTGAACGACCGCTCGTCCACGACGAGGACGTTGAGATCGGTGTCCGCAGTGACGGTGGCCGTGCGGGGCCGACGCAGGATGAGCGCAAGCTCGCCCACCACGTCACCGCGCCCGACGGTGGCAACCTTGCGGCCACCGATTCTCACCGAGGCGGTACCGGACTCGATGATCACGAACTCGTGCACCATCTCGCCCTCCACCATGAGGTTGGTTCCCTTGCTGATCTGTAACTCGGTAACGATCCTGGCGACTTGGTCCAACTGCTTCTTGGTGCAGTTGGCAAACATCGGGACGTTGCGGAGGTGTTCGAGGTAGCGCGCTTTGCTCACTCCGTCAGTATTTCACATCGCCCGTTGCTTGTCAGGAGTGCCGCAATCGGGACAGGGCCACAGGCTGCGGTCTCCTAGGCTCGACGTGCCGTGAAGATGCCATCGATGCTGTTCCTGCGGACCGGGTCCCGCTGGAGGAGGCTGGTTGTAGCGCTGCTTGCCCTGGTGACGGCCACGGTCGTCTACGCAACCGTCTCGCTCACCGTTTTCGTCCTCCGCCAGTCGGCGGACCCGTTCCAGCAGAACGTCGCGACATGGGCGAGGGATCACCGTCTCGGCTTCGTCGTGAACCGGCTCGAGCGGTGGGTGCATGCGGACCCGCCCTCAGCGCAACCGGCGTCCTCCCTCGCCCTCGAGGGGGTGGCCGGGACAGCATTGCCACCGAGCACCTCGGCAGTCATCGACACGGTCGGTCCGTCATCGTCGCCGGCCCCGGCGACTTCCACCCCCGTCAGCGCGGCTCCGACCACCTCCGTGCCGGCCGGACCGGTGTCACTCGCACCGGCGCTGCAGCCATCGCTCGACGGTGAGGGTGTGTGGAGGGTGCTCGCAAGCATCGGCGCGTCACCGGTTGTCTGGGGAACGAGTATCCGACCCCTTGTCGAGTACGGCTCGGTGGTCGCCACCGCAGCGGTCTTCGACCCGTCGAGGCTCCATGCGGCCCTCTTCAACGGTTCGGAGATTCCTGGCAAGGGCCCGTGGAAGAACGGAAGCCGAATCACCAAGGGTGCGCTGCCCGCGTTGGTGGCGGCGTTCAACGGTGGGTTCCGCCTCGAGCACATCAGGGGCGGATACGTGACCGAGGGGCGCACGGTGCGCCGACTGCGCAACGGCGAGGCCACACTCGCGATCGACCGAGACGGTCGGCTGGCGCTCGGCGTGTGGGGCAAGGACCTCGTCGACGACGGCTCGTGGGCGTCGGTCCGCCAGAACCTCCCGCCCGTCGTGATGGACGGGGCGGTCAGCGTGAAGAAGTTCCCGGGGACGTACTGGGGTGACGACTTCCACCGGGTGACTTTCACCTACCGGTCGGCGATCTGCACGCGACGTGACGGCCTGTTGATGTACGTCGCGATCGGCGATGTGGACATCATGCTCCTCGGTCGTTCGCTCGTCGTGATGGGGTGCATTACGGCCATGCAACTCGACATCAACGGGAACTGGCCACAGTTCGACACGTACGGGGGATTCGGGCAGGACAAGCGGGTGCCGGCGCTCCTCGACCGCCGGATGAGCAACGCCTCGAGGTACCTCCGGCGCTCCACCAAGGACTTCATCGCCCTGTTCGACCCGGCAACGCTGCGCGACGGTGTGCTCGGCTGATGCCACAGGGGCGCCGGAGCGTGCCCGGTGTTACCGTACGCAGCGACGGGTCGCCCGGCCCGTCGGGCACAAGCCACCCATCCGACAAGGGGAAGTCAATGATTCGTGTTTCCGTGCTGTATCCGAAGGGCGAGGGATCGACCTTCAACATGGACTACTACAAGACCAAGCATCGCCAGATCTGCGTGGACGTCATGCCCGGCCTGAAGAAGATGGACGTTGAGGCGGGAATCGACGGCCCGTACGAGGCCGTTGGTCACCTGTACTTCGACGACATGGCCACCGTGGGCGCCGCAATGGGCGGGCCCCGCATCGTTGAGGCGCAGAACGATCTCGTCAACTACACGAACATCGTTCCGGTCATCCAGATCTCCCAGCAGATCGACTGAACTCGATCTGCTCCAACGCAAAGGGGGGAGGTCAATGACCTCCCCCCTTTCCACGTTTTCGGGTTCCGGGTACTAGGCCTTGGCACCCGCAAAGTACGTGGCCTCGATGTCGTCGATGCGACTGGCGAGTTCCTTTGCGGTTCCCTCCAGTTCCACGACACCGCGGCGCATCACGTACGCACGGTCGGCGTACTTGAGCGCCTGGCGAACGTGCTGCTCCACGAGGAGCACACCGGTCCCACGGGTATCGGCCGCCTCACGCACCGCCTGCAGGAGGCGCTGCACGATGAGCGGGGCGAGGCCCATGGACAGCTCGTCTGCGAGCAGGATCTTCGGGTGCCTGCCGAGTGCCCTGGCGAGGGTGAGCATCTGCTGCTCGCCGCCCGACAGGGATCCGCCGGCCACCGAGATGCGCTTGTCGAGCGACGGGAACAGCCGGAGAGCCTCGTCCACGTCGGCCTTGGCGACGCGGAGGTTGTCCCGTGTGGAGAGGCCCATAATCACTGACTTCTCCTCAGTTACATAGCTCATGCCCTGCTTGGCCCGGACGTGCAGGGGAGCCTTGGTGGGCTTTCCGTCGATGAGCACTTCACCCTCGAGCGGTGACAGTTCGCCTGCGAGGGAGAGCATCGTGGTGGTCTTGCCGGCGCCGTTGGACCCGAGCAGGGCCACCACCTCGCCGGGGTTCACCACGATGTTGATATTTCTGATGACCGCTTGCTTGCCGTAGCCGGCGGAGAGGTTGCGGGCCTCGATGGCGGGATTGGTCATGACGACACCTCGCTGTGGTCGTCGGTGGCGTCGTGGCCACCGAGGTAGGCACTGATGACGAGCGGATTGGCCCGAATCTCTGCAGGGGTGCCCTCCGCAATCTTGCGACCGAAGTCGAGCACCACGATGTGATCACACACGCTCATGACGAAGTTCATGTCGTGCTCGACGAGCATGATCGCGATGCCCCACTCGTCCGCCAGGCGGCGGACCAGTTTGGCGAACTCTGCGGTCTCTGCATCGCCGAGTCCGGCGGCAGGTTCGTCGAGGAGCAGCACGCTCGGCTGGGTTGCGACTGCCCGGGCGATGCCGAGCAGTCGCCGCTCTCCGTAGGACAGGTCCTGTGCGGCGAGGTTGAGCTTCTCGGCGAGGCCGAACTCGTTGATGGCGGCCACCACGGATCCGGGCAGCGGCGGGTTGACCGGCCAGAACAAGTCGGTGAAGTAAGACCGCTTGTCCCGGGGGTCCGAAGCCGCACGGAGGTTGTCGAGCACCGAGAGGTCCTCGAACAGTTCCAGTTGCTGGAAGGAACGTGACATGCCGAGCCGTGCACGCTTGGACGCCTCGATGCCGATGACGTCGTTGCCATCCAGCATGATCGAGCCGTTCGCCGCACGGGTGAAGCCGGTGACAGCGTCGATGAACGACGTCTTGCCTGCACCGTTCGGACCGATGAGCCCGGTGATCTTGCCCGGGACCACATCGAGACTTACGGTGTCCACGGCGGTCACGCCGCCGTAGGTGACCGTGACGTCCTTGACGTGGAGGGTCATCGGCCGAACTCGCTCGCGTGTCTCGGGCGGCAACGTGATAAGGGCAGGTTCCCTCACTTTGCGCTTGGCGAGGCCCAGCACCTTGTTGGCGACGAACTTGATCTGCATCGTCGATTCCTTGGCGATGCCGTCCTGGTTCTGGAGCACGATGAGCACCACCAGACCGCCACCGATCAGTGCGATGTAGGTCGAGATCCCCGAGAAGATCGCCGTGGAGATGCGGGCACCGAGTGCACCGGGGGACGAGAAGGAGCCGAAGATCGGGCCCATCAGGTAACCGATGCCGCCGAGGAAGGTGTATCCCACAGCAAGGATCGACGTGAAGTTGGTGAACTCGGTACCGAAGATAATGGTGTCCTTGCGGAACGCCATCATGATGCCACCGAGGGCTGCAACCGAACCGCCAACGGCGAAGGCATAGACCTTCGCACCGGCGACGCTGATCCCGAGGGCGGCAGCGGCGCGCTCGTTGGTGCGCACCGCCAGCAACCGTCGTCCGGAACGTCCGCGTCGCAGGGCTGCGATGGACAGGGCAGCAAGCACGAACGCGCCGAGTGCAACGTACGCGTAGCGATCGGGGTGCTTGGTTGCCGACACGTCGAGTCCGAACAGACTCGGCTTGCCGATCACCGTGCCGATGAAGCCACCGGTCCACTTGCTGTTCTGGAACACGATCAACTGCACCGCGGTGCCGATACCCAAGGTCACGATTGCAAGGTTGAGACCTCGCGCACGCACCGCTGGGATGGCGAACAGCGCCCCTACTGGAGCGGCGAGAACCACACCGAACAGGATTGCGAGCGGGAACGGGAAGTTCCAGACGTCGGCGGCCCGGCCGGCGAAGAAGGCACCAAGGCCCGCCAGTGCGAACTGTCCGAGCGAGAGCTGGCCCGCAAAGCCGGTGGTGACCACGATCGACAGCAGGATGATCGCGAACGCGAACGTGACGACCATCGAGTCCTGCCAGAGTGCCGGGAGCAAGGCGGTGAGGACCACTGCCACCACGACACCGAAGAGCACGGCGAGAGGTCTTACGTTGCCGCGGCCAACCGCCGGGAGCTTCTGGAGGAAGTAGCCACGGATCGGCAGCGCCGTCCCTCGAACGAGCATCACGACGACGATCACGGCGAACGGGAACGCACCGGACCAGCCCGGCGTGCTCACATAGTTCGTCAGCTCGCTCTGGCCCATACCGATGAGGATTCCGGCGACGAAGGCAATCGGGAACGAGCGGAAGTTGGCGATGATCGCCGCCGCCAGTGCTCCGAGTACCAGACCGGTCATCACGGTGACCTGGAGGGTCACGATGGGTGTTACGAGGATGGCTGCGAAACCCGCCAGAGCCGAACCGAGTGCCCAGTTGAAGGTGGCGATGATGTCAGGCGACAGGCCGATTGACGACGACGCGCGCTGGTTCTCGGCGACAGCGGTTGTTGCCATGCCGAAGTGCGTGTACCGGTAGAAGAGCCACAGAGCGATCGTCAGCACTCCCGCGATACCGAGCAGAATGAGGCGGTCCACCGAGATCACGATGTCGCCCATGCGGATGAGGTTGTTGGGCAGCGCGACCTTGACGCTGCGCACCTTGCCGCCGTAGCGAACCGTGGCCGCCGACTGGACCACGATGAGCACACCGAGTGTTGCGACGATCCTGGCGAGCGGTGAGGCCCGCCGGAGATTTCGCATCACAAGTAGATGGGTGAGTGCTCCGAGTAGTGCCGATGCTGCGGTACCGATAGCGAGACCGACGCCATAGGGCAGGCCATGCACATTGTGCAGTTCGTACGCCACGTAGGCGCCGATCATGCCGATGGCCCCGTGTCCGAAGTTGAGCACTCCTGAGCCTCGGTAGATCACCATGAGGCCCTGTGAAGCGAGTGCGTACAAGGATCCAACACCGAGACCCAGGATTGCGAACTTGATGAAAATCTGCATTCTTCCCCCCGAAGAAACTGCTAGTCGGCGACCCGGTTGCTCATTGTGCGCACAACCGTTTGCCAAGAGTTTTGCGGAGGTCCCGCGCCGCCGGAGCGACGCGGGACCTCATAAGTGATACCTGACGGATCAGGCCGATTTCGACTGATCCAGAGGATCAGGCGTGATACGGCGAGGCGTCGAACGGGCCCGGCTCTGCACAGGGCGACAGCTTGCCGCCCGAAACGCAGTCGTAGAACACGTTGCGGTTGAAGATTCGGGGGAAGGCCCCACCCTCTCCGTCCCACTGCTTCGTGAAGTCGATGACGCCGACCATGCCCTTGGTGTCCAACGCCGAGGTGGCGCTGGATGCCGCGAGGAAGGTCTCGTGGTTGATGTCGGTGATGCCGTCAGCAACCATCTTCTCAACGATGAGGCGGAAGCCTTCGAAGGCGGCCCAGGTACCGAGACCCGCAAGCGAGTTCCAGTCGAGGTCCGGTGCTTCGTACTTCACGAGTGCGGCGCGGTAGCCCTCCCAAACAGCGTTTTCGATGTTCGGGTAGGTGCCGATGATCACAGCACCCTCGGTGGACTCCGGGAAGGCCTCCGCAACTTTGCCGTTCAGGTTGCCCTGCGGGCCGTAGAGGCGGGGCTTCTCGCCGAGCGCCTCCATGGCCGGGATGAGTCCGAGCCACTGGATGTCGCCCATGAAGCCGTGGATGCAGTCGACGTCGCCCTCGGTGGCCTTGGCGGCAATCGAGGAGTAGTCGGTGGTCGCGAGCGGCAGGGTGACGTAGTTGGCCTTGCCCGTGTACTTGAGCTTCTCGAGAGCGGTCTTCGCCTGGCTCTTGAAGTACTCGCCTGTGGCGTTGTCACCAACGATGTAGGTCGAGTTCATGCAACCGTCGGCGACCATCTTTGCGGCGGCACCGGGGTTGAAGGAGAACACTGAGCCCATGTTGAACGCAATCGGGCTCGCGAATTCCTTGGCCACCACGGGGCAGCAGGCGCCGAACCATGCGGTCTTGGCCTCCTCGAGCACGCCGATGAGCAGCGACACGTCAGTGTCGTAGCCACCGACGAACGCAATGGCGCCGTCAGCGACACCCTTGCGGGCGCAGGCTGCGTCCTCGTTCGGGTCGGTCTTGCCGTCACAGAAGGTGACCTTCAGCGGACGACCAGCGATACCGCCGTTGTCGTTGATGTACTTCTCGTAGATCTCGCCGGCAGCCTTGATGTTCGGGTAGGACTGCACGGATGAGTCGACGGTGGAGTCGATCCAAACGTTGAGCGGCTCGCCCGTGGGCGGAACCACTCCGGTTGTCTCAGTCGGGGCAGCAGTTGTCTCGGTAGGAGCAGCAGTCGTCTCAGTGGACGCTGCAGTCGTTTCCGTTGCCGCCGTAGTTGTTGTTGCTTCTTCTTCCTTGGAACCACACGCTGCCAAGAAAATCGACCCAACAGCCACAAGTGCGACTGCTGATCCGAGTGTCCTGCGACGCTTGTACGCCGCAGAGGAACGATGAAGACCCATCGGTCTTAACCCCCAGTGTTGATAATCCCTTTCCCCAAAGGGGCCGTCTCAGGTGAGAACAGCAACAGGAAACTAACACAGATTCGACCCTGTGCCAGAAGGCACAGCAGTTACTCCCGGGTAATGAACCGGGGCCCCGCACCGCTGTTGCGGTACGGGGCCCCTAGGGCTCAACTCTGTCGGACGGATTCGTCCTTGGTGTTTACGCGTGGTATTGCGTCATGTCGTAGGTCTTGTTGTCGCAGGGCGTCAGCTTGCCGCCCGAAACGCAGTCGTACGAGACCGACCGGTTGAAGATGCGGGGGAATGCACCGCCCTCCCCGGTCCAGGGCTTGGTGAAGTCGATGACGCCGACCATGCCCTTGGTGTCCAACGCCGTGGTGGTGTTGGCTGCCGCGAGGAAGGTCTCGTGGTTGATGTCGGTGATGCCGTCAGCAACCATTTTCTCGACGATGAGGCGGAAGCCTTCGAAGGCGGCCCAGGTACCGAGACCCGCAAGCGAGTTCCAGTCGAGATCCGGCGCCTTGTACTGCTCGAGGGCCGCCCGGTAGTCCGTCCAAGCATCGGCCGCGATGTTCGGATAGGCGTTGATCACGATGGCGCCCTCGGTGAACTCGGGGAAGGCCTCGGCCACCTTGACGTTCAGGTTGCCCTGCGGACCGTAGAGGCGGGGCTTGACCCCGATTGCCTCCATCGCCGGGATGAGACCAAGCCACGCAATGTCGCCGAGGAACCCGTGGACACAGTCCACACCGCCCTCGGTGGCTTTCGCGGCGATCGAGGAATAGTCGGTGGTGCCGATCGGTACCTTCAGGTAACTCGCCTTGCCGGTGTAGCCGACCTTTGGAAGAGCAGCCTTGGCCTGGCTGATGAAATAGTCGCCGGATGCCGTATCGCCAACGAGGAATGCGGAATTGGTGCAACCGTCCTGGGTCATCTTCGATGCTGCCCCGGGATTGAACGAGAACGTGGAACCCATGTTGAACGCGATGGCGCTGGAGAACTCCTTGGCTACCGACGGGCAGCAGGCACCGAACCATGCGGTCTTGGCCTCCTCGAGCACACTGATGGCGAGACTCATGTCGATGTCGAAGCCACCGACGAGGGCGACCGCTCCGTCGGAAACCGCCTTTCGGGCGCAGGCTGCGTCCTCGTTCGGGTCGGTCTTGCCGTCACAGAAGGTGACCTTCAGCGGACGACCAGCGATACCGCCGCGGTCGTTGATGTAGCTCTCGTAGATATCGCCGGCTGCCTGGATGTTCGGATACGAGGCAATGGAGGAATCGACGGTCGTGACGACCCAGACGTTGATCGGCTCACCGGTGGGCGGAACCACTCCAGTGGTCTCTGTCGGGGCAGCAGTTGTCTCGGTAGGAGCAGCAGTCGTCTCAGTGGACGCCGCAGTCGTTTCCGTTGTCACAGTTGTTGGTGTCGCTTCTTCTTTCTTGTCGCCACAGGCGGCGGCAACCAACGCCGCCGTGGCCAGTACTGCGATTGCTGTCGTGAGCTTTTTGCGGCGCCCGGACGGCGCAGAGTGCTGTCGGATGAACATGACTGACGTACCCCCAAATTGCAGTGTTCCCGTTCCCCAACGGGGTCGCTCGGCGAACACCGGCGACAGCGGCACCATAGCACGACAAATGTGACTGATGTCACGGGTGGTCCCCGTGAACTGGGAAAAAGCGAAGAGGGCGCACGGATCGCCGTGCGCCCTCCCGATTGTCGGCCGATTGGCCAGTGAACCCCGTTGGTCAACTCATCCCGGGGATCAGGACCAGTAAGAAATCATGTCGTAGGTCTTGTCGTCCTGCGGTGTCAGCTTGCCGCCGCTCATGCTGTCGAACGAGATGGAGTGGTTGAAGACGCGCGGGAATGTGCCACCCGCTCCGGCCCACGGCTTCGTGAAGTCAATGTCACCGATCATGTTGTCCATCTTCAGGTTGCTCGTCTTGTTCGCCGCATCGATGAAGCTGCTGTGATTGATGTCGGTGATGCCGTCGGCAGCCATTTGTTCGACAATCTTGCGGAAGGCCTCGAAGGCCGCCCAGGTGCCGAGACCCGCAAGTGAGTTCCAGTCCAGATCGGGAGCGTTGTACTGTTCGAGCGCATCACGGTAGGGCGTCCACGCCTTGGCGGCGATGTTCGGGTAGGCGTTGATCACCACGCCGTTCTCGGTTGCCTCCGGGAACGCTTCGGCCACCTTGACGTTGAAATTACCCTGAACCCCGTAGAGGCGAGGCTTGACGCCGAGTGCCTCCATTGCTGGGATAAATCCGAGCCAGGCGATATCCGAGAATCCACCGTACAGACAGTCCACGTCCCCATCGGTGGCTTTCGCGGCGACCGACGAGTAGTCGGTTGTCCCGGACGGGATCACGTAATACTCGACTTTCCCGGCGTAGCCGACCTTCTCCATACCAATTTTGGTCTGGCTGATGGCAAAGTCGGCATTGGCCTCGAGGTAAACCATCGAGATGTTCTTGCAGCCGTCGGCATTGAGCTTGTACGCCGAGCCGATATTGAAGTCGAAAGCTGAACCGAGGTTGAACGAGATCGGGCTCGTGTACTCCTTGGCCACGATGGGGCAGCAGGCGCCGAACCATGCGGTGTTGCCTTCTTCGAGCACACCGATGGCCAGGCTCATGTCGATGTCGAAGCCACCGACGAGCGCGACGGCCTTGTCGGCGACGGCCTTGCGGGCGCAGGCTGCGTCCTCGTTCGGATCGGTCTTGCCGTCACAGAACGTGACCTTCAGTGGACGACCAGCGATACCGCCGCGGTCATTGATGTAACTCTCGTAAATGTCGCCGGCTGCCTTGATGTTCGGGTACGAAAGGAACGACGAGTCCACAGTTGTGAGGACCCACACGTTGATCGGTTCACCCGTGGGCGGAACCACTCCAGTGGTTTCAGTCGGGGCAGCAGTTGTCTCGGTTGGAGCAGCAGTTGTCTCAGTGGACGCTGCAGTCGTTTCCGGTGCTGCTGCAGCGGTGGTGGTCGCTGCGTCTTGTTTCTTGTCGCCGCAGGCGGCGGCTACCAGTGCCGCCGTGGCCAGTACTGCGATTGCTGTCGTGAGTTTTTTGCGGCGCCCGGACGGCGCAGAGTGCTGTCGGATGAACATGACTGACGTACCCCCAAAATTTAGTGTTCCCGTTCCCCAACGGGGTCGCTCGGCGAGCGCCGGCGACAGCGGGAACGTAGCACGCATTCTGTGACTGATGTCACGGGGGCTCTCCGTGAACTGGGAAAAAGCGAAGAGGGCGCACGGATCGCCGTGCGCCCTCCCGAACCCTCAGAGGGGATGACTCTGAATGTGTTGCTGATTCGACCGCGCGAGCGGTCAGGCAAACGCCTTCTTGAGGTGAGCGGCGGCATCGCTAATGGCATCTGCTGCAGCGGGGAACACCCCACCCATCTGGAAGAAGGCGTGGATCTGTCCGTCGAACCGTTTTTGCGACACGGACACGCCGGCCTCCTTCAGGCGCTTGGCATATGCCTCGCCCTCGTCGCGCAGCGGATCGAACTCGGCCGTGTAGACCACCGCGGCCGGCAGACCGGAAAGGTCCTTGGCGAGCAGGGGGCTGACGTACGGGTTCTTGCTGTCGTTCTCGTCGCGGACGTATTGGTTCCAGAACCAGTCCATCATCGTGCGGGTGAGCAGGTAGCCGTCGGCGTTGTCCCGGTAGGAAACCGTGCCGAAGTCGTGGTGCGTAACCGGGTAGACGAGAACCTGGAACTTGATGCCGGGGCCCTTCTCGTCGCGGGCACGCAGTGCGACTGCGGCGGCGAGGTTGCCGCCCGCACTGTCACCTCCGACAGCAAGCTTGCTCGGGTCGATGCCGTGCGAAGCACCGTTCGCGGCAACCCACTCGAGCGCTGCATAGCAGTCGTCCAGCGGAGCCGGGAACTTGTGCTCCGGTGCAAGGCGGTAGTCGATCGACACGACCTTGCAACCCGCTGCGTTGGCGAGCCGCGTGACGCTCGGGTTGAGGCTCGCGCGGTCGCCGATTACCCAACCACCACCGTGGTAGTAGAGCAGGCAGCCGAGCGGGCCCTTGCCGGCACCCTTGGGTGTCGTGACCGTGGCGGGAATTCCTCCGCCAGGGCCGGGGATGATGATGTCCTTCGACTCGTCCACTTCCTCGGGCTCACCGGCGAGGGGCACGAAGCCCTGTGCCAGTTCCCGGGCCGCGGGCGGGTCGAGTTCGTTGATAGCAGGGCCGCCGGCTGCGGCCATCTGCTCAAGCAGTCCAGCTGCGATGGGATCAAGTGCCATGAGAGTCTCCTAGTCGTTCGCGTCGCCTCACTTGGCGAGTGCGAACCCCTCGTAGTTGTTCTTGGCGACCTCGTCGCACTTCTCGCGGTACGGGCCGACGCCACCGATGTACGGCAGGAACACACGCGGCTTGCCGGGCACGTTGGCGCCCATGTACCACGAGTCCGCCAGCGGGTACAGCGTTGTCTGGCCGATCTCGTAGGTGTGCTCCACCCAGTCCTTCTGCGCCTTGTCGGTTGCCTCGATGGACTTGAAGCCCTTGTCGCGCAGTGCCGTGATGCAGTCGGTGATCCAGTCAACGTGCTGCTCGATGGAGACCATCATGTTGGACAGCACGGACGGGCTCTGCGGGCCGGTGACCGTGAACATGTTCGGGAAGCCGTGGACGCCGAGGCCGAGGTACGTGCTCGGGCCGTCCTTCCACACATCGCCGAGCTTCAGGCCGTTGCGGCCGGTGACGTCGATCTTGAGGATCGAACCGGTCATGGCGTCGAAGCCGGTGGCGTAGATGATGACGTCGAAGTCCATGCTCTCCGCAGTGGTCTTGATGCCGGTCGCGGTGATCTCGGTGATGTCGGTCTTCTTCAGGTCGACGAGACGCACGTGCGGCATGTTGAACACGTTGTAGTAGCCGGTGTCGAGACAGGGACGCTTGGTGCCGACGGGGTGGTTGTACGGGCAGAGTGCCTCGGCCGTTACCGGGTCCTTCACGATCTCGCGGATCTTGGCGCGGACGAACTCCGCAACCGTGTCGTTGGCGTCCTTGTCGAACAGGATGTCGGTGAACGCACCGAGGATGCCGACGAGCTGACCAGCATCCCAGCCCTTTTGGTAGCGAGCGTTGCGCTCCTCAGCAGACACCTCGAGCGCCGACTGGGTCGGCTCCTCGGCCGGCTGGCCGAAGAAGGACTGGCGGGCGGTCTGGCGGTAGGCCGGGTACACCTTCTTCATGTCGTCGACCTCGTCGCGGGCGAGCGGACGGTTGCCGGCCGGGAACGAGAAGTTCGGCGTGCGCTGGAAGATGGTGAGCTGCTTGCAGGTCTTCGCGATCTCCGGGATTGACTGAATGGCCGACGAGCCGGTTCCGATGACGGCGACGCGCTTTCCGAGGAAGTTCACGCCTTCCTTCGGGAACTTCTGCGTCTGGAACCAGGCGCCCTTGAACGAGTCGATGCCCTTGATCTCGGGCAACTTCGGCGCCGAGAGGGTGCCGACGGCGAGCACGACGTGCTGGGCGTCGATGACGTCGCCAGCCGACGTGGTAACCGTCCAGCGCTCGGTGGCGTCATCGAAGGTCTGGCCTTCGATGCGGGTGTTGAACTGCATGTCGGGCCACAAGTTGTACCGGTCCGCAACATGGTTCGCGTAGCGAAGGATCTCGGGCTGCGTGGCGAACTTTTCGGTCCACTCCCATTCCTGCTCGAGTTCCTTGTCGAAGGAGAACGAGTAGTCGAGGCTGCGAACGTCGCACCGTGCGCCGGGGTAGCGGTTCCAGTACCACGTGCCACCGACGCCGCTGGCAGCGTCGAACACACGGGCGTTGAATCCGAGCCCGCGGAGGCGGTGGAGCAGGTACATCCCCGCAAAACCGGCGCCGACAACGACGACGTCAAGCTTTGCCGTATGGGTCTTGGTCTGTGTCATTACTTCCCCCCAGAACATGGTGTGTGAACTCCGGACGTCCCCACGCCGCGGATGTGACAAATCTAACACACGATGGATTCTTCTCGCAGTTCGAAACGACGGTGAGTCGACCTGTAGGCGGGATTCTGTCCCGGGCGAACCCGGGGGTGACCATCCATCTCTGCGGCCTACCCGAGGGTGCCGTGCTGCCACGGCGGACGGGTCGCCCATCCCTCTGCTCGACCTTGCTCCCGGAGGGGTTTACCAGCCGCCCGGGTCACCCCGGACGCTGGTGCGCTCTTACCGCACCGTTTCACCCTTGCCTGTGGCGCCCGGCGAACCGGTTGCCCATCGGCGGTTTGCTCTCTGTTGCACGTCCGTCAGGTCGCCCCAACCTGGCTCTCGCCAGCTCCGTACCCTGTGGAGTCCCGACCTTCCTCAGCGCACCGGTGTCTCCACCGATGGCCGCGGTCACCCGGACGACTCACCGTCATTGGCAGTCTACGTGTGTCGGACCGCTCATCCGGCCGGGTTGAAGATGGTCCGGACCGTCGGTTTGAGCACCTTGCCCATGACGTTGCGGGGGAGTGCCTCCACTATCTCGAGCAGTGTTGGAAGCTTGTAGGGGGCCAGTTCGGACCGGGCCCAGCCGCGCAGTGCCTCGAGGTCAACCGATTCGCCGGTCCGCAGGACTACGGCCGCGGCTACTCGTTCGCCCCAGGTGTCGTCGGGAACCCCGACGACGGAGCAGTCGGCGATGGCCGGGTGGGCGAGTAGCACACCCTCGATCTCGAGGGCCGAGATCTTGTAGCCGCCGCTCTTGATGATGTCGGTCGACAGCCGCCCAGTGATCCGGAAACAGCCAGCCTCGACCGTCACCTGGTCCCCGGTCAGGAACCAGCCGTCGGCGGTGAAGCAGGCAGCGGTCTCCTCCGGTCTGCGCCAGTACTCCGTGAAAACGTTCGCCCCGCGCACCTGCAACTCACCGGTTACCCCGTCGCCCTCGAGCACCTTGGCATCGTCGACCACCCGGACGAACATGCCGGGTAGCGGACCCCCGACGAAGCCGGGCCGGCGCTCGCCGATCAGCGGGTTGGTGAGCGCGATCCCGATCTCGGTCATGCCGTAGCGCTCGAGCAGCGTGTGACCGGAGATCGCACGCCAGCGCTCGAGCACGGGGACGGCAAGCGCCGCGGACCCCGAGATCATGACGCGAAGTCGTTCGCATCCGGCCGACCAGCGCGACCGGGTCTGCTCGTCCGCCGCTTCCCACGCTGCAATGGCCTTGGAGTAGATCGTGGGAACTGCCATGAAAATCGTGTAGGGCGTCGTGGCGAGCGCATCGAGGATTGTCGGCGCATCGAACCTCGCGAACATGTCGCAGCGGGCGCCCACCCAGAGCGGGCAGAGGAGTTGGTTAACGAGGCCGTGCACATGGTGCAACGGCAGGAAGTGAGCAATGCGGTCGCTTGAATCCCACTCCCAGGCCTCGACGAGACAGTTGACCTGTGCGCTCACCGTTGTGTGCGAGTGCACGACGCCCTTGGGCCGGCCGGTTGTACCGCTCGTGTAGAGCATGAGTGCTGGGACGGATCCGTCCGACTCGAACGGCTCGAACTGCCCGAACTGGGCTGCGGTCTGCACCTCGGCCGCACAGGTGGGCAGCGACACGACGGTGGCAGACGTGGGTGGGAGCAGGTGTGCGAGGCGCGGGTCCACGAGTACCACCGAGACATCCGCGTCGTCGAGCACGTACGCGATCTCGGCGGCTGGATGCTCCGGGCACAGCGGGATCGCCATCGCCCCACGCATCCAGATGCCCAGGAGCCCGGCCACGTACGCCAAACCCGGGGACCCGAGGAGCGCGATCCGTTCCCCCTGCCCGCGCTCACCTGCACCGCATCGGGACGCGATGTCTCTACCGGCCGCAAGTAGATCCGTGCCGGTGTACTCACCGGCACGGTCACTGATCAACACTCGGTCGGCGTGGCGACCGACCTGGGAGAGCACCGTGCTCAGCACGCCTCGTCTTCGTACAGGAACGAGTTGAGGCTCGGGGTCTCGAGGTTTGTCGTGATCCGCACACCGTTCTCGTTTGCCGGTCCCACCGTAAGCGGGATGGGGGCGAGGGAACCGAACGTCGACGGAACGGCGTAGATGCTGTTGGCCACCGATGCAGCCATGACCGTCGTGGTGGTAGCGATCGGGACGGTGGTGGGCAGGCCCGCATCCACCGTGGTGGTGGTCTCCGTCGGCCCCGCAGCAGCAGCGGGCTTGGCTGCCGACGGCACGAGCGACGTCGGGTTGATGATGAAGCCGAGCACGGCTGCGTGCCTGGCCTCGATCGACCCAACGGAGATTGCTGCAGCGCGCAGCGCTGGTGTGGTGAGCACCGGGATCACGCCCTGATACGTGGCAGCAGCCAGCGACTCGAGCGAGAAGGCGAGTGCCTTGACGTCCTCGGCCTGATCGGGTCCGGAGGCAGCGATGCGCTCGAGGAGCGGGTCGATGACGTACGACGTGATCTTCGGGTTGAGGCCGGTGCACGCCGTGCCGCCGAGGGCCTTGGTCGCGTCACCCATTGCTGCAGCGTGGGCTGCATGATGGTCGGAGAACAGCTTGAAGAGGTCGAGCAGCACCGGGTCTGCGATGAAATTGCTCTCAAGGACCCGGCGATACGCGTCGATCACCGAGTACTCGAACGACGCCGCGGTGCGCAGCAGCACGATGTCGTTGACCGGCTTGTTGGAGATCGCGGAGTACCCGGGGTTCTCGCCGGAAACCGGCAACTGCGACTTGGGCTTGGCCTCCCGACACGCAGCGAGCAGCGTTGCCGCAGCTACGGAAATGCCGCCGACCTTCAGGAAGTTGCGCCGGTCGAGGTTGGGCATGAAGAACAGACCACGCTGTCCCTCGGGCACGTCTTCGACAATCGCAGTGGTGAGCAGCCGCTGGTCTGCTTCGGTCTCGCGCTGTGCCGCGTCGAGGTCGCGGACCTGGCGGCGGAGTTCGTCACGGTTGAGTTCCATCTCGGTCACTTGCCTCCCACGATCTGCTCGAGGAGCAGCGCATCGGCGCTGTCCTCGATGGCGAGCTCGTCGGCGCCGTACGGCTGTCCGAGGAGCATTCCGAGCACGGCAGCGTGCCGTGCCTCGATGACGACGATGGAGGCGACGAGCGCTGCGGCGTCGGTGGAGATGAGCGACCCGAGAAGAGTCGTATGGGTATCAGAGCAGTGGTGCTCGACTTCCTGCATCGCCTTGAGTACCTCGGCACTCGTGCCCTCGGCGAACACTGGACCACCAAGCAGCGTGAGCAGAGCGGGATTCGGCGTTGCGGGAGACCCGGGGCCGAACGCGGCACTGATCGCCTCGGCGTACGCCCGGTGATGAGTACCGATCGCACGCAGCAGGGCGGCCGTGGCCTCGTCGACCCCAAGCGAGTCGAGACGGGCGATGACCGTCTCGGACGCCTGCGCCGCGGTGAGCTCGAGCACCTTGGCAGCGCCCAGCAGGGGAAGGTCCTCCGGCTGGATCTTCTTCGGGGGCGGCGTGGACTCGCCACCTGCTGCCAGCACCCGGGGCTCCGGGGACGTGTCGTACGTCGTCGTGTCGTACGGCCTGGTGTCCGTCGGTGCAGCCGTCACCAACATGGGTTCGGTGCTCGGCGTCCCGTACGGCGTCGGCTCCGTCAGCGCGATGGTGGTATCGGTGGTCTGCGCTTGGGCAGGCCGAGCCGACGTGATGAGTGCGGTGGCAGCGCCGCCGAGACCGAGGGCGGCGAGGATGCCGCGTCGGCTCGTGCGGCCACTGTCGGCCTGTTGGATCGTGTCCGGGGTGTCCACTGAGGGAGGTGTCCTTTCTCGGAACCGTCGCACCAGCCTTCCCGGCCGGGCGACAGCCATGCAACTTTAGAAGTCCAGAGCGGACAAAGCCGGTATCCAACGCGAAGATCGTTCGACGGCCTCGGTCCAGCGGGCGCGTGTGGGCGTCCGGTCGGCAGTTCCGGTCGGCTCGACCGTTCTGCTGGGGCACCACGATCCCTCGACTGCGTCGGGCCCGGACCACAGGCCAACGGCGAGGCCAGCCAGGTACCCGGCGCCGAGGGTCGTGCACTCTGTGTACGGCGCTACCTCGATGTTTTTGCCCGTGCTGTTGGCAAGCGCCTGCACGAAGGTGGGGTTCGCCGACATTCCGCCGTCGATTCTCAGGGAGTCGATGACCAGCCCGGTTTCGGCCTCGGCGGCATCGACGAGGTCGGCACCACGATGAGCCACCCCCTCGAGCACCGCCCGGACCACGTGGGCCCGGGTTGTTCCCCGGGTAGCGCCGATGAGCGTGCCCCGCGCCCCGTAGTCCCAATGCGGAGTGCCGAGGCCGATCAACGCCGGCACGAAGTACACGTCACCCGTGTCGGGAACGGAGGCGGCGATCTCGTGGGAGGCGGTGGCCGAGGGGATGAGGCCAAGGTCTTCGACGAGCCAGTCCACGCTGGAGCCGGCAGTCAGCATGATTGCCTCGATGCCCCACGTGATGACTCGGTCTCGTGAACGGGCGACGATCGGGAAGGTGCCGCGGGGAGTTCTCCCGGCGGCAGTCGGTCCGGTCTGCCCGGTGACCATGTCGAGCATGGCGCCGGTCCCAAACGTGCACTTGGCGAGTCCGGCGCGGACGCAGCTCTGTCCGATCAGTGACGCCTGTTGGTCCCCCGCGATGCCGGCGATCAAGGGTGCGCCCGGGAGCGCCGTGGCGGCAGCGATCGGTCCGGAGGAATCGACGATGCGCGGCAGCACGGAGCGCGGGATGCCGAGCGCAGCGAGGGCGTGATCGGACCAGTCGCTGCCGTCAATCTCCACGAGCCCAGTGATTGCAGCATTGGTGTGATCGGTGACGTGATGGTGCCCCTCGGTCAGGTTCCAGACGAGCCAGGAGTCGACGGTGCCGAAACAGAGGTCACGGTTGCGGTCGGGGTCGTGGGCGTCGAGCAGCCAGGCAAGTTTGGTGGCCGACTGGTTGGGTGCCAGCACGAGTCCGTGCTGGGCCCGCGCGTTGATGCACTCGCCGAGGGTGCGCAGGTCCTGCCAGCCGACTGCGGGCCCGACCGGGAGGCCTGTCGAGCGATCCCAGAGCACGGTGGAGGCTCGCTGGCAGGTGATGCCGAGGGCATCGACCGGTCCGGCCTGTTCGAGCACAGTCCGCGCCAGCTCGAGGCTGACCGCAGCGAGCGCTGCTGCGTCGAACTCGACGAGTCCGGGGAACGGGGTGTCGGGCCGGGTCGTGCGGTGAGCGACGTGCTTCACCCGGGAATCCCGGGTGACGATGGCTGCACGGGTACCTGTGGTGCCGACATCGATGACGAGAACGCGCCCGTGCAAGGCCTTCACCGTCGGGGGACCGTGCCGCGCCGCAGCATGATGGAACCGAGCATGCCGCCGCAGATGCCGGCAACGAGGGAGAGCCCGAGGCTGACCACGATGCGACCCCACGAGATGCTGTCGCCCTGGATCACCTTGATGACGCTGAAGACGATCTGAACGGTGATGAACACACCGGACGATGTCAGCACGCCGTGGCTGAGCGGCGTGCTGCGCTGCTGGTGCCACGCTGCAACACCTGCACCGAGGACGAGTGCGCCGAGGATCAGCAGTGTGAGGAGCACGCTCCAGCCGGACTGGCGATCCTCGTCGACGGCCAGACGAGCGATGACCTGAACCGGGACGGCGATCATCGCTGCAGTGGTGGCGCCGTTCCAGAGGGCCCGAAGGTCGAAGCGTTCGGAGATGTTCATACCCGTGCCCAGCATCTCTCGCGGACCTCTGCGGTCCCAACCCCGGTGGAAACATCATTGCTTGCAGTTCTTCACCGATTGCCAATCTACAGTGGTTGCAAATTGCGATTGGCTCCCTAGTCTTGGTTCCGTGCGATCACCGACCGAGCTCACTGCTGCCTTCCGCGGCCGTGGTCTGAAGGTCACTCCACAGCGCCAGTTGATCTTCCGCCTGCTCGACGGGAACACCGCCCATCCGTCGGCGGAGATCCTCTTTGCCGCTGCCGAGGCGCAGATGCCCGGTATCTCCCTGCGCACGGTGTACCAGACGCTGAACGACCTTGCAGAGATGGGCGAACTGAACCAACTGGACCTCGGTACCGGAGCGTCACGTTTCGACCCGAACGTTGGCGATCACCACCACCTCGTCTGCGTCGATTGCGGTGCCGTTCGCGACGTCCACGTTTCGGGTGCCCGGCAATTGACCCCCGACGGAGGGCCGCAGGGATTTGTACTCGACGCACCTCATGTCATCTTTCGCGGGCACTGCTCGGAATGCGCAGACGCTGCACAGCGTTCTTGAGCGGTACCCCGCAACAGATCTGGGCAGACCGAATCGGTCGACCAGGACATCCCAACCAACAAGGAGCAACACCATGAGCCTCAAGGGAACAAAGACCCACGAGAATCTGCAGCACGCCTTCGCCGGCGAGAGTCAGGCCAACCGCCGGTACCTGTGGTTCGCACAGAAGGCCGACATCGAGGGCCTCCCCGATGCCGCCGCCCTGTTCCGGTCGGTAGCCGAGGGCGAGACCGGCCATGCGCACGGTCACCTCGACTACCTCGCTCAGGTTGGCGACCCGGCAACCGGGCTGCCGATCGGCGACACGGAGGACAACTTCAAGGCGTCGATCGAGGGCGAGACCTACGAGTACACCCAGATGTACCCGGGCTTCGCAAAGACCGCTCGTGATGAGGGCCTCACGGAGATCGCCGACTGGTTCGAGACGCTCGCCCGTGCGGAGAAGAGCCACGCCGGCCGCTTCGATCAGGGCCTCAAGGCACTCTGACCAACCTTCTGGCGGGTGGCCCACTCAGGGCCACCCGTCAGTACTTTTCCGACCCTGTATCGGCCGCCTCCCCAGTCGAATCGAAGAGCGATGACCATTACCTACGACCCGCACCATCCGAAGTACACCGACGAAAAAGATGTCCGGGACGAGATGACCCGGGTGTTCGATCTCTGTCACGGATGTCGACTGTGCTTCAAGTTCTGTACATCGTTCCCGACGCTGTTCGACATGATCGACCAGCACGAAGACCAGGACGCCGGCCGGCTCACCCCGGCCCAACAGGACCAGGTGGTCTCCGAGTGCTTCCAGTGCAAGCTCTGCTACGTGAACTGCCCGTACATCCCGGGCCTCAGCGAGTGGGAACTGGACTTCCCGAGGCTTATGTTGCGCGTTGATGCGATGCGTCACGAGAACAAGCAGGTGAGTCTGCGCGACCGCATGACCAACGAGTTCATGGGCCACACCGACCTCATCGGCACGGTGAGTTCCGTCGCCGCTCCGGTCGTCAACAAGGTCATCGGCGCCAAGCCCGGTTCGGTGATCCGCAAGGCAATCGAGCTGACGGCCGGGGTGTCGAGCGTGCGGCTCCTCCCGCCGTACGCCAAGCAGCGTTTCTCCACCTGGTTCCGCAAGCGAGCCCGGATTCGGCTCGAGCGCCGGCAGGGCCGTGTGGCCGTGTTCCCCACCTGCCTCATCGAGTATCAGGAACCCCAGATTGGTCACGACCTCGTAAAGGTTTATGAGCGCAACGGCATCGAGTGCAATCTCGCCGACACCGGTTGCTGCGGTGCACCCTGGCTGCATGCCGGTGATGTGGAGCAGTTCACGAAGATCGCTGCGAAGAATGTGAAGGTGCTCGCCGACGAAGTGCGCAAGGGCAACGACATTGTCGTGCCGCAGCCGACCTGTGGCTACATCCTCAAGAAGGACTACCCCGACTACGTCGCCAACGACGACGCCCGGCTCGTGGCAGCGCACACCTTCGACTCTTCCGAGTACCTGATGAGGGTGCATCGCGAAGAGGGCAAGCAGCTCAACACGGAGTTCAACGGCCTGGTTCCCGAGACGGTGACGTATCACGTGCCCTGTCACCTCCGGGCGCAGAACATCGGGTTCAAGTCGCGGGACCTGATGAAGCTCACAGGAGCGAAGGTGAAGCTCGTGCAGCAGTGCTCGGGCATCGACGGGATGTGGGGATTGCGCGGCGAGAACGCGGACTTGTCGATTCCGATCTCGAAGAAGCTCGCAGACGAGCTTGAACGCGCCGGGGGCGACCTCGTGACGGGTGATTGCCATCTCGCGAACACCGCAATCACCGAGCAGACCGGCACCAAGCCGCTGCACCCCATCCAGATGTTGGCCCGTGCCTATGGAATTGCCGAGGAGCAGCGATGAGCCGGAAGCTGACTATCGACGACATTGCGGACATGCGTGCCTACGAGCGTGAGCGGGCGGACTTCCGCTCGCGGGTCATCGAGGTCAAGCGGCGCCGGCGCGTACACGTGGGCACGGTGATCACGCTGATGTTCGAGAACCGCGACACGGTCCGGCTGCAGATCCAGGAGATGGCCCGGGTGGAGAAACTGCTCACCGATCAGGCGATCCAGACCGAACTCGACATCTACAACCCGCTCATCCCGGACCCGGGCCACCTCTGTGCGACGCTCTTCGTGGAGCTGACATCGGACGACCAGATGCGCGAGTGGCTGCCCCGGCTGGTCGGAATCGAGCGGTCGTTCCTGCTCCGGCTCGCGGACGGGTCTGAGGTGCGCTGCAAGCCCGAGGCCCAGCACGAGGAGCAACTGACCCGTGATGATGCAACTGCCGCGGTGCACTACGTGACGTTCGACTTCACCCCGGACCAGGTGGCCGCTGCACGGCGCGGGCCGATGACGTTGGTCTGCGACCATCCGTCGTATCTGGAGGAAGTGGAGCTGGCCGACGAAACTGTTGGGGAGCTAGCGAACGATCTCGCGGCCTGATCCGGGGGGCACCCGGCCGGCGCCTGCGAGCGGACTGCTGCCGAGGGCGCGGGAACATTTCCTCCCAGGCCCCCTAGCCAAGATCCGAACCCGGTCCTAATGTCGGCCCTGGGGCTCACGGGGGCGAGGTTCGGGGTGACGATTACTGCAGTTCAGGGAGTGCATTGGCGAGGTCTGGGTGCGTGTCGGGGCCTTGACGCCGCGGTGTTCTATCCCGAGACGGACGAGGACGCCGACGTGGCCAAGGGCGTCTGCTCGGGGTGCGACGTGCGTCGGGCCTGCCTCACCTTCGCGTTGCAGTCCCGCGAGAAGCAGGGTGTCTGGGGCGGTTGCACCGAGCGCGAGCGCCGCCGGTTGGTCCGCCAGGGGCACAGCGCGCCGTAGACGACGATTCACCTGCTAGATCATTCGGCATGACTTCGCTCTCCGAATCCGGTGGTTGGCCCTCGATCCTCAACCGGCTCCTCGAGGGTTCGGACCTCACGGCTGATCAGGCCCGGGCCGCAATGGCGACGATCCTGGCTGGCGAGTCCACGCCCGCACAGATCGCCGGGTTCATCATTGCGTTGCGGGCCAAGGGGGAAACCGGCGCAGAGATGTCCGGGCTCCTCGACGCCGTGCTGGACGCCGCCACGGCCGTGAGCCTGCCCGACTCGCTTCGGGACCGCGTGATCGACATCGTCGGGACCGGCGGGGACCAGAGCCATTCGATCAACGTGTCGACGATCTGCGCGATCGTGGTTGCCGGGGCCGGCGTCCCGGTCTGCAAGCACGGCAATCGGGCGTCGTCGTCCAAGTGTGGTTCGGCCGATGTGCTCGAGGCACTCGGAGTCGCCATCGATCTGGCGCCCGAGGGTGTAGTTCGCTGTGTCGAGCGGGCAGGTATCGGGTTCTGTCTCGCATCCGCGTACCACCCGGCATTCCGCTTCGCTGGACCGGTGCGGCGCGAGCTCGGGGTCCCGACGGTGTTCAACCTTCTCGGCCCGATGGCGAACCCGGCGCGCGTCCGCCGTAACGTGATCGGTGTGGCCAACCCGTTGGTCGCCGAGCGGATGATCGCCACGCTCAGGGAACACGGCTCGATTTCTGCCTGGGTCGTCCACGGCAGCGGAATGGACGAGCTCACGACGACCGGCCCATCCGAGGTGATCGAACTGGTCAACGGCGAGATCCGCCACTTCGGGGTGGACCCGACTGCCTACGGGCTGCGTGCTGCCACTGCCGCTGATCTCGTGGGCGGCGAGCCGGCGGTCAACGCACTTGCGGCGCGCCGCGTACTCGGCGGCGAACTCGGGGCCCACCGGGACATCGTGGTGCTCAACGCCGGCGCGGCGCTCGTGGTTGCGGGGCAGTCGGCAGATCTCGCCGAGGGCATCGCGGCCGCGGGTCGGGCGATCGACAGTGGCGGAGCGGCGGCGGCACTCGAGGCGCTGGTACGCGAATCGCAGGAGGTCGCCGCGCGGTGATCGCCGATGAACAGCTGCGAGATGTGCTGGAGTTCGCCCTGGCAGCAGCGCAGGAGATGGGGCGGCTCAAGATGCGGGAGGCCGTTCCGCGCCCGCTGCAGCCGCTGCTGAAGTTCAAGCGGTTGAACCGCGCCGGCCTCGCCGCCGTCCGCCGGGTGATCGAGGAGGACGAGGCGTTCCGCGAGGCACTCCATCAAGGACTGGTTGCGGGGCAGGAGCGCGAGGACGGTGAGGGCGCCGACGCGGTTGCCATCCTCTGGCTCGGCCGACCGGAGGGCTGGGAGGACGAGATCGCAAAAGTCCTTGCGGCTGAGGCTGAGCAGAAGCGCGTCGATCGACTCGCCATCGAGGAACGCTCGGCATCGAAACGTCTCGAGGCTGCCGACAAGCACGTGGAGCGGTTGCGCGCAGAGCTCGCGGACGCGCAGGCAGCACTCGTGTCCGAGCGCTCGAGGCACACCGCGGCCGAGCAGCGCTCAGATCTCGCCGAGCGTGCCCGCGCAGCCGTGGAGCGCCAGCTCGAGGAGGCACGCAGCGAGACGCGTCGCGCCAAGCAGCAGGCCGAGGCAGCGCACGACGAGACGAGCAATCAGCGCCTCGCTGCTGGTGGGGAAGCGGCCAGTCGCCAGCACCTCGAGGCCGAGAACGAGCGGCTCGCACTGCGCCTCGAGGAGGCCCTCCGCGCCCGTGTCGAGGCCGAGGCAATCGGGCAGCACGTTCCTCGCGCGGCCCAGCGGGTCGATCCGGCACTTCCCGTCGCCACTGAGGCACTGCGGGACGCGGTCAAGGAACTGTCGGCCGCAACAATGCTCGTCAACTCAGCGATCTCCGAGCTGACTGCTCGCGAGGCAGAGCGAGGCACGCGCCAGCGGCCGGCGCGGCGCGCTCAACGGGTTCCCGTGCCGATCCCCGGCGGTCGCTACGGCGACGACGCCGAGGTCGTCCGCTTCCTCGCGGGGGTGCCGAACGTCATCGTGATTGTGGACGGGTACAACGTTGCCAAGACCGGCTGGCCGGACGTCGAGTTGGCCATGCAGCGTGACCGGCTCCTCGAGGCGCTCGAGAACCTGGTCCGGCGGGCGGGTACCCGGATCAGGGTGGTGTTCGACGGTGCAGAGGTGGTCGGGTGGACCACCGCCCGCCGACTCGTCAACGTGCAGTTCTCCGAGGCCGGGGTGATTGCGGACGACACGATCCGCGACATCGTCTCAGCGCTCCCGGACGAGCAGCCGATCGTGGTGGTGTCCTCCGACCGGGAACTCGTTGCATCGGTCCGTCTACTCGGTGCGAACACGGTGGGCTCCGCCCCGTTCCTCGTCGCCATCCGCTGACATGGCGCTCGTCGACGAACTCCGCCGGATCGCGCTGGACAGCGGACTCGAGGAGTTCGGCATCGCCGAGGCTCAGGTGCTCGAGCGGGCCCGGAGGGAACTGTTTGCGCGGAAATCCGCCGGCCTCTCCGACGACATGGGCTTCACGTACCGCAATCCCGAGCGCTCCACCGACCCCTTCGCAGCGGTACAGGGTGCGCGGTCGGTCATCGTGGCGGCCCGCTCGTACCAGCGGCCAGATCCGATGGTGCCGTCAGCACTCTCTGCTCGTGTTGCGCGTTATGCCTGGACCGATCACTATGCGCCGCTGCGCGATGGACTCCGCGCAGTCGCGAAACACCTGCGGGCGGCGGGCCACCGCGCCGTCGCGTACGCGGACGACAACACGGTCGTCGACCGGGAGGTTGCCCACCGCGCAGGCATTGGCTGGTTCGGCAAGAACGCCAATCTGCTCGTTCCCGGACGCGGCAGTTGGTTCGTGCTCGGCTGTGTCATCACCGACGCAGTGCTGCCCCCGTCACCGGCCCCGGTCGAGGACGGTTGTGGCACCTGCCACCGCTGCATCGACGGGTGCCCGACGGGGGCAATCGTGGCACCTGGTGTCATCGACGCCCGGCGCTGCCTTGCGTGGCTCGTGCAGAAGCCGGGCATCTTCCCGATGGAGTTCCGGGAGGCGCTCGGGGACCGGATCTACGGCTGTGACGACTGTCAGGACGTGTGCCCGATCAACCGCCGCAGCGACCCCGCGCCGGAGGGTGTCGCCGCCCCCGAACTCGTCGCCTGGGTGCCGGTGCTCGAACTGCTCGACCTCGACGACGCCACGATTCTCGAGCGTCACGGGCGCTGGTACCTGCACGGTCGGGATCCGGTCTGGGTTCGCCGGAATGCCCTGGTGATCCTCGGCAATACCGGGGACGGGCAGGATGCCGCCGTTGAGGTATCGCTGGTGCGGTATCTCCAGCACCCGAACCCGGTGCTCCGCGCGCACGCCGTGTGGGCCGCCCGCCGCCTCGGGCGCGACGACCTCCTGCCGGATACCGACTCGGACCCCTCGGTGCGGGCAGAGTTGATGGCGCCATGAAGCACCTACTGGTCACGAATGACTTCCCTCCGAAGATCGGCGGCATCCAATCGTTGCTCTGGGAATGGTGGCGACGGCTTCCGCCCGAACGATTTGCAGTACTCACGACCCCGTATGAGGGCACCGAGGAATGGGATGCGTCGCAGCCGTTCGAGATACACCGCGTCAGGGAGCCGTGGCTGCTCCCGCATCCTGTGACAGTGAGGCGGATCAATTGCCTTGCGGAGCGCTTCGGTGCCGACGTCGTCGTGCTGGATCCCGCCCTGCCGCTCGGTGCTGTCGGCCCGTTCCTCGACCTGCCGTACGACCTCGTGCTGCACGGTGCCGAAGTGACATTCCCGGGCCGCATCCCCGGTTCGAAACAGTTGCTCGGGCGGGTCCTGCGTGGGGCGCGCCACATCATCGCAGCGGGCGGCTACCCGGCTGCGGAGGCCGAGCATGCTGCCGGGTGCGCGCTCCCGATCACGATCGTCCCGCCGGGGGTGGACGTGGAGCGCTTCCAGCCGATGTCGGAGGCCGAGCGCATGTTCACCAGGGAACGATTCGGGTTGCCGACCGGGTCGCCAGTGGTGCTCGGGCTGAGCAGACTTGTGCCGCGCAAGGGGTTTGACACCGTCATCCGTGCCACGGCGGGACTGGCGGGCCGCTTCGAGGGCATCACGCTCGCTCTTGCGGGCGGCGGCAGGGATCGGGAACGGCTCGAGCGGCTTGCCGCCGAGGTGGGTGCACCTGTGCGGTTCCTCGGGAGGGTTCCCCATGACGACCTACCCGCCCTGTACGCGTGTGCGGACGTGTTCGCCATGATCTGTCGAAACCGTTGGGGCGGTCTTGAGCAGGAGGGATTCGGCATCGTCTTTGTGGAGTCCGCCGCCGTCGGTGTGCCGCAGGTTGCCGGTCGATCGGGTGGTGCCCACGAAGCCGTCGAGGACGGCGAGACCGGCATCGTGATTGACCCTCCGAACGATGTGGCGCAGACCGAGGCGGCGATCGCCCGCCTCCTCGGGGACCCGGATCTTCGGGCGCGCATGGGTGTTGCAGCGCGTGAGCGTGCGGTCCGCGAGTTCTCCTACGAGGTTCTTGCGCGTCGGCTCGGGGAATCGCTCGGCGCCTATTCCTGAGGTGCCGGTCGGACTTGCTGGCATCATGGTCGGGATGGACGATGACGGCCCCGCAGCGAGTGAGACGACGGCGGAACACGAACCCGCCGGGGGAGCGGTTGTCAGCGCGGACGTCATCGGCACCGTGCTCATTGCGGCGGCGGGTGCACTGGGTCTCGTCTCGGAGGCGCTCGCCAAATCGTTGCTCGTTCCGGTTTCATCGGTTGCGGCGTCGGTCGGGGTGATCGCCTTCGTCTGGTCCTACTTCCATGCGGTCGGCAGGAGCCGGGAGCACGAGATCTCGGTGTCTCAGTTGTATGTAGTCGCCGGCACGGTTGCTCCGCCGGGTGTGAAGCGGCGGCTCCAGTGGTCGTTGTACGCACAGGTGGTCGTGGCGGTCGCCGTGACGTCGGTCGGCTTCTCTCAGACGGAGCCCCAGCAGTTCAACTGGGCTGCGGTGATCATCGTGGTCCCGCTGTACGGGATGGGCCTGAGCGGCGTGTGGGTGTCCCGCTACGGCACGTTCGGTCCGCGGATCCTCGCCTCGCGGCCCACCCGGCGACGGCGGGCAGGCTCCCCGGGTACGACCCCCGCGGGATGGTCCGACGCGACCCGCCCGAAGAAAGTGATGGAAAGCCACGACGCGGCGGACGCCATGAAGCAGAATGATCGTCATGGCTGATCACGCCTCGCAGAGCGTCACCGTCGCTGCGCCCCCGGAGAAATGCTTCGCAGTGGCGTCAGACTTCGAGCACTATCCAGACTGGGCGCACGACGTCAAGGAAGCCGCCGTGCTCTTGCGCGACGATCAGGGCAGGGCGACCGAGGTGGAGTTCCGCACGTCCGCGCTCGGCCGCAGCACGCACTACACACTGCGCTACGACTATTCCCAGGCCCCCCGCGAGATGTCCTGGCAGATGGTGAAGGGCGACATCATGCGCTCGATCGACGGTGCGTACACGTTCGTTCCCGCAGCCGCTGGCTCCACCGAGGTCACCTACACGCTGTCGATCGAGCTCATCGTGCCTCTTCCCGGGTTCGTGAAGCGTCGGGCCGAGGTTCGCATCGTCAACAGCGTCAAGGATCTCAAGGCCCGGATCGAAGCGACGTGAGGCGCGCCGGCATCGATGTCGGCGGCACAAAGTTTCTCGGCGTGATTGTCGACGAATCCGGATCAGTCATCTCCGAGGTCCGGAGGCCTACGCCCAATGGTGCACCTGCGCTGATCGATGCTCTCGTTGCTGTTGCGGGTGACCTCGGTCCGTGGGATTCGCTCGGTATCGGGATGCCGGGGCTCATCACCCGCGACGGGATTGTGCGCTCGTCCCCGCACCTCACGGGGGTGCACGACCTCGACGTTCGTCGAGAACTGGCCGGTGCGCTCGGTCGTGAGGTGTCCGTCGACAACGATGCGACGTGTGCGGCACTCGCCGAGTGGCAGGTTGGCGCTGGACGCGGTGTCGAGGATCTCGTGGTCGTCACGCTTGGTACGGGGATCGGCGGGGGGATCGTTGCTGGCGGACACCTCTGGCGTGGCACGAACGGCTTTGCGGGAGAGTTCGGTCACATGGTGATTGACCCCGAGGGGTTGGAGTGCCCCTGCGGTAGGCGGGGCTGCTGGGAGCGCTACGCAGCAGGCTCCGGGCTCGCCCAGCTCGGGCGGGACCTCGTTGCGGAGGGCCGGGGGGCGCGGATTCTGGACCTCGCTGGCGGCAGTGCCGCAGCAATCCGCGGCGAGCACGTGCAGCAGGCCACCCGAGAGGGCGACTCCGACGCGCTCGAGGCGGTCGATCGATTCGGACGCTGGGTGGCCCTCGGCCTCGTGAACCTCGCCAACTCACTCGATCCGGCAATGTTCGTGCTCGGTGGGGGCATTGCAGCGACCCCCGAGCTCTACGTGGGCTCGATCACGAGGTGGTTCTCGGCGCTGCTCTACGCCCCGGACAGGCGTCCGCACCCGACACTGACGTTTGCCCAGTTGGGCGAGTACGCGGGGGCGATTGGCGCCGCACTCCTGCCGGCCCACACCTGAGCTGCAGCGGGCTCCGTGCTCAGTGAGGATGGTTGGCCGCGTAGTTCTCGCGCGCCGCCCGGATCTCTTTCCAGGCGGCTTCCCTGCCGGCGATCCCTGCAGTCGAGGAGGCCTTGCCGGGCTCGAGTGCCTTATACACCTCGAAGAAGTGCTGGATCTCTGCCACCAGCTGCGGGGTGAGGTCCTCAAGGTCGTGAACGTCCTGCCAACGCGGTTCGGCCGGCGGTACGCAGATGACCTTCGCGTCATCGCCTGCTTCATCGCTCATGTACAGCACGCAGACCGGTCGCGCATCGACCCATACGCCGGGGTACACCGGGTCCTCAAGGAGCACCAGCGCGTCGAGCGGATCGCCGTCACCGCCGAGCGTGTCCGGGATGAAGCCGTAATCGGCGGGGTACGTGGTGGCGGTGAACAGCCGACGATCGAGGAAAATACGCCCACTGTCATGGTCGATCTCGTACTTGTTCCTGCTCCCGCGCGGGATCTCGATCACCACGTGAATGCAGCCGTCTCGGGGTTCTTTCACCATGGGAAGATCCTCGCACATCAATCCCGTGCACCGGGTTCGCCAACGTGCCCGAGGTTCGCTGGATAGCCTCCCGATCATGGAGACCTACGTGGTGCGCGTGTGGGTCCCTGACCGGCCCGGAGCCCTCGGTCAGGTGGCGAGTCGCATCGGATCCGTCGGCGGCGACGTTGTCGGTATCGACATTCTCGAACGCGGCGCCGGCAAGGCGATCGACGAGCTCGTGGTGACGCTCCCGTCCTCAGACTTGGTGGGCCTGCTCGTCACCGAGATCGGTCAGGTCGATGATGCCGCGGTGGAGGAAATACACCACTTGCACGGGTCGTTGCCCGAGCCGGGAACCGCTGTGCTCGAGCTCGTGGCGCGGGTCATCGAGTCGGTCCCGGCGGATCGCATGAGTCTGCTGTGCGGTGGCGTGCGGGACCTGTTCACTGCCGAATGGGTAAGCCTCGTGGACCTCGACGGCAGGACAGCGGTTGTGTCCCTCGGGGAACGCGCCCCGGCGCCAGCGTGGCTGATTGCATTCGCTGAGGGCAGCAGGCACCTGCCTGCCGGCTCCCAGCAGGCAGCCACCCCCACCGAACTGACCTGGGCGGAACTTCCCATGCACCGGGTGCTGCTCGGGATGGGCCGCTCGAAGCCCGCTCTCCGGGCACGGGAGCACCGCCAGGTTGCGTTGCTCGGCAGGATTGTGGACGCGATCGAGCTCTAGCCAGCCCAGTTGCGGGACCGCTCTACCGCCCGCACCCACTCGCTGTGGAACATGTCGGGGAAGGTTCTCTCCGCGGTCGGGGTGAACTCGGCGTCGAGGGACCACTGTGCCTCGACGCTCGCGAGCGATGGCCAGACGCCCTCGGCGAGACCGGCGAGGAATGCAGCTCCGAGCGCTGTTGTCTCGCTGTCCACCGGCCGCTGGACCGGGACCCCGAGTTGGTCCGCCTGTAGCTGGAGCAGCAAATCCATCACGGCTGCGCCGCCGTCGACGCGGAGCGCGCTGAGCGGTGTGTCTGCTGCGCGGGACATCGCCTCGACGGCATCGCGCGTCTGGTATGCCATCGACTCCACGACTGCGCGCGCAAGGTGTGCCCGGGTGACGCCGCGGCTGATCCCCACGACGGTGCCCCTTGCATACGGGTCCCACCAGGGGCTGCCAAGACCGGTGAGTGCCGGTACGACGTATGCCCCGTTGGTGTCCGGTACCGAGGCCGCGAGCGGGCCGATCTCAGAAGCCGACCCGATGAGGCCGAGCCCGTCACGCAACCATTGCACCGCTGCGCCGGTGACGAAGATGGCTCCCTCGAGCGCGTAAGCAGTCGAGCCGTTGGAGAGCGTCCACGCCACGGTGGTCAGCATCCCCTCGCTCGGTGGTGGGCAGTTGCTCCCGACGTTCATGAGGACGAAGCTGCCCGTGCCGTAGGTGTTCTTTGCCATGCCGGGGTGTAAGCAGGCCTGTCCGAAGAGAGCGGCCTGCTGGTCGCCCGCTATTCCCGAGATCGGGATACCGGCGGGCACACCACTGCGTGCATCGGTGAGACCGAAGCGACCGCTCGAGGGGCGAACCTCGGCGAGCGCAGAGGTCGGTACGCCGAAGATGTCGCACAGTTCCTCGTCCCATCGCAGTTGGGTGATGTCGAACAACATCGTCCGCGACGCGTTCGACGGATCGGTGGCGAAAACCTCCCCCGCCGTGAGGTTCCAGAGGATCCAGGAATCCACGGTCCCGAGCGCAAGGCCTTCCGTAGCGGCCACCCCGTCGTGACGGAGCATCCACTCCATCTTCGTGGCGGAGAAGTACGGGTCGAGAACGAGACCCGTTCGCTCGCGCACCACCGGCAGCAGACCCAGATCGGTCAGTTGCTCGCACCGGGCAGCGGTTCGCCGGTCCTGCCACACGATGGCGCGGCACAGCGGTTCGCCGGTTCGCCGGTCCCACGCCACCACGGTCTCTCGCTGGTTCGTGATGCCGATCGCAGCGATGGAGCCCGCGCCTACAGCCTCGATGACATCGTTGAGGGTCTCCCGGACTGCCTGCCAGATCTCTGCGGCGTCGTGCTCCACCCAACCCGGTTGTGGGAAGTGCTGCCCGAACTCCCGGTAGGCACTGACGGGCGGTCTGCCGTCGGGGAACACTGCCCGGGAACGCACACCGGTGGTGCCGGCGTCGATGGCCACCACCACGGCCATGGTGTCAGCGCTTCCGGTTGTCCCGGGTGCGACGCGGCCGGTTGGTTGCGCCGGTCGACGTGCGCTTCGTCGGCGCGGGTCGGTAGCGATCCGGGGTGGACGTGGGGAGGGGTCGGCCAGACCGTGCCGCTCGGGCAGCCTGGCGCTCGTTGATTCGCGCTGTCCGGATCTGCTGGAGCTCGGACCTGCTCTTCAAGAACGCGGGGTTCCATCCGAACTTCCAGAGCACCGAGATGGCGAGCGTCGTTGCCAGCACGGCAACGACAAGTGCAGTGATCGAGCCGGTCACCTGCTTGCGCTGGAAGAGGAGGATGAACGCGGCGAAGAGGCCTGCGTACATCAACTCGAAGGTGAGGAGCCGCTTCCACGGCACACGGCGGCTTGAGTCCCAGGGCACGACACCGTTCCTAGCACGGAGCCGGGGCGAATCCCTACCCGAAGAACACTGATGCCACGTCGTCGAAGAGCGCGGGATCGACGGTTCTGGTGCGGGAGCCGGCCACAGTGAGCGGGGCGCGCCGGATCTCGGTTCCGCGCAGAACGACCATGTCGCCGAACGCGCCGTCGTGCACGGCATCAATCGCCGCTATCCCGAAGCGGGTGGCCAGCACCCGGTCGTAGGCGGTCGGCGTCCCACCGCGTTGCACGTGACCGATCTGTACGACGCGCGTCTCGAAGCCGGTCTTTGCCTCCACCTCGGGCGCGATGCGCTGGGCGATGCCGCTGAACTTCACGTGGCCGAAACGATCGAGTTCCTTGGAGGCGCGCTCCTCGGTTCCGGCCAGCGGCTCGGCTCCCTCCGCCACGACGATGATCGACGCATATCGCCCGCGTTCGTGGCGAGCCTGGATGAGGTTGCAGACTGCGTCGAGGTCGAACGGGCGCTCGGGTATGAGGATTGCAGCTGCCCCGCCGGCGAGGCCGGCATAGGTGGCAATCCACCCGGCGTGACGCCCCATTACCTCGACGAGGATGACACGGTCATGGCTCTCCGCGGTCGTGTGCAGCCGGTCGATGGCATCGGTGGCGATCTGGACGGCGGTGTGAAACCCGAATGTGACGTCGGTGCCCTCGATGTCGTTGTCGATCGTCTTGGGAACCCCCACGATCGGGAGGCCACACTGCTGGTGGAGCTTGCCGGCAACGGTGAGCGAACCGTTCCCGCCGATGACGACGAGGCCCTCGATGCCGAAGTCCTCGAGGATCTCCTTTGCGTGCTGGGGGCCTTCCTCCCAGTCGTACGGGCTGCCCCGACGGGTCCCGAGGATGGTTCCCCCGCGCGGCAGGGATCCGCGCATGGCATGCACGTCGAGTTGCATCGTGCGGCGGTCCCGCACGCCGTCCCACGCGTCGAGGAAGCCGATGACCTCGTCGCCGTGCACCGTCTCGGCCTTGCGGACGATGGCACGGATCACAGCGTTGAGTCCCGGGCAGTCCCCTCCACCGGTGAGTACCCCGACGCGCATGCGATGGAGGCTACCCAGAGCGGCTCAGGGCCCGGTTGTCGTCGGCCCGGAGACGGCCCGAGTGATGGGTGGAAGCCGATCGAAGAAGTCGTACACGGAGAGCGGGTCCCTTGTGGTGGTGCCCGAGCTGGTTGGCCAGTCCTGCGGTTCCCCGTCGACGAGGAGCCGCACACGTCGGACTCCGGGTAGCTGCGAGGCGGTGAACACCACCTGTGCGACAGCGTCGAGCAGCACGTCCCCGGCGTTCGAGAGGAATTCGCCGCTCAGGTCGATCGTGAGGGTGCCCTGAGGGCTCGGTTCGGTGGACAGCAACATGCTCCCGGCGGGAATGGCGGTCCGGACGCCGAGTGAGGCCTGCTCCTCGGCTGTTGGGCCCTCGAACAGGATCCTGAGCAGTGCGGACGGGTCAGTCTTCGCCTGGCGCCCCACGGCGACGAGCGGGGACTGGGACGATGAGCTGGAGGGCCCGAGGAAGTAGACCGTGGAGCCGGTGCCCGGCTGTGGGGTGGCGGCCGCCGTGGTGTTGACGAGCGTGGGCTCCTCGTCGTTGAGGATGTCGCGGGGCTCACGGTCCGTGCTCAGCGCGCACGACGAGATGACGAGGGCCGCGAGCGCGAGGGTGAGCAGCCGGCGCATCATTCGGCTACCTCCTCGGCGGGCAACTCGATGACGAAGCGTGCACCGGGTTCGCGATCGAGTCGGTCCTCCACCCACACCTTGCCGCCGTGCAGCCGCACGTGCTCGGCGACGAGCGCGAGACCGAGGCCGGCGCCCTCGCTCGTGGCGCGCCTGCCTGCGGCCCCGCCGCGCGCGAAACGCTCGAAGACCAACGAACGTTCGTCCTCCGGCACGCCCGTTCCCTCGTCCTCGACAGCGATCCACACGTTGCTGATCGGCTCGGGCTCCTGCGCCTCGCCCACCGAGATCGCGACCACGCCCGAACCGTGCAGACGTGCGTTGTCGATGAGGTTGGCAACCACGCGGGCGAGCCGACGGCGGTCTCCGCGTATGAGCATCTGCTCCCCGCGCTCGGTGACTACTACGGGTGTGTCCCGCGCGCTGCTGACGCTGACTGCCTGGCGCACGAATTCGCCGACGAGCAGCTCGTCGAGGTTGAGGTGAATGGCGCCGGCGTCGAATCGGCTGATCTCGAGGAGGTCCTCCACCAGGCCCTGAAAGCGGGTGACGTCGCCGACGAGCAGATCCAGCGCTGTCTGTGCACGTTCAGGCATGTCGTCGCGCCGTGCCTGCAGCACCTCCACGGAGGCAGCCAGTGTCATGAGCGGGGACCGGAGCTCGTGGCTGACGTCGGATGCAAACCGTGCGTCGCGCTCCACGCGCTGCTGGAGCGCTGATGCCATGTTGTTGAACGAGTTGGCGAGCCCCCGAAGGTCCGGATCGCCTCCCGGATCGAGGCGCGTGTCCAGGCGGCCTCCGGCGATCGACTGGGCGGCCTGCGCCGCGTCCGCGAGCGGCCGGACCGCGCGGCGGGCGGCCAGTGCACCCAGCAACAGTCCGAGCGAGGTCGTGATGACACCAGCCCCGATCAGCGCGCGGCCGACGCTGCTGAGAGTGGCCTGCAGTTCCTCGAGGCTGGAGAACTCGAAATAGCTCGCGTCCACCTTCTCGAGCGGAATGCCGACCGCGATCACCGGTTCATCGCGGACACGGGTCACCATGCGTGCCGGGCGTCCGTCGGCGTTGATCCGAGACTTCAGGGCCTCTGGCAGGGCATTCGGGCCGAAGTCGGCCCGTCCTGCGTACCAGTTCCCGCGGTAGTAGAGCACCGGGCGCTCGACCCCGAGGGTCTGCAGGCGGGAGAGGAGTTCAATGGGGTCGGTCGGGTTCGAGCGAAGGTCACCGGTGACGAGGCTGGCGTTCTTGTAGGCGTCGGTCAGCGCCGACTGGTCGCGCTGGCGAACAAGGCGACTCTTGGTGAAGCTGTAGGTCGTGGCGGCCAGAAAGGCCGAGAGCGCGAGGCCGCCGAGCGCGAACGACAGCAAGATCCTCGTGCGCAGCGAGATGCGCCGGTGTCGAATCCGCTCGAGGAGCCCACTCGCCCGGTCCAGCACCCGTGGCCACCGGGGCTCGTTCCCGGGTGCGGGGGACGCAGGTTCGGTGACGTCGCTCACCGCTTGCTCACGACTGCAGTCGGTAGCCGAGACCCCGCACCGTGACGACGTGACGCGGGTTGGCGGGATCCCCCTCCACCTTCGTGCGCAGCCGGCGTACGTGCACATCGACGAGGCGGCCGTCTCCGAAGTAGTCGTAGCCCCAGACCTTGTCGAGGAGTTCCTCGCGTGAGAACACCCGTCCGGGGTTCTGGGCAAGCTCGCAGAGCAGGCGGAACTCGGTCTTCGTGAGGTGCACCTCGGTGCCCCCCAGGTTCACCTTGCCCTCGTCGGGAACGATCTCGAGATCGCCGAACAACAGCCGTGCATGCGCCGGGCTCACGGGTCGGACACGCCTCAGGAGGGCCCGAATTCGGGCACTGAGTTCCTTCGGAGCGAACGGCTTGGTGAGGTAGTCGTCCGCCCCTGCCTCGAGGCCGGCGACAACGTCGTGCGTGTCGGCCCGGGCGGTCACCATCACGATCGGCACGTCGCTATTGCGGCGGATGGTCCTGCACAGTTCGAACCCGTCGATCCCGGGCAGCATGATGTCGATGAGCACGACGTCGCTCGGATGGCGGTTGAAGATCTCGATGGCGCTTTCGCCGTCTGCGGCCTCGTCGACCAGCCAACCCTCGTCCTCGAGCGCGAGTTTGACTGCGGCTCGAATTCGTTCGTCGTCCTCAACGGTCAGGATACGGGTCCCCACGATCCCATCCTAAGCGGTCGGCCGCGGTCGGGTGGCACGCCCGTCGAGACTGGCGTCGACCGAGGCGATGAGGTCTCGGAGCGGACCGAACACTCCGGGGGTCGCAACGAGCACCGAAGCGGGCCGTACGGGGCCACCGCTGATCGAGGAGACGAGACAGCCGGACTCCCGAGCGATCACCTCGCCCGCGGCGAGGTCCCAGGGGTTGAGGAACTCCTCGAAGTAGGCGTCCACTCTCCCCGAGGCTGCGTAGCAGAGGTCCGCTGCTGCGGCCCCGAAGCGCCGGATATCCCGGATGCTGTCGATCAGCGCAGCAATCCGCGCACCCTGCCGCCGACGTCGGGCGGGGTCGTAGGAAAAGCCGGTGGCCACGAGCGCCTTGCCGACGTCCACAGTGTCCGAACAGCGCACCAGGCGGCCGTTGCAGAACGCCCCTCCCCCTCGACGGGCCGTGAACACCTCGGCAGAGGTGGGCACGGCCACCACGCCGATCAGTCCGCCGTCGGGGTCGCGGACGCCGATCGAGACGGCATACCCGGCAAGTCCGTAGAGGAAGTTGGTCGTGCCGTCGATCGGGTCGACGACCCAGTCGATCCCGCTCGATCCGACGGTTTGGGCGCCCTCCTCGCCAACGATGCCGTCATCCGGTCGGGCCTCGAGGATCCGACGGACGATCAACTGCTCGCTCAAGCGGTCGTATTCGGTCACCATGTCGGTCGCCGAAGACTTGGTGGACACCTCGCTCAGGCCCCTGCGCCGTCCGTCGGTGATCAGTGCTGCTGCCTCAACAGCGATGCCGAGCGCCAGGGAGAGGAGGTGGTCGGGGTTGTCGGTGACCCGAGTCACTGCTCGCGGTCCTGGATCTCGTGCCACTCGCCCATGGCTCGCAGTACGAGGATCGAGACCACTGCCGTACCGATTGCGGATACGACCGCCCCGATGCTGGCACCGAGTGCACGCGATGTGTCGCACTCGCCGGTGCACTGCACGTCGACCAGCGCCCACCCGATCAGACCGCCGGCGAAGCCGCCCACGATGATGGCGACGAACGCCAGGGCGCGGGCGACCCTCGAGGGAAGTGCGGAGAGGGGACCGGCCACGTGGCAACTGTACGCGACCACCCGACCAGTTCTCCGCTCGGGCATCGCGGTGCCCGGTGGGCGATGTCGAACGGGAGTTCGGATGTGTCAGACTGCGTGAGTGAGGGAATGGCTGGTCGGGGGTGCGCTCATCCAACAGCCGGGTTCGCTGCTGCTCGTAGCGAACCGCAGGGTGAACGGGTCACTGGACTGGACCCCGCCGGGCGGTGTCATCGACCCGGAGGACCCATCAATACTCCATGGGCTCACCCGGGAGGTTCGCGAAGAGACGGGCCTCGCCGTTCACGCGTGGGACGGCCCGCTCTACGAGGTTCATGTCGAGGCTCCTGGTCTGGGCTGGCGCATGCGTGTCGAGGCATGGCGTGCCACTCGGGTCAGCGGCGAGCTGGCGATCGACGACCCAGACGGCATCGTCGAAGAGGCACGCTATGTGGATCCGGTCGAGTGCCGCGAACTGCTCAGCACCGTTGCGCCCTGGGTTCGGGACCCGATTGAGGAATGGCTCGATGACCCGTGGTCCGAGCGACGGGTGTTCCGCTATTCGGTGCAGGGCAACCACCGAGCGACGTCCGAGATCCACCGCCTTCCGGGCTGACGGTCCCGTCGTGACGGCATCCGACCATCCGGTGCAGCGCTGCATCCTGCACGTCGACATGGACGCGTTCTACGTGTCCGTCGAACTGCTGCGCCATCCGGAACTGCGTGGGCAACCCGTGGTGGTCGGCGGTACGGGCGGACGCGGGGTGGTGGCTGCTGCGTCCTATGAGGCCCGTCGGTTCGGGGTGTACAGCGCGATGCCCTCGTCGGTGGCGCGGCGCCTCTGTCCGCATGCCGTGTTTCTTCCGGGCGATCATGAACGCTATGCCGAGGTCTCGCGCGAGGTGTTCGACGTGTTCCGGGAGTTCAGCCCCCTCGTCGAGGGGATCTCCCTCGACGAAGGGTTCCTCGATGTCACCGGTGCCCGACGCCTCCTGGGCGATGGCGTCGTGATCGGCCACGAGGTGCGGGCGCGGGTGCTCGAGCGGGTCGGTCTGACCTGTTCGGTGGGGGTTGCCCCAAACAAGTTCCTCGCAAAGCTGGGCTCGGAGTCGGCCAAGCCCAAGGTGGGGCCCGATGGCATCCGCCCGGGGGTGGGTGTGTTCGAAGTCGAGCCCGGACGCGAACTCGAGTTCCTGCACCCGCTCCCCGTCGAGGCGCTCTGGGGCGTAGGCCCGTCCACGCTCAGCAAGCTCCAGCGCCTCGGCGTGGCGACGGTGGGAGACCTGGCGGCTCTGGGCGAGGACGTGATCGTCGGCGCGCTCGGACGGGCGAACGGGCGCCATCTCGCCCAGCTGGCCCGGGGCGAGGACGTCCGTCGTGTGGAGCCGGACCGTGCGGTGAAGAGCGTTGGCCATGAGGAAACCTTTGCCTCGGACCTCTACGAGCGCTCTGATGTGTGGCGCGAGATCGTCCGGCTCAGCGACGGTGTCGCCTCTCGGCTCCGTCGTCAGGGTCTCGGCGCTCGAACGATCACGCTCAAGATCCGCTTCTCGACCTTCGAGACGGTGTCCCGGTCGGTCACCTTGCCGTCGGCGGTGTTCTCGGCGCCGGCGATCACCGCCGCGGTTGCGCCGCTCCTCGACACCATCGACGCCGGTCAGGGTGTTCGTTTGGTGGGGGTGAGCGGATCCGGGTTGGGGGTACCGACCGAGCAACTCACGCTGTTCGAGGAGGCGGATGTCGTGTCTCCGGCGGCCTGGAACTCGGCAAGTTCGGCACTCGACGACATCAGGGGGCGCTTCGGGCAAGCAGCGATCGGGCCGGCGAGCGCGATGCGCGGGGGTGCCGTGCGCCCCGTTCGGGGCGGGGAACAGCAATGGGGGCCCGTTGAGGACGCCTCCGGGGGTTCCCCCTGACCCCGCGTTGTGCGCGGTGCGGTTTCATGCGACAATTCGAAAGGACTGGATGTCCATCCGGACGAGAAGGTGATGTCGGTGCCGCTCTCTGAAGACGAACAACGAATCCTCAGGCAGATCGAGGAACAGTTCTACGAGCATGATCCCGCATTTGCGGAGAAGGTCAGTGCGCCGGGGCTGTATCGCCCTGCACTGCGCCGGGCGCGCTGGGCCGTTGTCGGGCTCGTTGCATCGCTCGTCGGTCTGGTCCTCACGCTGCAGGTCCACTTTCTGGCGTCGTTCGCGTGTTTCGTGCTGATGCTCGGATGTGCGTTCGTGATTGAGGACTCGCTCCGCAAGGTTGGCCGCGCCGGGCTGAATGGTGTCCGAACCTCAGTTAATGCCCGCAGGACCGCTGCGCACCCTCAGTCCGAGGACTGATCCGATTGGGCAAGCCTCGATGCCAGTCGCGGGTCGAGGCGCAGCCTCCACCGAACACTCCGGGGTGAGGTTGCGAGCACCGCTAGCCCGGTCCGCTGTGCCACGGCGATGCACTCCGAGACTATGACGGCATCGATGGTCTCGCGTGCGTAGAGCGCTCGGGTCGCTGCGGTTGCGAGTAGTTCGAGATCGACGTGGTCGACACCGAAGGTAGTTACCGAGGTTCGGGTCCGTACTACATGCTCAAGGGGGGTCTCGTCGGCCCGTCTCGCCACACCGAGCAGTCCCATGAGGACGGTTACGTCCTGCCAGGCGTGCAGGACGCGATCCGCGGGGGCACTTCCTGTGAGGCGGCGACGACGATCGCGCAGCAGGTTCGGTAGGACGCGGACCCACAGGTAACCGGCACCGCCGAGGGCGAGCAGAACCGCGAGCAGCACGAGCCAACGGAGTGCCGATCCGGTCCCGCTCTCCCCGCTGGATGGCGTGGTATCCGTTACCGAGGTGTCAGCGGTCTGAGGGCCTGATTCACCGTCGGGTCCGGTTGCCCCACCGACCGGCTCGGTAGTGCTGGGGTCTGACCCGCTCGAGGGGGCCGCGGTGGTGGGTGTCGAGGCCGACGAGGGCGCGGAGTCCGACGTTTCAGGCTCGACGGTCTCGTCCTGAGCGGGCGCGACCCCGGTATAGGCATCGTTGCCGGGCGCACCCCGCCCGGGCGTGGGCTCGAATGAGACCCAGCCGATGCGGTCGAACCACACCTCGGGCCAGGCGTGGGCATTCCGTGCCCGAACGACGTACTCACCGTTCTCGATGACCCCGGGGGTGAACCCGACGGCGACACGGGCAGGGATACCGAGCGACCGGGCGAAGGCGGCGAACGTACTGGCGAATTGTTCGCAGAATCCGCGCCTCGCCGTGATGAACTCCTTCATGCCCTTGGTGCCGCCGCTGTACCGGACATCGAGGTCATAGACGAAGTTGTCTCGGAACCAGTCCTGGAGGGCACGCACCCTCGCGTACGGCGAGTTCGTTCCCTCGACAACGCTCTCGGCAGTGGCACGAAGGTCCTCGGGGAAGCTGTCGGGAAGCGAGACGTAACGCTCGTCGGGCGGGCGACGCGCCGACGCTGATCCGAGCTGCTTGGCGGTGTACGAGCCGGTGACCGACGAGACCGTGTAGGTGAGTCCGGCAACGAGGTTCGTGTCCCCGGCGAGGCGAACAGTTGCCGTCTCCGGGTTGTACACGAAGGATTCCTTGCCGGAGATGGCGACGGCCTCAAAGGCCGCGGGAACCCAGCCCTCGCCCATCTGCACGATAGTGACGGTCTGCTTGAGCGTCTGTCCGCGCGGTTTGGTCCGCAGCTTGCCATTCGTGGACACAAAGCTCTCGTTCGACTGCCAAACCTTCCCGTCGAAGTCGGGGAGCGAGGTCAGGTGCCAGTAGTACGGGCGGTTCGCCTTAACGCGGAACATGATCCGGTTGTTGTTACCGGTGAGACGCCCACGGATGTCCACCATCGGGCTGACGGCAGCCACGGCGTCGTTCTCGGAACTGTCCTGGGGGTGGATGATCCCGACGGAGGTAGCACCGGGGAGGTGCGGGGCAACGAGCGATGCAACGCCGACGGCGCTGACCGAGAGCAGGGCGGCGGCGAGACCGACGCGCAGTGCTCGGACGACGTGACCGCTGCCGAGCCGTGTGCTGGTCATCTCGCCGTGGTCGTCACGCAACAGCGCGACCGAGATGCAGGCAACGAAGAGCCAGACGGCGGTGATCCATAGGCGCCCCGGGCGCTGTCCCGTCTCACCGAGGACGGAGACGAAGACGAAGACGACAGCAGCGGGGATCACGGCCTCGACCCGCCCGAACGCGCGCATCGCGAAGGTGTCGGACGTGAAGGCCATCACGGCGACGGCCAGCGCCGCAACGAGCAGGTAGCCGCCGCGGGCGGGCACCGGCGCAACCGACGACGAGAACTCCTGCCACGAGGCGACGAGCTCGGTGGAAGCGAGTCGGAAGGTGTCTCCCGTAGGGAGGAAACCGAAACGGACCGATGCAGGGAACATCCTCACCGCGATCACCGACATGCTGGCGATCAGCGCGAGCGGTGTGGCAATCAGGATGTGCAGCCGGAACACTCGGCTCGCTGCAGCCACGGCATGCACCGTAAGGCTGAGCGCGATGAGGAAGGGCAGGAAGTTCCAGCCATCGAAGACACGCCGGAAGCCGACCACCGTGACGGTCGAGAGAACGGCGAGCAGCAGTGTGGGTAGTGCTGCCAGTCGTCCCGTGCGGAAGGTCAGCATTACAGCGCGCCCGTCGGCTTGGTGGCCGATCCGCTGGCGATACCGGTGAGGCGCTGCCACGACCGGAGGAGCGCGGCCGGCGTGGAGCCGTCCATGAGGAACCCCCCGCGGGTCGTGCCGTTTCCGACCTGGGCCGAACTGCCGGGGGCACAGAGCACGAGGATCCCGGTGTCAGCCCCCGGGGCAGCGTTGCGCATGGCGGCGAGCGCCTCGGGCTGGGAGCGGCCGGAGATCACCACAACCATGCCTCCCTCGAGCCACCTCGAGACGTCGGCGACTGCTTGGGTGGCGGGTCGGCTGGTGCCGGGGTTCGCCAGCGCGAGGGTCTCCAGGTACTCCTCGAGATCCTCCGATGCAGCGGCACCGACAGCGGTGGTGGACGCGTGCACCCGGAACCCGGCCCGGTCTGCGCTGAGGGCAACACTCGCTGCGGCGCTCACGGCCTCCTCGAACGAGGCCGGGTCGTAGTGCGATGCATCCACGTCGAGGAGGACTGCTACCCGTTGGATAGCTGTCGGGTCTGTCTGCTTGATCTTCAGGTCCTCGCTGCGCGCCGAGTGCTTCCAGTGGACCCGTCGCAGGTCGTCCCCCGGTGCATAGTTGCGCAGGGAGTGGAACTCGTCGCTGCTGCGCGCCATCATGCGTTGCCGCATGAGTTGGGAGAGCGGCCCCGGCCCGCTCCAGCGGTCGGGGAAGTCAAGCACCTGCCACCTCGGGTACACCAGAACCTCTGCCGTCCCGGCGATGGTGGATCGCCGCACTGCGAGGCCGAACGGATCCCTGCGCTCGGCGTTCATTGGGCCGATCTGGACGTGTCCGCGGCGCTCGGACGGCAACCGGTACGACGCGTGTGCGTCCCGGCGAGGTCGGAGGGGGGACACGCTGAGCGTTGCCCCGATGGTGCCCGCCACCGGGTCCGTGAGGCGCAGGACCGGTGAGGTCCGCCAGCCCGCGTTGTGCACGCGCAGGTCGACCTTGGCCGACTCGTCGACGAACACCCGGCTCGGGTTCACGGTCCGCACCACCAGGAGGCGGTTGCGTGAGAGCAGTACCACGAGCGTGCTGAGGACCGTGAGGCTCACCAGACCTGCCGCAATGACGTAGAGCTCGATGACGCCGAACACGCGCCCGAGTGCGGCGGAGAGCAATCCGCAGACAGCGAGCGAGAATCCATAGCGGGTGATCATGATGGGAGCACCGGGTCAGTCGGGTGCGGAGTGTGGCGCATCACCGGGCCGTGGGCACCGGAACCGTGGCGAGCACGTCTGCGGTGACGTGCTCGCGGGTCTGGCCCGCAGCGGACGCCTCGTGGCGCAGCATTAGGCGATGGGGGAGAACATACGGTGCCATTGCCTTGACGTCGTCGGGCGTTGCGTAGTCGCGCCCAGACGCAGCGGCGCGTGACCGGGCGGCCCGTGCGAGCTGCAGAGTGGCGCGTGGTGACAGCCCGAGTGCGAGGCTCGGATGGCGCCGGGAGGCCTCCGCGATGGCGACGAGGTAGTGCTTGAGTGCCGGGGCGAGATGCACCGTCTTGACCGCCTCGATCATCCCGAGCACGTCGTTGGTGGTCAGCACAGGGCGGAGTTCATGGACCACGTTGCCCTGCCCGTGTGTATCCAGGATCGCCACCTCGGCCTCGCGACCCGGGTACCCCAGCGAAATCCGGAGCAGGAAGCGGTCCAACTGGCTTTCCGGGAGGCGGTAGGTGCCCTCCTGCTCGACGGGGTTCTGGGTAGCAATCACCATGAACGGGGCGGGAAGTGGATAGGTCTTGCCGTCAATGGTGACCTGGCGCTCCTCCATGACCTCAAGCAGGGCGGATTGGACCTTGGGCGATGCACGGTTGATCTCGTCGGCCAGCAACACGTTGCCGAACACGGGACCGGGTTGGAACTCGAACACTTCTTTGGCCTTCAACCAGATGTTCACGCCGAGCAGATCGGTCGGCAGGAGGTCCGGCGTGAACTGGACGCGTCGCCACTGGCACTCGACCGAGGCGGACAGGGCCTTTGCAAGGCTGGTCTTGCCCACCCCGGGTACGTCCTCGATCAGCAGGTGTCCCTCGGCGAGGAGGCAGATTGCCGTGAGATCGATGGCCTCCTGCTTGCCGCGGATCACCCGGGCCATATTGGCGGTGAGTGCCTCGAAGAGGTCGGCGAACCGTCGGGACGACGGATTGGATGCCGCGGACCCGGGGGAGGAGAACGAATCGGGGGTAATCGTCACAAGAGAGCACGCTAATGGCCCGGGAACACTCGCTAGCGTCGCGGTCATGCAGCCCAAGTACCCCGCAGAAGCTGAGTCGTACCGTGACACGGTCCGCGCTTTTCTCGCGGAGAAGCTTCCGCAGAACTGGAAGGGCATTGGGCAGTTGGATCATGCGGCAGCCGAGACCTTCACGAAGGACTGGCGGAAGGTGCTGTATGAAGCCGGTTATCTCGCCACTGGTTGGCCCAAGGAGTACGGCGGTGGAGGGCTCTCGCCGCTCGAGCAGGTCGTGGTCGCCGAAGAGTTCGTGCGAGCAGGTGTGCCAGCCGGTGGGAGCAACGACGCGTTCAGCATCGGGATGCTGGGCAACACGCTGTTGCGCTGGGGGACGGAGGAGCAGAAGAAGCACTACATCCCTCGGATCCTCTCCGGGTCGGACCTCTGGTGCCAGGGCTACTCCGAGCCCAACGCCGGGTCAGACCTCGCAAACCTCGGTACCCGAGCGGTGCTCGACGGCGACCAGTGGATCATCAACGGCCAGAAGATCTGGACCTCCGCAGGACAGTCGGCGGATCACATCTTTGTGCTGTGCCGCACCGACACCGACGCCCCGCGCCACAAGGGAATCTCGTTCCTGTTGGTCGACATGCGCCAACCCGGTGTGGACGTGCGCCCGATCAAGATGATGTCCGGTGACTCTGAGTTCAACGAGACCTTTTTCACCGACGCTGTTGCGCCGAAGGAGAACGTCGTCGGTGGTACCAACAACGGCTGGGCTGTCGCGATGACGCTGCTCGGCTTCGAGCGTGGCGAGGCAGCCGCCACCATGCCGCTGCGCTTTATGGCCGAGTACGACCGTCTCGCCGCGATGGCGAGGGAACGCGGTGTCGCCGATGACCCCCGGATCCGCCAGCGGCTTGCATTTTGCTACTCCAAGGTGAAGATCATGCAGTTGCTCGGGTGGCGCACGCTCACCGGCTTCCTGAAGGGCCACCACCCCGGCCCGGACGGCTCGATCTTCAAGCTCTACTGGAGCGAGTATCACCGCGTGGTCACCGAACTCGCGATGGACATCATGGGCGCCGACGCGCTGGTCCCGAACGGAAGGACCCCCCTGAGCTCGTTCCAGACTGATGACGGGAGCGCCCCGAACTCTTCGGGTTCGTGGGCCAATACTTTCTTGAACGCCCGTGCTGGAACGATCTATGCCGGCACGTCTCAGGTCCAGCGCAATATCCTTGGCGAGATGGTGCTCGGGCTGCCGAAAGAGCCGAGATGACACGACGCCGCCCTGCGCCGATCGCGTGGCTGGGGGTGGCGGCAGCCGTGTGCTCGCGGCCGGGCCTGTGGCCCACAGCGGCGAGGCAGACCGGACGGCTCGCCCGTAGGGGCTGGTGGCGGCGCCCGCCGTTCCTGCCGCTTCCCGGTACGGACTACCTGCGCTTTCGCATGGAGACGCAGTACGGCGATGGACTGCACCGCCCGAAGCCGATCGATGTGATCGACTACCTGACATGGTGCCGCCAGATCGAACGTCTCGGGGTAACACCGGCGTGAGACCCGAGCGCAAGCTCCTGTCCCCGGGGCCGGGGACCCGCTGATCATGGGGAGCGCGCTCGTCCTCAACGCCACCTACGAGCCGCTTTCGGTTGTGCCCGCACGACGTGCTCTCTGTCTCGTCCTCGCCGGCAAGGCCGAGGTCGTTCACGAGGAGGGAGAACTCATCCGTTCGGCCGCACTGTCGTTCCTCGTGCCGACGGTCATCCGCCTCCGTTACGTGGTGCGAGTGCCCTTCGTGCGCCGTACAGCGCTCTCCCGGCGGGCCGTGTTCATCCGTGACCAGTATCGGTGTCAGTACTGCGGCGGGTTCGCCGACTCGATCGATCACGTCATGCCGCGTTCGCGTGGCGGACGACACGCATGGGACAACGTCGCCGCAGCCTGTCGGCCCTGCAACCTGCGTAAACGCGATCGCACGCCGGACGAGGCGGGTATGAGGCTCGCGTCGATGCCGCGCGTACCGCGGGACGGTGCGTGGATCGACGCCACGGTCGGCCGGGTGCCGGACGCGTGGTTGCCATATCTGGCACGAGCCTCCTGACTTCGCGCATTTCCTTGGCAGACTTCTCGGGTGGAATGCGTCGTGGAATCAGTGCGCGGAATCGCAGCCGAACTACACGACCGTGACCTCCCTTCACCCGTGGTTCCCTCGCTCTGGTGGTTCGAACTCACACGACCCGCATTGATCCTTGGGTCCACCCAGTCCGACAGTGTCGTCGACCACGAGTCCTGTCGCCAGGGCGGCGTGGACGTGGTGCGCCGTCACAGCGGTGGCGGGGCCGTGTTGCTCGTACCGGGGGACGTCACTTGGTTCGACATCATCATTCCCCGCAGCCATCCGCAGTGGGACGATGACGTGTCGCGGGCCGCTTGGTGGGTTGGTGAGGCAGTTGAGCGTGCACTCGGTGATGAGACGCTCACCGTTCACCGTGGGCCGATGATCTCCTCCGCTTGGTCCGCCACGGTGTGTTTCGCCGGTCTCGGTCCGGGTGAGGTAACCCGCGGTGGGGCAAAGGTGCTCGGTCTCAGCCAGCGCCGCACACGGGACCTCATCCGGTACCAGTGCGCGCTGTACCGCCGTTGGGATCCGGTGCTGTTGGCCGGCCTGCTGGCCCCGGGCGGCCCATCAGCCGCCGATCTCGAGGACGTGGTGGGCGTAGCGGAACTCGATCTCGATGCACTCGTGCGCTCATTGGGGAAGCAATGAATCCGGGTGAGCAGACGGGCGGCGGGCGTATCGCCGTCATCGGCTCCGGCGTCTCGGGGATGACCGCTGCGTACCTTCTGTCACGACGTTTCGCGGTCACGCTCTTCGAGCGTGATACCCGCCTTGGGGGCCACGTTCACACCCACTCGATCGCCGATCCATCCGGCGTGACGGTTGCCGTTGACAGCGGTTTCATCGTGCACAACGACGACACCTACCCGCTGTTGCGCAGGCTCTTCGCGGAACTCGGGGTCGAGCGGCACGCCACCGAGATGAGCATGAGCATCTCGGACGCGGCTTCGGGGCTCGAGTACGCCGGCGGTCGCGGGGCAAAGGGTGTCTTCGCCCAGCCCCGCCGTGCGCTGGACCCCTCGTTCCTCGGCCTGCTCGGCGAGGTTCGTCGGTTCCACCGCTCGGCGAGGAAGCTCCTCGAGCGGACTGATGACTCCGAGCAGACGACGTACGGGGATTTCCTCGCGGAGCAGCGTTTTTCGACGCGGTTCATCGATCTCTTCGCAGTGCCTGTGGTCTCGTGTGTCTGGTCGATGGGTGCTTCCACAGCGCTCAACTATCCAGCGAGGTATCTCTTCCAGTTCCTCGCGAACCACGGGATGCTCGCCGTCTCCGGATCGCCGAGTTGGTACACGGTCGTGGGCGGGGCGAGGACCTATGTCGATGCGATTGCGTCGAGGTTGCCAGACGTCAGAGTGGCACGAGGGGTAACGGCGGTGCGCCGCGATCATGGCGCGGTCGTGCTGACGACCTCGGACGGTGGGGTCGAGAATTTTGACGGGGTCGTCGTGGCCACCCACCCGAAGGAGGCGCTAGCGCTGCTCGCCGACGCTACCGTCGCTGAGCGGGAGGTGCTCGGTGCGTTCCGGTACTCGGCGAGTGAGGTGGTCCTGCACACCGATGCGCGACTCCTGCCGGCCTCGCGCCGGGCGCGGGCCGCATGGAACTACCGGACTCCGGGTACGGATGCGCAGCGCGAGCAACCGGTGGTCACTTACTGGATGAACCGGCTCCAGGGCCTGGAGACCGAACGCGAGTATCTCGTCACCCTCAACGCCCGCGACCGGATCGCACCGGATCGGGTGCTTGCAGTGATGCAGTACGAACACCCGGTCTACGACCTCGAATCGGTGGCAGCGCAGGCTCGTCTGGGTTCGCTCGCCACTCATCGAACGGTGTTCGCCGGCGCGTACCACGGGTGGGGGTTCCACGAGGACGGGTGTCGCTCGGGAGTCGAGGCGGCTCAACACTTCGGGGTGACCTGGTGAACACAGTCGACGACCTTCCGGTGCTGCCGGCCATCGTCCGAGGAACACTCGTGCACCGACGTGCCGATCCGGTTCGGCATGCCTTCCGGAACCGCGTGTACCAGTGGCTCGTCGACCTCGACGACGTGCCCGCGCCGCGGGGTTGGCGACATCTCGCCTGCTCGTTCGACGCCAGCGATCACCTTGGCGGCACCCTGCCGGGGGCGTCGGCTGACATCCGCACGAATGTCGAGCGGTTTCTTGCGCAACGGGGGATTGACGCCCGTGCAGGCCGCATGGTGATGCTCGCGAACTCTCGCGTGCTTGGCCATGTCTTCGACCCGCTGTCCGTGTTCTGGTGTTTCGCCCCGGACGGCAATTTGCTCTGCGCGATCGCGGAAGTACACAACACCTACGGGGAGCGGCATGCCTACCTCGTTCGTCCGGGAGGCAACGGGAGGGCCGAGGTGGACAAGGAGTTCTACGTGTCACCGTTCAACGACGTGTCGGGCCGCTATGCCATGCAACTCGCCCTTACCGGTGGGACCGTGCGCACGGCGATCACGCTCCACCGACCCGGCCGCAGTCCGTTCGTCGCAGCCTTCGTTGGCACCGGCACGGCAGCCACGGCTTCGTCGCTCGCGTGTACGTTGATTCGGTACCCGCTCATGCCCCAGCGCGTGACGCTTGCGATCAGGCTGCACGGATTGTGGCTCTGGGCGCGTCGTCTTCCCGTCGTGAAGAGACTTCCGCACGTACACCAGGACGGTGTGGCATGAGCGACATGACCGACCTCGATGGGTTCGCAGGTGACCGCTGGCCGGGTGTGTTCGACGCCCCCCTATCGAGGCTCCGGGCATCGATCGCGCGCCGGATCATGCGCAGCGCCGCGAATCGACTGGCAGTGCGTGTCCACGTCGCTGACGGGGAGGTCATGGGCGGTGGTGGACCGGACTCGCCTGTCCTCGTGATCCACCGGCCGGATGCGTTCTTCTCCCGCCTCGGAACGGATGCCAAGATCGGGTTCGGCGAGTCCTACATGGCGGGGGAGTGGGCACCTGCCCCCGGTACGGACCTCGCGGACCTGCTGACGCCGTTCGCGGCAAACATGGCAGATCTCGTTCCCCGGCCGCTCCAGAGGCTCCGACGCCTTGCCGAACAGCGCCAGCCACCGGACGAGGAAAACACGGTGGAGCAGGCGAGGCGCAACATCGGCCGTCACTACGACCTCTCCAACGACATGTTCGCCACGTTCCTCGACGAGACAATGACGTACTCGTCCGCGCTGTTTGCCGACGGCGACGATCTCGCCGGGGCCCAGCGCCGAAAGATTGGGGCGGTGCTCGATCTGGCCGGTGTCCGTGCGGGCACCGAACTTCTCGAGATCGGTACCGGCTGGGGGCAGTTGGCGATCCAGGCGGCCCAGCGGGGTGCTCGAGTAACCACCCTGACGCTGTCTTCTGAGCAGCAGGGACTGGCAGCCGACCGGGTTCGCGAGGCGGGTGTCGCTGACCGTGTGGATATTCGTCTCCTCGATTACCGCCTCGTACAGGGTTCGTTCGACGCGATCGTGAGTGTCGAGATGATCGAGGCAGTGGGCGTCAAGTACTGGCCGCAGTACTTCGCCACCATGGACCGACTGTTGCGTCCCGGTGGCACTGTCGGCCTGCAGGCAATCACGATCTCCCACGAACGGCTGCTCGCCACGATGCAGGCGTATTCGTGGATCCACAAGTATGTGTTCCCCGGTGGGATCATCCCGTCGGTTCGGGCGATCGAGGACACCTGCCACGCCGGGACGTCACTGAGAGTGTCCCGTCTCGACACCTTTGGATCGGACTACGCGCGGACGCTGCGAATCTGGCGCCAGAACTTCCTAGCGAACTGGCCCCGGGTGGAGAGCGAACGGTTCGACGGAATTTTCCGTCGGATGTGGGAGTTCTACCTGGCGTACTGCGAGGCCGGGTTCGCCAGCAGCTACCTCGACGTCGCGCAGATCCAGCTGACTCGCGGCTCCTGACGGCCGCCGACGGCGGAGTTCTTAGCCCAGCAGGTGGGGGCCAGTGGGGGAACGTCGCGCTGTGTATGGGGCGTCCCCAACGTCCCCCACCGTTGTTTGACCGCTCAAGGTGGTGCTTTTCGGCGTTCCTCCGACGATTTGCCGCACTTTCGCGCGCTCCGCGCGCGCAGTGTCGAAAGATTCTGACCGTCGGTGGTGAAATGTGGGGGAGAAGGCTTGACGGAGGGGGGTGAGTGGGGAATAATGGGGACACGTGGAGAACGGGTCGCCGTGATTCACCGCTCACACAAGGAGATGCCGGGAACCCATGCAGCGCTTCGTAGGTCGCTACGAGCGCCAAGTCGACGACAAGGGTCGACTGGCGCTGCCGTCAGCGTTCCGTGCGCGCTTTGAGCCCCGGTGCTTCCTTGCTAGAGGCCAGGACGGATGTATCGATGTGATGACCGAGGAGGGGTTCGACGAGATGGTTGCCGAGCTGCTCGACAAGGTGAAACGGGGGGAGATGAGCAAGTCGCAGCAGCGAGCACTCTCCGGCGACACCGCCGAGGTGGCCCTCGACGCTCAGGGTCGCTTCCTCATCACCCAGGAACTGCGGGAATTCTCGGGCATCGAGCCCAAGGCCGCCGTGATCGTTGCCGGTTCGTTTGACCGGGTCGAGATCTGGAACCCCGTCCAGTACTCGCAGCAGATCGAACACGGGAGTGCCCTGATCAAGGGCACGTCGAGTTGAGAGGAGTGTGAGGAACGAGACAGACGTGACCCCTATGACGTTCCGCTCATCGGCAGCTTCCCGACCAGCAAGATGGTTAGCCCCAACTCCGCCCGCTTCCATCTCGCTTGTTCCGGGGAGAAATCCCGGCAGCACTGCTGGTCGGGGAGCTGCCCGTGAGCGGAACCCGCAGGATCCGTACGGCGTCCCAACACGGTCCGTTCGATGACGGGCGGCTTCCGGCACGAGCCGGTCATGCTTGCCGAGATCATCGAGGTCTTCGACGGAGTGCCCGCCGGATGGCTGGTTGACATGACGCTCGGCGGCGGCGGACACGCCCGTGGCCTGCTTGAGCGGCGACCTGACTGCCGACTTCTCGGCCTGGACCGCGATCAAGAGGCACTTGCCGCAGCGACGACAGTCCTTGCCCCGTTTGAAGAGCGGGTGGTCACCCGCCACGCACGTTTCGACTCCCTCCACGACGTCATGGCTGCACTCGCGATCTCCTCGGTGTCCGGTGTGCTGTTCGACCTCGGCGTCTCGTCCCACCAGTTCGACGAGGGCGACCGTGGGTTCTCCTATCGCTTTGACGGCCCGCTCGACATGCGAATGGATGCCTCGACCGGTCCCAGCGCCACGGATGTCGTGAACGGCTACGGCGTCGACGAACTGACCCGCGTACTCCGCGAGTTCGGTGACGAGCGCTTTGCCTACCGAATCGCGAACGCGATCGTTGCGAGTCGCCCAGTGCGCACGACCGCCCAGTTGGCCGAGATCGTGCGGGACGCGATTCCCGCTCCGGCCCGACGGACGGGAGGTCATCCCGCGAAGCGCACGTTCCAGGCGATCCGCATCGAGGTGAATCAGGAACTCGAGATCCTTCCGGATGCACTCGGGCAGGCGATCGACGCGCTGTCGGTGGGCGGCAGGGTTGGCGTGCTCTCATACCACTCGGGTGAGGACCGGATCGTCAAGCACGCGTTTCGTGAAGCAGCAACAGGCGGATGCGCCTGTCCCACAGGGCTGCCCTGTGGATGCGGTGCCTCCCCGACCGTGCGAATCATGCGACCGGCTAAGCGCGTGCCGTCGGCAGGCGAGCGGGATCGCAATCCACGAGCGTCATCGGCGATCCTGCGTGTCGTCGAGAAGGTTGCTGTCACTGGGGTGGCGCAGTGAGCGCTGCAGCCGCCCAGCGACTCGAGCGCCGTTCGGACATCGCCCCCCGGCGTGCGAACACCAGCGCTCACACTCGCCCTGAGACGCGACCGCAGACGCAGCGCGGCGCGTCCCCCGCAATCCGCCAGCCGCAGCTCCGACGCCGGGTCGTCCACCTGGCAGCACCGAGCACCCTCGAGCGCCGGGCGACGAGCCGGCCGCTTCCAGCAGATCTCGCCGCGCTCTCCCAGGTGCAGGTCTTCCGACCGCGGGCCGAATCCGGCGCGGTCGCCCGGAGTGAGCAGCGTCAGGCCTCCCGAACCAACCTGCGATCGGTGCCCCAGCGGCGACGGATCGCATCGATTCTCGCTCCTGCCCTCGTGGTGGTGTTCCTTGCCATGCTGGGTGTCACCACCTTCCAGACCCGGATGGCGGAAGAACAGGTCAAGCTAGACCAACTGCAGGTCAAGGTCGACAAGGCCCGGGAACTCCACCAGTCCCTCGAGCGCGAACGGGCGGAACTGCGCTCGCCGGTGCATCTCGGCAGGGAGGCAGCGACCATGAAGATGAGCGCTGCCGATGCGGTTGGTTTCGTGACTGTGGACGCACAGACGTACACGGAGGTGCTCGCAGCGTCCGCGGCAATGCCGTTGGACGAATCCGGTGCGAGACCATGACAATGACCGAGGGAACGCGTCAGCGGCCCACACTCGGTGACGTAACGTCCGGCACCGGTCCATCGGGGGGCGCCCCCCGGCTGCTGCGTCGCCGGAGTGAGGACCGCCGCGATGCACACGAGTTCCGGGTTGGGGCCCTCCGCAAGCGGATGGTGTTCGTCCTGGTAGCGATTGCCCTCTGTTTCGCCGGCATCCTCGTGCGCGTCGGGATGCTGCAGACGACGCAGGCAAAGGCCTATCAGGCCTACACCGTCCGTCAGCGGGCGAAGAACGAGACCCTGCCGGCGCCGCGTGGGCAGATCCTTGACCGCAGCGGTCGTCCTCTGGCGATGTCGGTGGCCTCGAAGTCGATCTACGCGGATCCGCGGGCCATCGTCGACCCGGGTCGGACCGTGGTGGCCCTCGCACGGGTGCTCGGGTTCAGCGCTAAACGCCAGAAAGCGTTGCTCGCTCAGCTCTCGGTGCCGAGCACGAGCTTTGTGTATGTAGCGCGTGAGGTGGAGACAGAGACGGCTCTGGTGGTCGAGAACCTGAAGCTCCCGGGCATCGGCAGTATCGACGAGACGCGTCGCTATCTCCCCAACGCGGAGGTCGGCCGAGGTGTGATCGGGCTGGCGGACGTCGATGGTCACGGCAGCGCAGGTTTGGAGAAGCAGTACGACCGGCTCCTGACCGGTGTCGACGGGCAGTTGCGCCAGATCAAGGGAACCAAGGGTCGTTCGATCCCGTCGAGCCGCAAGGCCCTGATCGCAGCGGTGCCCGGCAACGACGTACGGCTAACGATCGACCTCGCGCTGCAGTACCAGACCGAGCAGGCACTGATGGCGAAGGTGAACGAGCTCGGGGCGCGAGGAGCATCTGCGATCGTGATGGACTCGCGAACCGGCGAGATCCTCGCCATGGCCTCGGTGCGTCGTGACCCCGAGACCGATGTGGTCCGGGTGGGGGCAGGCAACTATGCGGCGGTGGACTCCTACGAGCCCGGCTCAGTGGCCAAGGTGATCACCATCGCCGCAGCCCTCAACGAAAAGAAGGTCACCGCCCAGACAAGCTTCCTCGTGCCCTTCCGAAAGAAGTACTGGGACGAATGGTTGCATGACGCCGAGGTGCACCCCACCCAATCCCTCACTGTTCACGAGATCCTCGCGAAGTCATCAAACATCGGAACGATCTTCGTGTCCGAGACCATCGGGCCCGATAAGCAGGAGTCCTACATGAGGGCCTTCGGCCTCGGCGAACCGACAGCACTGGACTTCCCCGGGGAGGCCCGCGGGATCCTGCGACCGAACGCCAAGTGGCGCGGCACGGAGAACGTCACTGTGGCCTACGGGCAGGGAGTTGCCGCTACCGCGATCCAATTGATCAGCGCCGTCAACGTGATCGCGAACGGGGGCGTGTACGTGGCGCCGAAACTCGTGGCGTCGATCGTGTCCCCCCTCGGCAAGCAGGGCGACACGATGCCGTCGGCATCCCGACGTGTGGTGTCTGCCAGCGTTGCCTCGCAGATGAATTTCCTCATGCGGGACGTGGTGTGCTCCGGTACCGCGAAGGGATGGGCCGGGATCAAGGGGTACACGATCGCCGGCAAGACCGGTACGGGGTACAAGGCGCAGAGAAATGGGACCTACTTCGACGAGCAGGGAAGGCGTGCCTATTACGCATCGTTCGTCGGGTTCCTCCCGGCGGAGGACCCGAAGATCACGGTCCTCGTCTCGATCGACGAGCCGCCCCCCGGTGCGGCCCATTTCGGTGCGAACACCGCCGCTCCGGTCTTCAACAGGATCGCGCGGGCCGCAATCGTGAACCTCGGGATCCAGGCGCCCACGAATGCCTCGGGGTGCCCGTCGAGGACGTCGAGCAACAAATGACGGCCACGACCCCCCATCGGGAGTCCACCCTCGGGTCGGTGCTTGCCCGGTGCCCGTCTGTACCCGGATGGCGCCTGCTCGGCAGCGATGGTGCGGTGGTGTCGGGGATCACGCACGACTCGCGACTCGTGGGGGCGCATTCGATCTTTTGTTGTCTCCGGGGCGAGCGTGTGGACGGCCACGATCACGCGCTGTCGGCGATTGCGGCCGGTGCCTCCGTCCTCGTGGTAGACCACGCCCTCGATGTCCCGGTTCCCCAGGTGGTCGTGGACGACGTAAGGATGGCCATGGCGATGCTGGCCTGTTCGGTCTACGGATACCCCTCGCACCGGCTGAACGTCATCGGCATCACCGGTACCAACGGCAAGACGACAACTGCGCACCTCGTCGGCGAGATCTTCCGTCATGCCGGCCGGCCGTCGTCGACGATCGGCACGCTCACGGGAGATCTCACGACACCCGAGGCGCCGGACCTCCAGCGGACGCTCTCGGACCTCGCGGACAGCGGAGTGACGACTGTTGCTGTCGAGGTTTCCTCGCACGCGCTTGTGCAGCACCGGGTGGACGGCACGAGGTTCGCCGTGTCGATCTTCACCAATCTGGGTCGTGATCATCTCGACCTCCACGGGGACGAAGAGACATACTTCCGCGCCAAGGCGAGCCTCTTCACGCCCGGCCTGACGGATCTCGGGGTGATCAATGCGGATGACCCGGCGGGGCAGAGGGTCCTCGCGAGTGCTGCCGTACCCCTTGTCGCGTATTCGCTGGCCGATACTGATCACGTCGAGGTGATGGCGGACCATCTTCGCTTCGGGTGGCGCGGCAGAGTGATCGACCTCCCGATCGGTGGCGAGTTCAACATCTCCAACTCGATCGCCGCCGCTACTGCGGCGAACGAACTCGGCATCTCACTCGACGACATCGTCAACGGTCTCGCGGGTGCAACGCCGGTGCCGGGGAGGTTTGAGCCGATCCGGTCCGGTCAGCCCTTCCACGTCGTGGTGGACTACGCCCACACCCCGGACGCACTGGCGGCCGTTCTCCGTTCGGCTCGCCGTGCGGCCCTCGGGAATCGGGTGATCGTGGTGTTCGGCTGCGGTGGGGACCGGGACCGGTTCAAGCGCCCGCTCATGGGAGCAGTGGCTGCCGACCTTGCGGACCTCGTCATCGTCACCTCGGACAACCCGCGCAGCGAGGACCCGCAGGGCATTATCTCTGGGATCGTGGCCGGTTTCCCTCTGGAATGCCTCGCAAACATGGTGGTTGAGTCGGATCGCGCAGTCGCGATCGAGGCGTCCTTTAGGCTCGCGCATCCCGGTGACGTTGTGGTGCTTGCGGGCAAGGGCCACGAAACCACCCAGACGATTGGTGATCAGGTGATCGAGTTCGACGATCGAGTTGTGGCACGACGGATCCTGGGGAACCTGCGATGATCGCGATCTTCCTCTCGGGCGCCGTGTCCCTCCTCGCCTCGCTGTTGTCGACCCGATTCCTCATCCGTTTCTTCAAGAACCTCGGCAAGGGTCAGCCGATCCTGACAAAGGACGAGAACAACGCGGTTGTCGCCGAACACTCGCATAAACACGGCACGCCGACGATGGGCGGCATCGCCATCGTGCTCTCGGCGATCGTGGGGTACATCGTCACCCACATCCGGCGCGGAGTGGTGTTCTCGGACCAGGCGATGATCATGCTGCTGGCCGTCGTCGTCATGGCCCTCCTCGGACTCGCGGACGACATCGCAAAGGTGCGCAAGGGCCGCAACCGCGGTGTGTTCTGGAAGGTCAAGGGCTACATCACCCTTGCGATCAGCATGGGACTCGCCCTGTTGCTCGCGCTCACCACCAACGTGTCGCGAACCCTGTCGTTCACCCGCCACGACAACCCTGGCTGGCAACTGCACCTCGTGATTTGGGTGCTGTGGACCGGGTTCATCATTTTCGCGACCACCAACGCGGTCAACGTGACCGACGGTCTGGACGGGCTTGCCGGCGGGTCTGCCGTGCTCGGGTTCGCCGCGTTCACGATCATCGCGTACTGGGCGTTCCGGAACCCACAGATCTACGCGTTCAAGGCTGGTGTGCGGGAAGGCGTGGTGAACCCCCTCGACCTTGCGGTTGTGGGTGCTGCTTTCGCTGGGGCCTGCATCGGCTTCCTCTGGTGGAACGCAGCCCCTGCGCGCATCTTCATGGGCGACGTGGGCGCGCTCGGTATCGGAGCGGCTCTCTCCATGCTGGCGATCACCACCGACACGCACCTGCTCCTGGTGCTGATCTGCGGCCTCAACGTGATGGAGATCGGATCGGTTGCCATCCAGATGGGCTATTTCCGTGCGAGCGGGCGCAAGAAGCGCCTCTTCAGGATGTCGCCGATCCATCACCACTTCGAGCTGTCCGGTTGGCCCGAGACGACGGTGATCATCAGGTTCTGGATCATCTCCGGACTGTGCGTTGCCGCAGCACTCGCCCTCTTCATCGCCGACTTCGTCCACGTGCAGAGATAGCAAGGTATGAGCTCCACCACCTCGGGACTCGATTCCCCCCGGCAGCTTCGGCGGGCGGAGCTGGCATCACGGCGACGGCACCCTGCAGGTCGCGAGGTGGTGCACACGGGCCCGCTTCCGGTCTCGTACTACGTGATCGCGATCGTGATGGCGATCCTCGTGCCACTCGGCCTGGTCATGGTGCTCTCGTCGTCCTCTGTCACACAGTTCCAGGCCGGGAACTCGCCGTGGAGATACTTTCAGCGTCAGGTGATCTGGGCCGTCGCCGGGCTATTCGTGATGTGGGTCGCGCTTCGCATGCCACTGCGCCGCATCCGGATGTTCTGTCGCAGCTTCTGGTTGCTGTCGATGGGCCTCATGCTCGTGCCGTTCGTGCCGGGAATCGGTGTGTCCGTGCGGGGTGCGCGCGCGTGGGTGGGCATCGGCCCCCTCGTCTTCCAGCCGTCGGAGTTCCTGAAGCTCGCGGTGCTGCTCGTGGTGGCAGACGTCATCACCCGACGTGGCAGCAGGATGGGCGAGCTCAAGCAGGTGATGCTCCCGTGCCTCACCGTGATCGGGCTCGCCGCGTTCATGATGGTTGCCCAGAACGACCTCGGCTCGGCGATCGTGCTCGGCTCGATTGGGCTGTCGGTGCTCTTCCTCGCCGGCGCACCGCTGCTGCCGATGTTCGGGGTCTCGGCGGGGTTGAGCGGCACAGCGGTGGCGTTCGCACTGAGCACTCCCTACCGCCGTCAGCGCTGGACGTCATTCCTCGACCTGATGAACAGTCGGGAGGGCGACGGGTACCAAACCTGGCAGTCGATCCTCAGCATCTCTAACGGGGGTCTGACCGGTCGTGGCGTGGGTGCCGGATCGGGCAAGTGGGGATACGTCCCCCTCGCCCACTCCGACTTCATCTTCGCGGTCCTCGCCGAGGAACTCGGCTTCATCGGCGTGTTCGCCATCCTCGGTGCCTATGTTGCGCTCATCTGGGCAGGCACGCTGGTAGCGCTCGCGTGCAAGGACCGCTTCGGCTCGCTCGTCGCCGGGGGGGTCGTCTGTTGGATCGGGATCCAGACCGTCATCAATGTCGGTGGGGTGGTTGGCCTCATGCCGGTGACCGGGCTGACGCTTCCCTTCCTGTCGTACGGCGGTTCCTCGTTGCTGTCGATGATGGCAGCGGGTGGCCTGCTGCTGAACGTGGCCCGTAACGGTCGATGAGCGATCGGGTCTTCGCCGTAGTGGCCGGTGGCGGCACCGCCGGGCACGTGCTCCCGGCGCTCGCCGTAGCCGAGGGCCTCGTCGCGCTCGGCCATGCGGCCGACGAGATCCACTTCATGGGAACCTCACGCGGGGTTGAGGTCGATCTCCTCCCGCCATCCGGGTTTCCGTACAGCTTCTTCGACGTGATCGGCTTCCAGCGGTCGTTCGGCTGGAGGGGCATCGTCAGCAACGTCTCGTTCCTCGTTCGGCTGCACCGCGCCCGCCGGGAGGCGATTCGCCTGCTCGGCAAACTCGCTCCCGCTGTCGTCGTGTCGGTGGGTGGCTATGCGAGCCTCCCTGCAGTGCTGGCGGCGCGCAAGCTCGATCTCCCGGTCGTGGTGGTCAGCTACGACAAGCGGCCCGGTCGTGCGAGCAGGCTCGCCGCAGGGCGCGCAGCAGCCTGTGCCGTCGCCTTCCCCGACTCCCCGCTCCCGCACGCCGTGTACACCGGTGCGCCACTCCGCCGGGCGGTGGTGGAGGTCGACCGCGCACGAGACCGGTCCGGCGCCCGTGCCGAGCTCGGCATCCCCGAGGACCGGTTCCTCATCGTCGTGATGGGTGGATCGCTGGGTTCGGGGATCCTGAATTCGGCGGTCGTCGAGTACGTCGAGACCCATGCTGGCCGGCTTGATCTTGCTGTTCGGCACCTCTGTGGCGAGCGATTTGTTGCGGGGATGCCACCCAGGCGGGACGGCTCAGCGGGCATTCTGTATGACGTGATTGGGTTCGAGTCGAGAATGCCGGCGGTGTATGCCGCCGCAGACCTGCTGGTCGGCAGGGGAGGGGCGAGCACGGTCTGCGAGGTTGCGGCCGTCGGAATCCCGTCGATCCTTGTGCCGTGGGCCGGTGCGGCGGAAGACCACCAGACGGAGAACGTCCGTTGGCTCTCTGACCAGGGCGGCGCCGTGCTGGTCACCGAGGCTCAGCTGACGCCGGAGCGATTCGCGACCGAGGTCGATCGCCTCCGCGGCAATGACGCTGCCTGTGTAGCGCTCGCCGATGCAGCCCGGGAGGCGGGGGGCAAGCACCGCAGCAAGGCGCTTGCCCGTCTCATCGAGGCCGTGGGCCGTGGCTGACGGCCGCCCTGTAGTACCGCTTGACCTGTCGCGCCCCGGCCGGTACCACGTCATCGGGGTAGGCGGTCCCGGAATGAGCGCGCTCGCTCTCGTGCTCGCGGAGATGGGTCACACCGTCTCGGGCAGCGACCTGCGCGAGGTCCCGGTGCTCAACCGCCTCCGTAGCGCCGGCGTGGAGGTTCACATCGGGCACAGCCGTCATCACGTTGACGGCTGCGATGCCGTCACGTACTCGACGGCGATCCCCGAGCGAAATATCGAGCTCGTCGCCTCCCGGGAGAAGGGGATCGTCACCTTGCACCGCGCGGGCATGCTGGCCTCGATCTGTGCGATGACACGTGCGGTCGGCGTTGCCGGAACACACGGCAAGACCACGACGTCGTCGATGATGATGCTGGTGATGGCGGCCGCCGGTCTGCGGCCGAGCTTCGTGATCGGCGGCGACGTCACCGACATCGGGACGGGTGCGCAGTGGACCGGAAGCGAATGGTCCGTCGTGGAGGCGGACGAGAGTGACTTCACCCATCTGCAGCTACCCCTTGCCGCCACCATCCTGACGAACGTCGATGTCGACCATCTGGAGAACTACGGCTCCTTCGACGCGATCGTGGCCGGATTCGAGCAGTATCTGGACCAGGTCGACGGGCCCAAGGTGCTCTGCGCCGACGACGAAGTCTGTCGCCGACTGGCGGCCGTCCGAGACGTCGTTACCTATGGAACCGCGCCGGATGCTGACTACCGGATTGTCGATGCGGAGTCGTCTGCGGGCACCTGGCGATTCGTCGTGGTCCGTCGTGGCGAGACGCTCGGCGAGGTCAATCTGCCCCTGCGTGGGATGCACAATGTTCGCAACGCGACCGCCGTCGTCGCGATGGCCACCGAGCTCGGTGTCGCCTTCGGGGTGATCGCGCAGTCCCTCGAGCGGTTCGGTGGTGTGGCCCGTCGGCTCGACTTCCGTGGATCGCACGGCGGGGCGACCTTCGTCGACGACTACGGGCACATCCCGAACGAGATTGCTGCAGCGCTCGACGCGTTGCGGTCAAGCGGCGACGGTTTCTCGCGTGTCGTGGCGGTGTTTCAGCCGAACCGCTACCGCAGGATGGCGCTGCTGTCGCCCGAGTACCGGGACGCCTTCGTTGCTGCCGATGTCACGGTTATCACGGAGATCTACCCCTCGGGGGACGCCCCGATCCCCGGTGTCACGGGAAAGCTCGTGGTCAACGCGATTCTGGATGCGCACCCGCACCAGCGCGTGGTGTGGCTGCCACGACGCCACGACCTCGTCGAGTTTCTCGCCCGGGAAGTCCGCTCCGGGGATGTCTGCGTGTCGATGGGGTGCGGCGACGTTGCCGGCCTTCCCTCCGAGGTGCTCGCGCGACGGGCCGAACTTGACGCGGAACGGTTCGCAACGTGATCGACACGACGCCGGGCGGCGCGGTCGAGCACGCGGCTGCACTCCTCGGTTCGCTCGCGGAGCGAGAGGTGCCGCTCGCACCGCTCACCACGTACCGGGTGGGCGGCGCCGCGCGTCTCTTCGTGCGGATCGGGTCGTTGACGGATCTCGAGCAGGTGGCCACGGCACACCTGGCGACGGGCCTCCCCGTACTCGTGATCGGCCGTGGGTCGAACCTGCTCGTCGCCGACTCGGGGTTCAACGGCATCGCCGTCACGTTCGGGGAGGCCGCCACTGAGATCGGGATTACCGGCCTCGACGTGGTCGCCGGTGGCTTCGCCCTGCTGCCGGTACTCGCACGGCGGTCTGCGGCAGCGGGACTGACCGGTCTCGAGTGGGCTGTGGGTGTCCCCGGCTCGGTGGGGGGTGGGGTTCGCATGAACGCTGGCGGGCACGGGTCTGACACTGCTGCGTCCCTCGTCGACGTCGATGTCTTCGACCTGCGGCTTGGCCAACGGTGCCGTAAGGGTGCGCACTCGCTCGGCCTGCGGTTCCGCGGCTCCGACCTAGGGGATCACGAGATCGTGCTCAGTGCAACGTTCCGGCTCGCGCCCGGGGACGTCGCGTCGAGCGAGCGCGAGATCACCGAGATCGTGAGATGGCGCCGCGAGCATCAACCGGGCGGCCAGAATGCAGGTTCGGTGTTCGTAAACCCTTCTCCAGGAGCGCTTGCCGCGGGGCAGGTCATCGACGAACTTGGCCTGCGCGGGGCGAGGATCGGCACGGCGTTCGTCTCTGACAAGCACGCAAACTTCATCCAGGCCACCGAGGGTGGAACAGCCGCCGATGTCCACGCCCTGATCGAGATGATCTCCGAGCGCGTCTGGTCCGAGCGCGGAATTCGCCTGCGCAGCGAGATCCGCCTCGTGGGTTTCGACGGAGCGGAACGATGAGCGAGGCCGACGGCTCCCAACCGCCGAAGCGCCGGACGATCGTCATCGGCGAGCCATCGTTGGACCTGGCTCCCGGGACGGGGCCGATCATCGACCCCCTACTCATCCCGCTTCCTGATGACAACCGTCCGGACGCCAATCGGACCACGACCGCGATGGCGCTGCCCGATGGTGACACCACCGTGACCCTCGCTGACCCACCGTCTGCCGGAGGGGGCCCGCGCACCGTCGTGATCGGTGGCTCCGACGAGGACGACCTCCCGGACCCGAGCTACACAGCGCAGTCATCACGGTCGCCCGACGACCCCCGCGGCCCGAGGGTGCACCCCCGCCTGAAGGCACGTCGCCTTGCAGTGCGTCAACAAGCGGGCCGCCGCCGGATCCTGTGGTCCGCAGTGGCCGGTGTCTTCGTGATGATCTCGCTCGCGACGATCGGTGTGCTGGCGACACCGCTGTTCGCGATCAGCAACATCAAGGTCTCGGGTCTCGTGTACTCGGACCAGGAGTCCGTCTCCGGGATTACCGCAAGCATCCGCAACAAGCCGATTCTCACAGCGGACCTCAACAGTGTGAAGCGCCGCCTCTTGGCGCTCCCGTGGGTGAAGTACGCGACGGTCCAGATGCAGTTCCCCCACACGGTGACCATTCAGATCGCGGAGCGCACCCCGGTAGCGGCATTCCTCGGTGAGGACAATCTGTGGAGGCCGATCGACCCCGAGGGTCGCGTCATCGACGTGCTCGAAGGTCGTCCGGTGGACTACATGCCGATCTACGGCCTGGGCCCGGCGCTCAAGGCGGGAGAGAGCTCGGCGGAGTACGCCAGGGTCGCACAGCTCATCACGGCACTACCCCCGGCGCTCAGGGCGATCGTCAAGGTGTTCGAGGTGGATCAGCAGTACAACGTCTCGATGACCATCCGGATCAGCAAGCGGGGCGACACGTTGGTGGATCTTTGCGCAGCGCGGGACCTCGATGTGCTCCAGGTGGTCTCCCTCACGGCGTTTCTCAACACCAAGGTGAACCCGAAACAGGCGCCACCCGGTCGGATCACTGCGTGCAGGGCCGATCTCATCACGACGTCAGAGTCGTGACGACCGATCGCCGGGCGTGGGCCCTAACCTGCCCGTTCTCGAATCGAAAGACACCCCCCAGCAGATGATTCGTGGGAGAATACGCAAATGACCAATGTGCGGAGGAACGCCTGATGGCCGGATCACCCCAGAACTATCTCGCCGTTATCAAGGTGGTCGGCGTCGGTGGCGGTGGCGTGAACGCCATCAACCGAATGATCGACGCCGGCCTGAAGGGCGTCGAGTTCGTCGCGGTGAACACCGACGCGCAGGCGCTGTTGATGAGCGATGCCGACGTCAAGCTCGACGTCGGCCGAGACCTCACCCGAGGACTCGGGGCCGGAAGCGATCCCGAGGTCGGGCGCGCTGCTGCAGAGGCGCACCGGGACGAGATCGAGGAAGTCATCAAGGGCGCCGACATGGTGTTCATCACCGCGGGTGAGGGCGGGGGCACCGGTACCGGAGCGGCTCCGGTCATCTCCGAGATTGCCCGCAGTCTGGGTGCGCTCACCATCGGTGTGGTCACACGTCCGTTCGCGTTCGAGGGCCGGCGCCGTGCTGTCCAGGCAGAGACCGGCATCCAGAAACTGCGCGAGAAGGTTGACACCATCATCGTCATCCCTAACGACCGCCTGCTCACGGTGTCGAACGACAAGACCAGCGTTCTCAACGCATTCAAGATGGCCGACGAGGTCCTGTTCCAGGGTGTCTCGGGCATCACCAATCTCATCACCACACCTGGCCTGATCAACACCGACTTCGCCGACGTGAAGATGATCCTGTCGAATGCCGGGACGGCGCTGATGGGCATCGGTCAGGCCAGCGGCGACAACCGCGCCACCGCCGCAGCCAAGGCGGCGATCAGCAGCCCGCTACTCGAGAGCACCATCGACGGGGCACGGGGCATCCTGCTCAACATCACCGGACCGAGCGACCTCGGCTTGTTCGAGATGAACTCGGCGGCCGAGATCATCCAGGGCGTCGCCCACCCGGATGCGAACATCATTTTTGGCACGGTCATCGACGACGAGATGGGCGACGAGGTGAAGGTCACGGTGATCGCTGCCGGATTCGACCGCTGGGACTCAGGCACCGCCAAGACGCCGTCGCTCAAGTCGGTCGACTCGGGATCGAGGGCGCCAACCTCCATCAAGGAACTCTTCGGCGACGAGCCCCAGCGGGACCCGCTGGACGACGGCGACGACGACTTCGACGTCCCGTCCTTCCTCAAGTAGCACCGCCGGCCCCGCCGACCGTGTCAACGTCCTTCGCTGACGTTGCCGAACGGGTGCAGCACATCCGGGAGCGAATCCTGCGTGCCGGCGGTGGGGATGTCGGGATCGTCGCGGTCACGAAGGGCTTTGGCGTCGAGGCAATAGCCGCTGCGGTCGCGGCCGGGATCACCATGGTCGGCGAGAACTACGCCCAGGAAGCGGTCCCCAAGGTGCTCAGGGCGCGGGCGGACGGGCTGGAGTTCTCGACGCACTTCATCGGACATCTGCAGTCCAACAAGGTGCGCAGCCTTGCCCCGGTGGTCGACGTTTGGCAGACCATCGACCGCGCCTCGCTCGTCGATGAGGTTGCAGGCAGGGCGGTCGGTGCTCGGGTTTTCGTCCAGGTGAACGCGACCGGGGAGGACACCAAGTTCGGTTGCCTGCCGGGCGATGTAGCCGCGCTGGTGGGGTCTGCCTTCGCTGCGGGCGTTGTAGTCGAGGGGCTCATGGCGATGGGACCGACCGACGGTGATGCCGCCCGGACGAGGGCGGCCTTCGCCACCACGCGAGCCCTCGCTGATCGTCTCGGCCTGCGGGAGTGCTCTATGGGTATGAGCGCAGACCTCGAGATCGCAGTAGCCGAGGGCGCAACATTGGTACGGATCGGCAGCGCACTGTTCGGGCCCCGCTCGTCACACTGACCGCCCGGCTCCGCGCACGGCGCGGTCGCGTGGGTTAGCCTTCCGGGCTGGAGGACACTATGACGCTCTGGAAGAGGGCTATGGATTATCTGGGTCTCGGACCCGAGGATCCGTACGACGACTACGACATGCAACAGCAAGCCGAGCCGCAGCGCGGTGGTCGGCAGGGTCGTCCCGCACCCCAGCAGTGGGACGCCGAGCCCCAGCGTGGCCGCCCCCGCGGAGGCGGTTGGGACGAGGATGCCAACGTGCGCCCCACGTCGACGAGGGTCAGCCCGCGTGACATCGAGCCGGTCCCGCCCCGGCGCCCGGCACCGATGGATTCAGGGGACCCATCCGGCCTCACAGTCCGACTTCCCAACCGGCCGTCGCCCCAGTCTTCGACGGTGCGGACCCATCAGGGCGCCTCGGGCGAGCCGTACACCGTGAAGCCGCGTCGTTTCGACCAGGCCCAGGAAGTTGCCGACAAGTTCAAGGAGGGCCAACCGGTCATCATGAACATCGAGGGTGCCGATCGCGAGGTCTCCCGGCGGCTCATCGATTTCGCAAGCGGCCTGTGCTACGGCCTGAGCGGCTCCATGGAGAAAGTTGCCACCGGCGTGTATCTCCTCAAGCCGTATTCCGGACAGGGCCAGCGGGACGGCTACCAAGACTGAGTTTCTGGCTCGGCTTTTTCATTACATTGCAGCATCAGAGGCGTTACGGCCCGCCGGGGCGCGCCTAGTATCACCCTCATGGACCTCACCCCTGACCAGATTGAGAGTGCATCGTTCCGCGTCGTACGCAAGGGTTTTGACCCAGCTCAGGTGCAGGCATTCCAGCAGGATGTCGCTGCGGCACTAGACAGTGCCATCCAGTACGCCTCGCTCATGGAGCAGCGGGCCAAGGCAGTCGCCAATCGGGCAGCCCAGGCCGACCAGTCGGGAACCGGTTCCACTGTCACCCACGGGGTCGATCACACGCCTCACCAGCCAGCCCTGACGTCGAGCACAGTGGTCATCCGGGCCGACGACGCCGAAATCATCGGGCGCACGCTCGTGCTCGCGCAACACACCGCCGAGCAGACAATCGCGGAGGCCACCGAGCAGGCAGCAGCCGTTCGTGCGGCTGCCGAGGCCGATGTGCTTCGCATGCGGTCTGACGCAGAACTCGAAACCGCTCGTCTCCTCGCCGACGCCCGTGCCGAAGCGCGTCGGGCGGGCGAGGCAGAGCGCTCCGTCGTTATGGGCGAGGTCAACGCCCTACTCGCGAAGCTGGACTTCCTCCGCGACGACGTCCGAGCGATGGACGCCTATGCGGTCGCGCAGCGCCAGCGCCTCGTGGAGGCCTCCGATCTGATGCGTTCGGTGGCAGAGGACACCACAGGGCCCTTCGGCTCGGGGCACGCACCGGCGATCTCGTCGGCGGGGGATTCGCTCCGCACGCAATCACGCTTGGTGCTCTCACCGGTCGCCGCTGCCGCCCCGATCCTTGCCCAGGAGGCGGTGAAGGTGGCTGCTGCCGCGGTGAGCTCGCCCGGCGCAGGCAGCACTGCCACGGTGCCGTTCACGTTGACGTTCTCGGAGCACCCGACGGGCGAAGTCGTCCCGATCCGACCCTCATCCGGACCGGTGTCTGTCCCGAACATCGATGATTGGGACGAGGACCCGGCGGTGCGGATCCGCATCGTGCAGCCCAAGGGCACGACTCCCACCAACGAGTCCTGACACCAACGGTCACGGCCTGCGGGTAGACCCCCGCCGTATGCTTGGCGGCTCATCATGGTGTACCCGAACGTCGATCCCCAGCCCAATCTGCCTGCGCTCGAGTCGGAGGTTCTCGCCTTCTGGGAAGGCGACCGAACCTTTGTCGACTCGGTGGAGCAACGCCCGCTCGACGACGAGTTTGTTTTCTACGACGGCCCCCCCTTCGCCAACGGGCTACCGCACTACGGTCACCTGCTCACAGGGTTCGTGAAGGACTCGATCCCGCGTTACCGCACGATGCGCGGACAGCGGGTCGAGCGCCGCTTCGGCTGGGACTGCCATGGCCTGCCGGCCGAGGTGCAGACCGAGAAGGAACTCGGCATCAGCGGTCACCCGGAGATCACCGAGTACGGCATCGCCGGTTTCAACGAGGCCTGTCGATCGAGCGTGCTGCGCTACACGAGCGAGTGGGAGCGTTACGTCACGCGCCAGGCCCGCTGGGTGGACTTCGCCAACGATTACAAGACGCTCGACCTTCCGTACATGGAGAGCGTCATGTGGGCGTTCAAGACCCTGTGGGACAAGGGTCTCGTGTACGAGGGATTCCGCGTACTCGCTTACTGCTGGCGCTGCGAGACCCCACTGTCGAATACCGAGACTCGGATGGACGACGTCTACCGGGATCGCCAGGACCCGGCGCTGACGGTGGCCTTCGCCCTCGACAATGGCGACAAGATTTTGGCCTGGACCACGACACCGTGGACCCTTCCGTCCAATCTCGCGCTCGCCGTGGGCCCCGACATCGAGTACGCCGTGATGGAGCAGGATGGCCAGCGCTACCTCCTCGCCGAGGCCCGCCTCGGTTCCTACGAGCGCGAGCTTGCGGGCGCCACCCGGGTCGGCACGGTGCTCGGCTCCGAACTGGCCGGGCGCGGGTATACGCCCCTGTTCCCGTTCTTCGCCGACACCCCGAACGCGTTCCAAGTCGTCGCAGCCGAGTTCGTGTCGACCGAGGACGGCACGGGTGTTGTGCATCTGGCGCCCGGCTTCGGCGAGGACGACCAGAACGTCTGCAACTCGGTGGGTATCCCGACGATCTGCCCGATGGACAGTCAGGGTCGCTACACCGCGGAGATCGTGCCGTGGGTCGGCGAGCACGTCTTCGAGGCGAACCCCAAGGTCATCAGGCACCTCAAGGACGCCGGCGTTGTGATCCGGCACGACTCGTACCAGCACAGTTACCCCCATTGCTGGCGATGCGCCGAGCCGCTCGTGTACCGGGCGATCTCCAGCTGGTTCGTCAGGGTGACCGAGTTCCGCGATCGCATGGTCGAGCTGAACCAGCAGATCCGTTGGGTGCCCGAGCACGTGAAAGAGGGTTCGTTCGGCAAGTGGATCGCGAACGCGCGCGACTGGTCAATCAGCCGCAACCGTTTCTGGGGATCGCCGATCCCCGTCTGGAAGAGCGACAACCCGGACTATCCGCGTCTCGACGTCTACGGCTCGATCGAGCAGCTCGAAGCGGACTTCGGGGTGAGGGTTGCTGATCTGCACCGACCCGTTGTCGACGACCTCGTCCGGCCGAATCCCGACGACCCGACCGGGCTCTCGATGATGCGCCGGGTGCCCGAGGTACTCGACTGCTGGTTCGAGTCCGGGTCCATGCCGTTCGCGCAGGTTCACTACCCGTTCGAGAACCGTGACTGGTTCGAGAGCCATTACCCGGGCGACTTCATCGTCGAGTACATCGCGCAGACGCGGGGGTGGTTCTACACGATGCACGTCCTCGCTACGGCGCTGTTCGACCGCCCTGCGTTCCGGACATGCGTCAGCCACGGTGTGGTGCTCGGCGACGACGGCCAGAAGATGTCCAAGCAGTTGCGGAACTACCCGGACCCGATGGTGATCTTTGACACCTACGGCTCCGACGCGATGCGCTGGTACCTGTTGTCGTCGTCGATCCTGCGTGGGGCGGACTTCTCAGTTACCGAGGCAGGAATCCGCGAGACCGTCCGGCAGGTCATCCTCCCGATCTGGAACTCGTGGTACTTCCTGTCGCTCTACGCGAATGCCGCCGGGCTCACGGGGTCCGAGCGAACTGACCAGACGGATGTCCTCGACCGCTATCTCCTCGTGGAGATGGGCCACATGGTGCGAGACGTGAGCGCACACATGGATTCGTACGATCTGTACAGCGCATGCCACAGCATCGCCGGGTTCCTCGACACGCTGACGAACTGGTACATCCGCCGCAGTCGTGATCGCTTCTGGTCCGGGGACCAGGACGCGGTCGACACCCTGCACACGGCCCTCGCAACCGTCTGTCGCGTGGCGGCACCCCTGCTCCCGCTCACGTCCGAGCACGTGTACCGCGCGCTCACCGGCGAGCGCAGTGTGCACCTCACCGAGTGGCCGTCGGCCGATTCCTTCCCGGACGATGTGGACCTGATGACGGGTATGCAACAGGCGCGGGAGATCTGCTCGACGATCCTGTCGATTCGCAAGGCCCACGGACTCCGGGTTCGCCAGCCCCTCGCATCCGCGCTCGTTGCCCGGCATCACAGCGTGGAACTCATCCGGCCACACCTTGACATCGTTCGCGACGAGGTGAACGTAAAGGAGCTGGTCCTCACCACCGATGTCGCGGCCCACGCGTCGTTTGACCTCAACGTCCTACCGAAGGCGCTTGGTCCGAGGCTCGGCGCGGACACCCAACAAGTGATCAAGGCGGTCAAGGCGGGGGACTGGTCGCTGGTCGGCGACAAGGTGATCGCCGGCGGCGTCGAGCTGTTCCCGGGTGAGTTCGAGCAGCGACTCGTGCCGGCTGGTGACGGCGTGTGCGCCGCACTGCCGGATAATGCCGGGGTGGTGGTACTCGATACCGAGATGACGCCCGAACTCGAACGGGAGGGCCTCGCTCGAGACCTCGTGCGTCTAGTGCAGCAGGCGCGACGCGACGCAGGGCTTGCGGTGAGCGATCGGATCGCCCTCACGATCAGCGCCGGCCCAGATTGGCTCGAGGCCCTGCGCGTGCACGAGGCGCTGGTGTCCAGCGAGACCCTCGCCCTGCGGGTTATCGGCGTCGTGTCGGCGGCCGACTCACCTCTTGTCGAGGTGCAGCGGGTCGAACGTCCCTGACGGGTCTCGGGTCTTCGGCGGTAAAGTGCCGCACCGCACCGAAGGAGGCACAGCACCAGATGGCGACTGCGAAGAAGGCCACTCCGGCCAAGAAGGCCGTTCCGGCCAAAAAGGCTGCCGTGAAGAAGGCCGTACCGACGAAGAAGGCTGCTCCTGCCAAGAAGGCGGCACCTGCTGCGAAGAAGGCTGCTCCTGCCAAGAAGGCCCCGGCTGCCACAGCGCCCGCAGCAAAGGTCGCTGCGAAGCCGGCCCCCACCGCCAAGGTCGCGGAGCAGGTCGTGAGCCCCCCGGCGCCGTCGCCGAAACTGCCCCCGCTGAAGCGGGTCGTGAAAAAGGTGATGGCTCCCGTCTACTTGGGACCAAAGCCGATCATCCCCAAGCCCGGTGTGACCGTGACCCCCTCGAAGGACTTCGACGCAAAGTTCCTCGAGACCCAGCGCGCCGTGCTGGTCGAGGAGCGTGTGCAAT
>CAEZYY010000010.1_pt1 | contig 73987 bp, 70 predicted proteins | sample 7265861 | NCBI WGS metagenome assembly CAEZYY01 (sample SAMEA6813946, study PRJEB35770) | freshwater metagenome | biome: Freshwater; feature: Freshwater reservoir; material: water | place: Czech Republic | collected 2016-08-15 | depth 30m m | reverse complement strand
TGGCACCCCCGAAGCGCAAGACCGGAAGTGGGCGAGTAACGCCCAAGGGCACCAAGCCCGGAACCCTGCCCACCGCAGGCGCACCGTCGGCTCGGCACAAAGCCAAGCGGAGCGACGACAACGAGCACGAACACCATGCCGCCGAGGCCTCGTCCCGCTATACGCCCAAGGTTCCGCAGTCCGAGAAGGAAAGCCCCCGTTGGTGGCCCGCTCTCATGATCAGCCTCTTTGGTGTGGGCGGAATCCTCATCATGCTCAAGTACCTCGGATGGGTTCCCGGCGGCCAGGACGGCAGCCAGTGGTGGATCGTCGGCGGACTCGTGAGCGTGCTCGGCGGGTTGTTCGCTGCAACGCGGTGGCGGTAGCAACACTCAGCGTTGTCCACAGGGCGCAGTGGGACACAACCCCCTGCCCCGCTTGAGCAAGTTCTACCCAGTACGCAGGTAGAAGCCCCGGCCCCTGCCGAAATTACAATCTCGTAGTTCTCAACACGTTGTCCACAGTCTGTGGATAACAATTTGGGCTCCTACGCCGAGCGCTGCAGAACACTGCGACGCCCACTCCGTGACCTATTCGTAGATCGGAGCGGTGAGATCCATGTCGTCACCACAGTGCCGTGGGGGTGCCGGATCCTCTGCCGTTGCCATGGTGAGCCGCATCTCCACACCGCAGATCGAGCAGCGATAGCGCAGGTTCACCTTACGTAGTTCGCCCTCGGGGGGAGGTGGCGGTAACGGTGTCGTGGTGGACCGCAGCATGCCGGTGCCGACGAACCAGAGGAAGAAGAACAGTACGACGGCGCCGAGCACCCACATCACGGTCGAGAACGCCGGCATAACTTCAGCCTAGGGAGAGTCGCGGGCTTGTTTCCGGTCAGGGACCCAAGCGGTGGTCAGCCGAGGCGCTCGATGATGGTGGCATTCGCCAGGCCACCACCTTCACACATCGTCTGCAGGCCGTAGCGCCCGCCGGTGCGCTCGAGCTCGTTGAGCAACGTCGTCATCAGACGGGCACCTGAGCACCCGAGCGGGTGGCCGAGAGCAATCGCCCCGCCGTTCGGGTTCACCTTGTTCATGTCCGGGTGGAACTCTTTCTCCCACGCCAGCACCACCGAAGCGAACGCCTCGTTGATCTCCACGAGATCCATGTCCTCGATGCGCAGCCCGGCACGCTCGAGCACCTTGGCGGTTGCCGGGATCGGGGCAGTGAGCATCAGGCGCGGATCGGCGCCGACAACGGAGAAGTTGACGAAGCGTGCGCGCGGCCGCAGACCGAGCTGCTTGGCCTTTTCCTCGCTCATGATGAGCAGTGCCGCTGAACCGTCGGTGATCTGCGACGAGTTGCCGGCCGTCACCTTGCCGCCCTTCTCGGTCTCGATGAACGACGGCTTGAGGCTGGAGATCTTCTCGTACGACGAATCACGAATGCCCTCGTCGGTGGTCATGAGTCGCCCCTCGGCATCGAGCACCGGCAGAATCTCTGCCTGAAAGCGGCCCTCCGCCGTTGCGCGGGCGGCCCGCTGCTGGGACTGCAGCCCGAAGCGGTCCATCTCCTCACGGGTGATACCCCACTTCTCGGCAATGAGCTCTGCCGAGATCCCCTGGGGAACGAGACCACCGGCGGACTCATACCGGGCGGCGAGCCGCGGCCCGAACGGGAAGCCGTACTTGCCGTCAGCCATTGAGGAACCCATCGGTACGCGGGTCATGACCTCAACGCCGGCGGCGATGACGATGTCGTACGCGCCGGAGATCACTCCCTGGGCAGCGAAGTGCGCCGCCTGCTGGGACGAACCGCACTGACGGTCCACCGTGGTCGCCGGAACGGTCTCGGGGAACCCAGCGGCAAGCACGGCATTGCGGGCAATGTTGACGGCCTGCTCGCCCACCTGCATGACGCAGCCCATCACGACGTCGTCGATGAGGCCCGGGTCCACACCCGTGCGGTCAACCAGTGCACGCAGCGTCTCCGCGGCGAGGTCAACGGGGTGCCAATCCTTCAAGCGCCCATTGCGCTTTCCAAGCGGGGTACGGATGGCATCAACGATCACTGCGGTGGTCATGTGATTGTCCTCATCTCTGCGAATTCACCGATTTGGGCGGACTGCCTTACCTAACACAAGTCTGCTGTGTCGCCCCCGACCTGCCCAAACCCGGGTGGGAGTGACACCCCCGGGCCGCCCGCGGGGGATACCGTCGCGTTATCGACAACGACTCCAACCTCATCGTCACCCGGGACGGCAGCCAGATCAACCCCACCGGGGTTGAGTCTGCTCTGCGCGCCGACCCGATGGTGGCCCATGCCGCTGTCTTCGGGACCGGCCACTCCTACCTGACGGCACTGCTCGCCCTGGACCCCGCCATGGTGCGGGACTGGGCCGCCGAGCAGGGCCGTACCTTCGACAGCCTGGCGCAACTGGCCCACGACGACGAACTGATCCAGACCGTTGCGCTGAGCATCGCCTACGCGAACCGAGACCTGTCCCCGGAGCAGCGCGTCCGGGCGTTCACCGTCGTCGGCGAGGAGTGGGTGCGCGGTTCGGCCCTCCTGTCGTTCGACTCGATGCCCCGCCGGGCCGCGATTGCCGAGCGCTACGCAGCGGACCTCGAGGCCATGTTCGACGGCGACCCCTACGTTGCCCCCGATACCCCAGGGTCAGACATCCAAGACGCCGATGACCATGCCGATGACGTGGCGGATCCGACGATCCCACCGTTCGTCACCGAGCAGCACACCGTCCCGCCGCGACCGGCCCCGCCCACCGGGCCCCCGCCGGGCTACGTACCGCTGGCCCCCACCGCTGCGGACGACCTCGTGGACCCCACCCCAAGCTGGTCCGCCGTGCTGCGTCCCGAGCGACCGCTCGCCCCCAAGGACACCGAAGCCCGACAGACGCGGCGCCCCGCCGCACCCGCAAACGCTCGACAGGACAGCCCGGGGCCCACCGACGGCGGCCCGAACGGCAACGGCCCCACCGACGGCGGCCCGAACGGCAACGGCCCCAACGACGGCGACTGGGATGAGCCGTGGCAGGAGCCCGCACCCCCGGCGCGCCGGTGGTGGTGGGCAGTGCTCGTCGCACTCGTAGTGGTCGCCGCGGGGGCGCTCGTGCTCAAGACGATGAACAACGACTCCGGTGACGACGCCTCGCTCACCACCGAGGTCGTAGACACCACCCCGGACACCATGTTCGAGGATCCCGACACGATCGACTCGGTCGTCGACACCACTCCCGACACCACCGTCGCACCGGTGGCAACCGATTCGCTGATCGTGACCGCAGAGCGCACCGCCGGCCTCGCCACGTTCGTCGCTGCGGTCAAGGCAGCTGGCCTCGACACCGACCTCGCAGGAACCGGGCCCTACACCGTGTTCGCTCCGACGGACGATGCCTTCAACAAGCTCGACCCCGAGGTGCTCAAGGCACTGCTTGCGGACAAGGACCTGCTCACCAAGATCCTTCGTCACCACATGGTGGACGGCGCCGTAAATGCCGAGGACCTCACCGAGGGCAATCTCACCGCGCTCGACGGCACCACCATCCTCGTCGCGACCGCCACGGACATCACGCTCGACAAGACCGTGCGCCCCGTGGACACCGACATCGCAGCGTCCAACGGTGTGCTCCACACGATCGACACCGTTCTGCTTCCGCCGGACATGGATCCCACGGCGTTGCTGCCCACCACCACCACACTGCCCGCCAAGCGGTTCTTCACGGTGTACTTCGGCACCAAGACCCGAGTGCTCGACGACGCAGCGAAGGCCGAGATCGCCAGTGCTGCGGAGGCCATCAAGTCCTTCCCCGCCGGGTCCGAGGTGGTGATCACCGGCTACACCCTGAAGTCCGGCTCGGTCGGTCACCGCAAGTTCATCGCCAAACTGCGCGCAACCACGGTCATCGATGCCCTGAAGAAGGCCGGCGCCACCAACGTGACGTACAGGATCGTCACGGTGATCAACCTGTCGCTGAGCGGTGACCGCGTCGCGGCACGCCGTGCGGAGATCACGCTGCCCGGCTACGACCCTGCTGCTGCGTCCACGAGCACCACCACGAGCACCTCGATGCCGTCGTCCACCACCACGACCAGCGAAGCGCCCTGAGCAACGCCGTCAGTCGTGGGGAAGTTTCTCCGCGACCCGGCTGAGCGACCAGAGATCGGTCTCGTCGAGATAGCGGGCAAACACCTCGTTCACGAAGCGCTCGTAGGCCGGCTGGCAGCGGCGGTACTCCTCACGGCCCGAACGCGTGAGGCGAACGTAGACAGCCCGTCCGTCCTGTTTGGACCGTTCCCGGATGACGAGGCCGAGGCGCTGTAGGCGGTCGCAGATGCGCGTTGCCGTCGAACGACCGACCACCATCTCCTCGGCAAGTTCATGCATACGCATCTGTCCGCCAGCGCCGAGCAGGGCGGCGAGCACCCGGTAGTGCACAAGTTCCTGGTTGCGCTGCTGGGCGAGTAGGCGCTCGATCTCGGCCTCGGCGCGCACCACGGCGAGACGCGTGGCCTCCCACGCAGCAAGTTGCTCCCCCTCGGCGCGCGGCACAGGTGAATCGTAGGGCGATCAGACGGCGCGTTCAGCGGCAAAGGCCAAGGCGTCGTCCCACGTGGCGCGTTCGGCGAGAAGCCTGCGCATCGGCATCACCATCTTCGGCATGGAAACACCGAGTGCGGCCCGGAGGCGACCGTTGCGGCCGTAGAGCGCCATGAACCTGTGGTCCTGAACCGAGCCGGCAACCACCCGTACCTCGTCGTGCTCGCCCCCGCGGCCGAGATACTGAATGCGGGCGTCGAACTGGTCGCTCCAAAAGAACGGCACCGTCTCGAACGGTGTTGCCTCCTCGCCCCGCGAGACCGCGAGGAGATTCGAAGCGGCCGCTGCGCCCTGCTCGGAGGCCGTCGTCCAGTGCTCGACGCGCATCTCCTCCCCGAAGAGCCCATTCGGCCAGCGCACCAGATCACCCGCTGCGTACACGCCGGGCGCACCTGCGTTGAGCGTTGCGTCGCACACCACGCCGTCGCGCAGTTCGAGCCCGCTGCCCACTAGCCATCCCGTGTTCGGCACCACGCCAATCCCCACGAGCACAACGTCCGCGTCCACGAGCGACCCATCCCCGAGTCGCACGCCGCTCACGCGTGTGCCGTTACCCTCGATTGTCGCGACCTGCACACCACACCGGATGTCCACGCCCTGGTCGCCGTGGATCGAGCCGATGGCGCTCCCCATGTCTGGGCCAAGTGCGCGAACGAGCGGCGCCGGCAGTCCCTCGAGCACCGTGACCGCACAGCCGTAGGCGCGACGCGCAGTTGCTGCCGCCTCGAGCCCGATGAAACCAGCACCGATAACCACGACCCGGGCGGGCACCGCTCGGCTGCCGAGATCCGTCCGGAGCGCAATCGCGTCATCAAGGGTGCGCAACTCGTGGATCCCTGCGAGCGCCGGTTGGTTCGGCAACCTCCTGCACGACGCCCCGGTGGCGATCACGAGCCCGTCGTACTGCTCGACACCACCATCGGCGAGCGTGATGGTGCGCCGTACGGTGTCGAGCGCCGTGGCGCCAGCACCGAGCCGGAACGTGAGCTGCAGCTCGCCAAGCGCGTCGGGCTTGCGCAGCGCGATCTGGTCCACATCCCACTCACCCGCGAGAAACTTCTTCGACAGGGGCGGGCGGTCATAGGGCAGGTGTCGCTCGGCACCGACCACGGTGATCGCCCCGGCGAACCCGCCGCTGCGCAACACCTCACAGGCCCGCAAACCTGCGAGCGACGAACCGACGACGACAACGTGCTCCATCAAGGTGGACGGTATACCGTGACCGGGTCAGGAGGTCACGATGGGGGCATTGAACGGAATCCGCGTGCTCGACGCGGGGTTGTTGGTTCAGGGGCCGCAGGCCGCGGCGCTAATGGCCGATATGGGCGCAGACGTCATCAAGGTGGAGCTACCGGGCTTCGGCGACCAGGCACGATGGATCCCGGTGAGCGAGACCGACCGCCGCGCGCCGTACTTCGTGGCTGCCAACCGTGGCAAGCGCAGTGTGAGCGTGGACCTCCGCAAGCCCGACGGCCGGGAGATCTTCCTGAGGCTGGCCGAGACAGCCGACGTGATCATCTCGAACTTCAAGGGTGGCACCATGGACTCCTGGGGCCTCTCGTACGAGGAAGTGTCGGCTCGCAATCCGCGCATCATCTATGCAACCGGCACGGTATTCGGACCGATCGGGCCCGACGCCGGTCGTGAGGGAGCAGACCTCGCGGGGCAGGCTGCCGGAGGCCTCATCTCCACCACCGGAGTGAACGGGGGCAACCCCACACCGGTCGGCGTCACCATTGCCGACTTCATCGCGAGCCAGAGCATGGCGAATGGGATCCTCGCTGCAGTCATCGCCCGCAGCAGCAGCGGAAGGGGCCAGCGCGTCGATGTGTCCCTCGTCGGCTCGCAGATCTGGGCGCAGGCAAGCGAGTATGCAGCGTTCGGAATGTCGGGCGCGCAGCCGGGTCGCTCCAACCACGGGCATCCGCTCATCCACGCTGCGTACTTCATCGTTCCCACCAAAGATGGATGGCTTGCGCTCATCGGCGTGCCGATGCCGCTTCGGCCTGCCTTCTACAACTGCATCAACCGTCCGGATCTCGGCACCGACGAGCGCTTCGCCGGACTGCTGTACTCGTCCGAGGTGAAGGCGGCGCTGCACGCAGAACTGAGCAAGGTGTTCCCGGAACGCACCACTGCAGAGTGGTGCGAGGTCCTGCGCAATGCGGGTCAGCGATACGCACCCGTGCGCGGATACGCCGAGGTGATGGCCGACCCGCAGATGTGGGAGAACGGCTATCTCTCGGTGCTGCAGCACCCAGAGTGGGGTGACGTCCGGATGGCCGGTGTACCGATCCGCATGAGCGAAACACCACTGAAGCCGGGCAGTTTCCTCGCCGAGCTCGGCCAGGACACCGAGTTGGTGCTCATGGAACTCGGCTACGAGTGGGAACAGATCGAGGCATTCCGGAGTGCCGGCGCGGTCTGACCTGCCACACGCACGGCAGACTGAACGCCGTGGCAATACCGCTTCTCCTGGCTAGCGCAGACGATCCGCGGCTTGATCAGTATCGACACCTACGCGATCCAGAGCGACGCGTAACGCTTGAGGCAGTGGGCGGACACTTCGTAGCGGAGGGGATCACGGTGGTCCGCCGTCTCCTCGAGTCCGCACTGACCATCCATTCGGTGCTGGTGCTTGAGGGAAGGCAGGACCGAGTTGCCGACCTCGTCCGCGATGACGTCGACTTCCTCGTGGTGCCGAAAGACGTGATGAACATCGTCGTCGGGTTTGATCTCCATCGAGGCGTCCTCGCCTGTGCACAGCGGCCACCGAACCGGGCGATCACCGAACTCGCTTCGACAGCTTGCACGATCGCTGTGCTCGAGGGAATCAACGACCACGAGAACATCGGGGCCATTGCACGTAGTGCCCGTGCGCTCGGTATTGACGCGATGCTGCTCGACCCCACGACGGCTGACCCGTGGTACCGACGCGCCGTACGCGTGTCGATGGGCGAGATGATGTACCTCCCGATTGGTCGGGCTGCCCGCTGGCCCGAGGCACTGGACGAACTACGCTCGCACGGGTTCGTCGTGGCGGCGCTCACGCCTGCACCCGATGCAGTTGATCTCGCCACGTTCACCGCAGCGCGTCCCGAGCGCGTAGCGCTATTGCTCGGCGCCGAGGGGCCAGGCCTCACCCAGGTCGCGCTCTCCTCATCGGACCTGAGCATTCGCATTCCTATTCGCGACACCGTGGATTCGCTCAATGTTGGTCACGCAGCAGCCGTCGCCTTTGCTGCACTGGCAGACCCCACCAGGTGACTAGGCGACGGCACTCGGCTTAGGCTGACGAAGTGACCCGCACCGTCTTTCTCGGCTTTGATTCCATGGACGTGCAGCTCACCCGTGAGTGGGCGGCGAAGGGCGACCTTCCTCACTTCGCCCGGGTGTTCGAGACGTGGGCCTCATTGCCGACGCTGAATCCCGAAGGGCTTCTGGTTGGTGGGTTGTGGCCAGCCTTCTGGTCTGAAGCAGGTCCAGCCCACCATGGGTCCTATTGCTGGAGACAGTTGGTTCCCGGTACGTACACGACTGCCGAGATGTCTCCTGCCGACTTCGACAGTGAGCCGTTCTGGTTGCGCCTCGACCAAGCCGGTATTCGCTGTGCCATCTTCGACGTTCCGCTCGTGCGACCCATTCCGCTGCGGAACGGTGTGCACATCGTTGACTGGGGTTCACACGACAGCCAGCTCGATACCTCTATATCCGATGCAGCGCTCGCCAGTCGTCTCCACACGCTTGGCTCGTATCCACAGAAGCGTTGCGACATCACCATCCACGACTCTGGGAGAGAGCACCTCCTGACCGCTCTTCGCACGGGCGTCGGCATGCGCAGCGAGGCGCTGTCGTGGCTGCTTGCGAGCGAATACGACTTCGTCGCAGCCGTGTTCTCCGAGACGCACTGCGTTGGGCACCAACTATTCCACGTGCACAAGCCCTCGCATCCCCGCTACGACCCCGGCCTCGCAGCGCGTCTCCCCGACGACCCCATGCTCACCGTCTATCGTGACATTGATGCAGCGCTCGGACGCGTGCTGAGCGAGGTGCCGGACGACACCGCACTCATGCTGCTGTTCAGCCATGGGTTTGGTGCTCACTACGACGGCAATCCGCTGCTCGCCGAGATCATGGAGCGAATTGCCCGGGCGCGTCGCCCGGCTGGTGCGCTCACCACACTACGAGAGCGGTTCTTGGTTCCCCTCCGTGGCGTGCGTCGCCGTCTTCGTAGAGCACTGTTTCCTCGGCAACGTCACGCGCGCAATCTTCGCAACGTGGACGGGACCGCTGCATGGTTCGCTATTCCGAACAACGACCTCTACGGTGCTGTACGCCTGAACCTCCGCGGTCGTGAGCCGTGGGGCAGGGTGATGCCAGGAGCAGACCAAGAGCTCGCAATCCAAACCATCGTTGAGGAACTGCTTTCGCTTCGTCACGAATCGACCGGATCGCCCGCCGTGCTGCGGGTGCTACGCACGGACGACTACCACCAAGGCCCGAACCGGCACTTACTCCCTGACTTGTTCGTCGAGTGGAATTGGAGCGAGCCGTTCGTCGCGCTCACCTCGCCCACTATCGGCGTCATATGTTCCACCTCCGAACCGCTTCGCACCGGGGATCACCGCCCACACGGTGAGGTGTTCGTGAGGAACCTCGTGCTTCCGGCGAACGAACAGATCCCAGTGGAGTCGCTCGCGGACGTGCTCGTGAGCGACGTGCTGGCGCGCCGCTAGCGCGACCGACGCTCCGCAATTGCCTCGGTGAGCCTGCCGACCCAGTAGGCGCGGTGTACCACGTACTCCACGAGTACGGGCTGGCGGAACGACCGCCGCTTCGCAAACAGCCTCGTCCCGCCGAACAACAGTCGCAGCACGATGGGGCCCAAGGCGTGATCGACGGCGCTCCGCTGCTCCGTTCGCCCCTGGCCGATCGAGCGGCGCAGCACCCAAGCGAGCCGTGCCCGTTCGGCCGGGACGTGATGGCGGATCCGTGCCGCGCCTGTGAGCCAGATCTGGTTCCCGGCCGAGCGCATCGCCTCGAGCAGGACCGTCTCCTCGCCCCCGACGAGCGACTTGTCCACCCTGCCGAACGCCGGGTCGAACCCGCCGCACTCATGCGCAACAGCAGCCAAAAGCGAGAGGTTCCCCCCGAACGGTGGGTTCTCGGCCGGCTCGAGGCGCCGATACGTTCCCTCGGGCACGACGTACGACGAGTACAGGTACATCAGTGCAGGGGAGACCCAACTTGGTGCGCCGGTATCGAAGTAAAGATCCATCGCGCCGCCGACCGCAACGCAGGCAGGTTGCTGCTCGTAGGTGTCCAGATGCGCCTCGATGAATCCCGGACAGACTGTCTCGTCATCATCGATAAACACCACGACATCGGTGTCCAGAGCGGCGAGTGCACGGTTGCGAGCCACCGCGATACCCGCAGTGGGCTCCAACACGTAGCGAATCCGAGGCTCGCTCTGCTGCAGTCGACGGACACACTCCGCCGTACCGTCGGTGGAGCCGTTGTCGACGACGAGCAGGCAGAAGTGTGGGTCTGACGCCCAGCGGCTCGTAGCGAGCACTTCCAGTACGGACCGCACCGCCCGCTCGAGCGATGGCCCCCGGTTCCGCGTACAGATTGCAACCGTTACCGACTTCGCTTTGGTCACCCGCCACCGATCTAATTCTGCGTCAAAACGTCACTGGGGGCTGGGATGATCGGAACCGATCACCCCAGCCCCCCGGAGTACTGCTGTCAGGTTCAGGCAGCGCTGATTGCTGCCCAGATCTTCTGCGGCGTGCAGGGCATGTCCACGTGCATCACACCAAGGTGCGACAGTGCGTCTACGACGGCGTTGTGCAGCGCCGGGGTGGAGCCAATCGTGCCGGACTCGCCGATGCCCTTGGCTCCGAGCGGGTTGCGCGGGCTGTCGGTCTCGGTGTTGAACGTCGTGAACGACGGCATCTCTGCAGCCGACGGCATGAGGTAGTCCATCAGGTTGGAGGACTTGGGGTTGCCGTCCTCGTCGTACTGCACGTGCTCGTACAGCGTCTGGGCGATGCCCTGGGCGATACCGCCGTGCTGCTGGCCGGCCACGAGCATCGGATTGAGGACGCGACCGCAGTCATCCACGGCGAAGTGGTTGATGAGGCGTGCCTCGCCGGTCTCTTTGTCGATCTCGACGACAGAAACGTGCGTGCCGAACGGGTAGGTGGAGTCGCCCTCGGAGAAATCGAGTTCGTGAGTGAGCTCGTTGCCCTCCTTCTTCGACTCGGCGGCCAGCTGAACCCACGAGATAACCTTGGCGGGCACGCCGGCAACCTGGAGGCCACCGTCACCCTTCACGATGTCTCCCTCAGAGGCCTCGAGCAGACGGGCAGCAATCTTCTTGCCCTGCTCCAGCACGTTCTCGCTGGCGACGAACACTGCCGACCCAGCGGTCTGCAGCGAACGCGAGCCCATCGTGCCCGCACCGCGCGGCACGAGGTCCGTGTCGGACTGCACGTGGCGGATCTGGTCCATCGGAATGCCGAGCTTGTCGGAGACGATCATCGAGAACGCCGTGTCGTGCGCCTGGCCGTGGCTGGACGTACCGACCACCATCGTTGCGCCACCGTCGTCATCGATCGTGACCTTGCCGTACTCGGCGAACAGACCGAGCGGGGCGGTGACCTCGACGTACGACGAGATGCCGATACCGAGAACCTTGTTGGCACCGCTCGCGATGCGACGCTGCTGCTCGGAGCGCAGACCCTTGTAGTCCGAGAGCTTCAGCGCGGTGTCGAGCGCCTTCTCGTAGTCACCCGAGTCGTAGTTGGCACCGGTGATGGTGGTGTACGGGAACTGCGAGGGCTGAATGAAGTTCTTGCGGCGGATCTCGGCGGGATCGATACCCGTCATGTCTGCTGCGATGTCCAGAATGCGCTCGAGCATCTGCGTGGCCTCGGGGCGACCGGCGCCGCGATACGCCACGGTTGGGGTGGTGTTGGTGACCACCGTCTTGGCATCGAAGTCGATCTTCGGGATGTTGTACACACCCTGGCTGAGCATCTGGGTGAGCATCGGGAGCACGGTGCCGACCATCGGGTAGGCGCCGCCGTCGGCGATGCAGCGTGCGTGCAGACCGACGATCGTGCCGTCCTTCTTGACACCCATCTTGACGTCCATGATGTAGCCACGACCGTGGCCCATCGACAGCATGTTCTCGGTGCGGCTCTCGGTCCACTTCACCGGGCGCTGGAGCAGCAGAGCGGCCTTGGCGCAGATTTCGTACTCGACGTAGTAGGCGGCCTTCGGGCCGAACCCGCCACCGACCCACGGTCCGATAACCCGGACCTGCTCGGGATCCACGCCGATTCCGGCAGCCAGTGCTGGCTTGACGGCATGAGCGGCCTGGGTGGCGACGATGAACTTCAGGCGATCGCCCTCGGGGACGGCGATGCACGCGTTGGGCTCCATCGGCACGCCGGCAAGGCGCTGGCTGAGGATGCGGGACTCGGCCACGACATCCGCACCCTCGAGGGCGTTGGAGTCCGCACCGAGAGCGGTGGCGAATGCGACGTTGCTGCCGAGTTCCTCGAACAGCAGGATGCCACCGGCGAGCGACTGCTCGAGATCAACCACAGCGGGCATGACGTCGTAGTCCACGATGACCTGCTCGGCGGCGTCCTGACCCTTGTACAGGTCGGTGGCGATGATCGCTGCAACAATGTCGCCGACGAAGCGGACCTTGCCGCGGGCGAGCGGCGGGCGCACGTGCTGCGGGGTGCCAGCAAATCCGACGTTGTTCGGCAGATTGAGATCGTCGGCGGTGTAGACCGCCAGCACGCCAGGCATGTCCTTGGCGCCAGAGACGTCAATGCTGACGATGCGACCGTGAGCGACCGACGAACGGACGAACACGATGTTCGCCATGTTCGGGAACTTCATGTCGTCGGTGTACTCGTTCGTACCCCTGAGCAGGCCTGGATCCTCCTTCCGAAGGACAGAGTTGCCGAGAATGGAGCCGGAGCCGGATTGAGCCATGGTGACACGTTCCTCTAGGTGGTCAGACACGAATGTCTTTACCGTAGATCACCAGACACCTCTTTGCACAGGGCGAATCTGCCCAAGTCGTAGGCAATACGTCTAGAACCAGCCGTGAGCCCCGACGAATACGCCAAGCGGCAGGTGTCAGTGGCCCCGAATCGCCTCGGCAAGGCCCTCGACCACGTCGGCCCGGTGGGGCGACGGGAGGTAGGCGATCGCGAGGTCAACGCCCGCTGCCTCAAACTCGTTGGCCTTGTCCACCCAGGCCCCGAAGCCGGCCTTGGGGTCATAGAGCACATGCACCGAGGTGCGGATCTCGGCCGGGTTGCGACCGATTCGCGCGCAATGCTCGTGCAGAATCGCCCGCTTCTCGGCGAATCCGTCAACGTCCATAGCCGCGTAGTTCCAGTGCTGGGCCCACTTGGCCACCGCAGCGAGGGTCCGCTTCGGCCCATTCCCACCGATACAGATCGGCGGGTGCGGTCGCTGCACTCCCGCGGGATTGTTGCGGGCATTGGTGAGCGTGAAGTACTTGCCGGAGAAATTGGTGGTCTCTTGGGTGAGGAGACCCACGATGCACTCAACGGCCTCGTCAAACCGGTCGAACCGCTCCGTAAGGGTGCCGAGGTGAATGCCGTAAGCGTCGCACTCCTCCTGGTTCCAGCCGGCGCCGAGGCCTAGCTCGAGGCGGCCGTTGCTGACGATGTCGAGCGCCGAGGCCATGTTGGCCAGAACCGCCGGGTGGCGGTACACCACGCCGTTGACCATGCAGCCAATGCGGATACGGGAGGTGGCCTGGGCCAGCGCCGTGAGTGAGACCCATCCCTCCATGCACGGCCCGGAGGTGTCGGGAACGTTGATCGGATAGAAGTGGTCGAAGTTCCAAGCAGATTCGAACAACTCGATCCCGTCGGCGGCCCGCCAGACGTCGAGCATGTCGCCCCAGGTGGTGTACTGCGGAGAGGTCTTGATCCCGAACTGCATGCCTCGACACTACGCAACCGCGGGACGCTCCGTTGTGCCCGCTGTCAACTCCTCCGGTAGCGCTCGCGCAGGTTGCCGAGCAGCACGAGTATTCCGCTTGCGCTAAACACCCCGAGCAGCGCCCAGCGCCAGTCATGAACCGCGAAGTAGACCGTCACCGCGATGGTGCCGAGCAGCACCCCGGTTGCGAACGATGCCCAAAGGAAGTGCACGACCCGCTTGCGCAGGAACGCTTCGACGAGCATGAAACCGCCCACCACAACAGCGGTCCAAAGGAGCACGTGCGAGAGAAAACGGACCGCTAGGGCCGCGAAGGCAAAGACGATGGGGACACTGATGAGCACCCACAGGTTGAGCGCGCGCCCACGCCTGGAACCGTCGTGGGGGTCCGGGACAGCCGGGTGCTGGACGTGCGCGCGGCGGTCCACCGGTGCAGTGCGACCGGTCTCAAGCCTGCGGCGTTCGGCCCGCAATTCCGCCTCGCGGCGACGGAGCCGGACGAGTTCGACCTCCGCTGCGGCAACCATGTCTGCGCCGGAGCTTCCCACCAACACCTCGGCCCGAAGCCGGGTCCGAGCCTCGTCAAAACCGGTCTCCAAGGCGGCGAGTTCGAGGTCCAGCGCCGCCAGTCGCTCCTGACGGATCTCGTCAACGCGTGACGGCGGGGCGACCTTCTGCAGACCGGCGTAACCAACGGGATCCACCCATGACTGGCGGATCGAACCGTCCCGCTCGAACCGGGGACCCGTCGGTGCGCGCTCACCCCCGGTTCGGTCTGCGGTGTCGAGGCCCCAGAGGCCGCGAAAGTCGGCCACCCACGGGTCGAGCGGGTCCAGAACCCTGGGGGACCACTCGTACTGTCCACCCGGGCCGAGAATGACCCCGTTGCCCCCGGCATGGTCCACATAGGGGATACCGAAGCCACCTGGGGGCGGGGAGATATGGAGCAGCCGCCGATACGCAGCAGAAAATCGCTTGACGCCATCGATTGCCTTGGCCTCCACGCGCGTGACGTACTCACCCGGCTGGAAGTATCCGGCGTGCGAGCCGCCTCCGACGAACACCGTCGGATGCTCCCCGAACAGGATTACCTCCGGGTCATCCCACGCACGGCGCAGATCGTCGCCGGCGTGGTCATGCCGGGAGTAGGCCACCCAGTGGGGCTCGACGGTGTCACCAACCTCCTCCACGTAGACCATCACCTGCTCCCAATCGGCCTCGTGATCGTTCACACCGCTGAACGTCGATCGCCAGTCGTTCATCGCGTAGAAGTAGGTGTAGTGCAGCACGGTCCAGCCACCGTCACGCACCACCCGGCCGTAGTAGACGGGTTCGTTGTGCAGGCCAATGCGTCGCGCCTTCCACGCGGCGGCACCCGTAACGCCGTTCGGCACCGTCTGCCTCAAGAGCAACGACACCCGGAACAGCACGTCAAAGATGCGCCCGAGCAGGCCAACCCGGGCAAGGCGGGCGAGTCCGTGGTTCTCGGAGCGGCGCTGCGTGGGGTGACGCTTGCGGCGCTCGTGCTCCGCAACGAACTGCAGGAACACCCCAGATCGACCGCCCTCGGCGACTGCGAGGTTGTCAACGGTCAGCGCCCCGGTCGGCACAAGGATGCTCACCCCCTGCTCGGTGTGCTGACGAAGGGAGCACGCGCTCACGTAGCGGTCGACGGCGGCGGGCAGAAAGAGTTCGTCGCTGTTGAGGTGCAACACCGGCTCAAAACGGCGCAGAAGGGCTAGATCGGCCGCGGACTGATCGCTGTGCATCAGACGAACGTAGTGGACCGAGCCCGACCGGGCTGGCGACGCCCACACAACGCCTCCGGAACCGGACCCGAAAGCGACTGGTGGAGACGATGGGAATCGAACCCACGACCCCCTGCTTGCAAAGCAGGTGCTCTGCCAACTGAGCTACGTCCCCTGGATAACTCGGGAGCCTTCAGGCTAGCGACTCAGTCGCGGTACGCAAGCAACGACTGTCGGGGGGAGACCGAGGGCGGGTCCATGAGCACCCTCTGGCGAGGGGTGAGGGCCCCGGAGGCTGCCAGTTCGGAGAGGTCCTCCACGTAGTTCTTGCCCCACGCAAGATGCCCGGGCGCGTACTTGTAGAGCAGGGTGCGGCGGGGTACGGACCCGCGCCAAGCAAGGGTGCAGTGCGTGAGCGCCTCGGTGAAGATCACCACATCGCCGGCCGTCAGGGTTACCTCGGCAACCCAGTCGAGGGGCACCGGCGACGGCAGCGGAAAGCTTGCGCGGTGGCTGCCGGGGATGCACCCGAACCCGCCGTCACCCGGCCGGTGGTCCACCAGCGCCCACTGCGCCGAGACCAACCCGTTGTACATCCGGCCCGCCCGCACCTCGTAGTACTGGGCGGGGTCATGGGGTGTTCCTCCCCCGTGCAACCCGAGGCCGCTCTGCCCGGGGTTCATGGCGATGCCGTACGCGTGGTCGAGCCGGACGTATTCGCCGCACAATTCGATCATCACGTCGAGTACAGCACGATGGTCAATGAGATCTCGGAAGCACCGCGCCGAGGACAAGTGCCTCGAGAACCGTTGGCTCATGAGCTGAGCGGCGGGCTCCGGCAGCGCCAGCAGGTCGACGGCCACGTTGAGCGCCTGCACCTCGTTGACGGACAGCCCTCCCCGGCGCACGACGTAGCCATGGAGGTCGAACAGGTACCGCTCCTGCTCGGTGAGCCCCACGCCGTCAGTCATCCTTGGTGGCAACCGCGTTCGGCGTCACGTTCATCTTCGGCTCGTAGTCCGCTAGCTCGATCTGCCTGGCCTCGCCGCCGAGCTTGGCCCGCAGTTCAGCCCGACATGACTCGCACGGGCCGTAGAAGCGACCCGACACCGTGGCACTGCAGCGGGGGCAGGTGAATGTTGCTTCGAGTTCGAGGGACTCCATGCCCCCATCTCACCACGTGGGCGCCGAGTCGGTGCGTCACCCGCGAAATCAACCAGCGCGACTGACGAAGGTGCCCATGGCCTGCGCAACATCTGACACGTGTGGTGGCTGCAGCATCGTGAGGTGATCGCCGCTCACACGAGTGATCGAGACGGTCAAGTGCCCCTCCCACTCCCGAGCCGTCCCGTCCGACACGCAGATCGCCAGCATTGGTACATCAAGGGGCTCCACGGTGTGACGATTCAACGCGTGCAGTGCCCACTGGAAGAACACACCGAAACGTTCGACGCTTCCGATCGGGGTAGCAAGGCCTGCCAACCTCCTCCACGCCAACACCGATCTCCATTTGACCCACTTCACCGCATGGATCGCGAGGGACGACTGCCGGGTCCGGATGGCTTCGGGAACGAACAACTCCCGCCTCACCGAGTGCACCGAGTCGAGCACGATCAACGACACGTCGTGTCCCTGGCGATGGAGCATCCCGGCGATGCAGTGAGCAACGATGCCGCCGTACGAGTGTCCGGCGAGCAGGTACGGACCGGCGGGCTGCAAACGCCGAACCTCGCGCAGGTGATGCCGGGCTGCAGCAGCGACAGTGCGCTCCGGCCACGCACGGCTCCGCAAGCCCCGCTGCTCCAACACCACCAACGGTTGCTCCACACCGAGCTCCATCGCCAACGACCGATAGGTGAGTGGAAAGCCCCCACCGCCCGCAACGAAGAAGAGCGGGCGTTCGCGTCCGTCGTCGTTGAAGGTGGTCGACCGCGTCCTGCGGCGTGAGTGCCCTGCACGCAGACGCTCGGCGATGAGGCGACAGGTGTTCGCGGCAACAAGATCGTTCGCCTCGAGATGGCCCTCCCCTGCCTCGTTCACGAGCGCGACGAACTCGATCGCGCCGAGGGAGTCCATACCGAGATCGAGCAACGACTCATCAGCACCGATGTCGTCAATCTCCAGAACGAGTCGGGCGACCGACAGCACCGCCTCCACCAGACGGTCAGTCACAGGCTCCGGGTTCGCCTCCCTCCACGGTTTCACCAGCAACGAGGACAGCGCCCCCCGATCCACCTTGCCGCGATCGTTCAGCGGAAGGGACTCGTGCTGAACGAGTACGGAAGGGATGAGATTGGCCGGCAGCTCTCGACTCAACGCTGCCCTCACGACGGCGGGCGTCAACGATCCGTCGGTCTCGAGGTGCGCCACAAGCTGTTGGCGGCCCGAGGGGAGTGCTCGCGGCAGGACGATGACGTTCCTCATTCCGGGCAATGCCGTCAGAACTCGCTCGGCCTCGGCGGGCTCGACCAGCTTGCCGTTGATCTTCACCATGTCGTCGATGCGACCTCGAAGGTGGATCACCCCCTCCGCATCGATCTGCACCAGATCGCCCGACCGCCAGATAGGCACACCATCGGGATCAACGCCATAGCGCGACGCATTCAGCTCCGGATCGTCGAGATACCCGTCCGACAGGAGGCCCCGGTAGATCAACTCGCCGCTCCCGTCGGTGCGTCCAGTGAGATCAAGACGGACCGCGTCCGGTGTGACTGGACGGCCCAGCGGCAGACGTCCCTCGCCAAGTGCCCCGTGCGGGCCGATCACGGTTGACGCGCGCGGGCCGAGCGCCTCGGTTGCGCTGTAGTTCGACACCACAGTGACCAGCGGGCCAAAACGCTCCCGGGCGAGCGCCACATCACCCCACACCGCTGGCTCGCCGGTGAGCCATATCTCGCGAACCTTTCGCAAGTCGTAGTTACCGAACAACGCTCTGTCCGCCGAGAGCGAGCGAAGGAACGAAGGCGTGGCATGAAGACGCTCTATCCCGTACTCGCCCAGACTGGCGAGCAAGAGCGCAGTGGAATGCACGCGTGGATCGACGAGCATCGTGAACCGGCCAGTCGTCAATCCGAATACCACCGGACTGATACCAGCGGCGAACTGCAGCGGCATGGCGACAGCGGTTCGCTTTGGCTCGAGGAGCGCGGAGTACGTCCCCCAGACGTCAAGATTCGTCTCGTAGGTGACGAACGACTTCACCACCCCTTTAGCCCGACCCGTCGATCCGGACGTGAACTGCACCGAGCACTGGGCGTTGCCGCCCACCTGCCGGACGGGAATCCACTGTGCTGGGTCCGCGATCGGCTTGCGGAGCGCGAGAACCTCGTGGTCTCCTACCCGGCCCGGTCCGTTGCCTGTCGCGTCGAGCACCACACCGACACCGGCGCGCGCGAACAATTCGGCGAGCCGCTCAACCGGTTCGTCAACGTCCTGAACAACCTGCCCCCGACCGGACCAGAGAGTGCCGATCACCGCTGCCACTGACGAAAGGTGTCGATCGGTGAGAAGTCCCACCGAGGAGGAGTCGGGTTGTTCCGAGAGTTGCGCCGCCACTGCCGCCGCCTGTGACGCAAGCTCACCGAAGGTCCAGGTGGTCTCGAGATCGGTGAGGGCTGGGTCATTACCCCGATCACCACCGAGTCGGTGGATAGCGGTGGCAATGCGGGATTCCATCTCACGCATTCTGCTACGAAGCCCGCGGGCCTTACTTGTCCAATACAGATCAAGGTTGTCGAGGCATCATGGACCGCTGAGGAAGGAGCGGACAACCTCCGCTACATCCGACACGTGTGGCGGCTGCAGCATCGTGAGGTGATCGCCGCCGACGAGCGCGAGACTCATGTTCGGGTGGTCGTCCCACTCGTGTGGGTTGCCGGTCTCGGCGCACACATAGAGCACCGGGACCGCTATCGGTGCCACGTGGTGTCTCGTCAACGCGTGGAGCGCCCATCGATAGAACACCGTGAACCGATCAACACTGCCCAGTGGGGCACGAAGTCCGGCAGTCCGTCTCCAGACAGTCACTCCACGCCACTTCAGCCACTTCAGGGCATGAACCGGGGTCGGGGACTGCCTCAGCCGGATGACCTCGGGCACGAAGTCCTCCGGGCGTAGGGACCGGACTGAGTCCAGCACCACAAGCGCCACCTCTTCACCCGATCCGGCGAGCAGTAGCGCGGCATGGTGCGCTACGACGCCGCCGTACGAATGACCGCCGAGTAAGTACGGGCCCTGCGGCTGGATGCGACGCACCTCCCGCAGGTGCCGGCGCGCTGCGGACGCAATGGTACGGTCCGGCCAAGAGTGTGAGCGGAGTCCGCGCTGCTCGAGCACCACCAGCGGTTGTTCGGCACCGAGTTCGATAGCGAGTGCCCGGTATGAGAGCGGGAACCCACCGCCCCCCGCAACGAAGAAGAACGCACGGTTTTTGCCTCCTTCGTTGAACACGGTGGAACGAGGCGTGCGCCGCGAGCGTTGCTCCCTCATATGTGCAGCGATGAGGCGACAGGTGTTCGCGGCAGCGAGATCGTTGGCCTCGAGGTGACCCTCACCGGCCTCGTTGACGAGCGCGGCAAACTCAATCGCGCCGAGCGAGTCCATGCCAAGATCGAACAACGACTCGTCAGCCTCGACGTCGGCGACGTCCAGAACGAGTCGGGCGATCGAGAGCACTGCCTGCACGAGCCGATCGTCATCCTGTCCCGGAGTGGCCCCAAGTCCACGTGGGGGCAACGCCGTCGCGAGCGCTTCCCGATCCACCTTGCCCCGATCGGTGAGAGGAAGTACCGAATGGCGCACCAGCAGGCCCGGCACCAGATGAGCGGGAAGCTCGTGGTGTAGCGCCGTCCGCAGGTCGGAGTCCGACAAGGCGGGATCTGCCTCCACGTGTGCCACGAGTTGGTGATGGCCCGACGGCAACCGGCGGGGCAGGACGACCACGTTCACCACACCGGGGATACTCCGCAACACCCGCTCGGGCTCGGCTGGCTCCACCAACTTGCCATTGATCTTCACCATGTCGTCGATGCGACCTCGAAGGTGGATCACCCCCTCCGCATCAACCTGCACGAGATCGCCAGATCGCCAGATGCGCACACCGTCAAGGTCGATTCCGAAGCGCCGCTCGTTGAGTTCAGCATCGTCGAGGTAACCAGCACTCAGCGCATCGCGGAAGATCAGCTCGCCGATAGCTGCCTCGCGCTGTTCGTCAGTGACGTTGTCGAAATCGAGCCTCACCGTCAGGGTCGGCGCCGGGCACCCGATCGGCAGCAGCCCAATGCCAAATGGACCGGTGGTGCTGACGGTGTTGATGCCGAACATTCCGTTCCCCTCGGTGGCGCCATACATCGTGGTCACCGAGACATCCGGCCCGAAACAGGCCGCAGCAGCCTCGACGTCTGCCCAGTAGAGCGCGTCACCCATCGTCACGAGACGTCGGACCGTCGAGGACGCAGAACCAGACCCTCGATTCGTCGAGATCGCCCGCAACAACGAAGCGGGCATCATCAACTGCTCCACTCCCAACCTCGTGAGGCGGGCGAGCAGGTCGTTAGTTGACGATTCCGTTGGATCGACGAACACGGTGAAGCGACCCGACGAGAGACCAAACACTCCTGCGTTCAGCCCACCGAGCCAATTGATCGGCATGAAGACGGCGGTCCGGCAGGGGAAGTAGAGCTTCTGTGACCGTTCGCCGAGTATCACCAATTCGTTGAGGTCGTCGAGCGTCCGCAGGACCCCCTTCGCCCGGCCGGTGGATCCCGAGGTGAAAAGCACCAGCATCGGCGTATCACTGCGCCGCATGGTCGGCTCGGGCCAGTGCGACAACCCGATGGTGTCCCGGGTGATCGGTTCCACGTGAAGCCCCGTGATCAGCGACCGTGGTCGGGCAGTGGCATCGACGACCCGGGTGGTCCCGCAGCGCCCGGCAACCTCGAGAATCCGGTCAGTCGGCTCGCTCGCATCGACGGGGATCAGCATCGACCCGGCCCACAGCACACCGAGTACTCCGGCTACCGAATCAACGCCGCGATCCACGAGAAGCACGATCGGACCCGACGCGCCGCCTTCACTGATCTGTCGGGCAACGGCGGCCGCGCGACCCATGAGTTCGGCGAACGTCCACGTATCGACGAGGTCACAGACCGCAGGCGCATCCGGTTGCTGCTTCGCGTAACGGAGCAGGCGTTGGATGACCAGTGGCCCGGTCAGGTCGTCGAGCGCAAGCTCGTGTGACGACTCGGACTTCAGAGCCGGCACAGCAGGCTCGCTCACGGTGACTCCTTCCAGTCGGTGCAAACACCCTAGAACGCTGATGGTGCTGCCGCCACGACCTCCTAGCCTCATGGCATGCCCGAAGCTTCGCGACTCGTGCTCGTACTCGGCGGCACGCGCAGCGGCAAGTCCGAGGTTGCCGAGCGTCTCGCCGCAAGCGCGGAGGGCCCGGTGACGTATCTCGCCACCGGCACGGCGGACGGCGACGGCATGGGGGACCGCATCGCACTCCACCGGGCTCGGCGCCCGTCAACGTGGGTCACCGTCGAGTGCGGGGCAGACCTCGCCAGAACACTCACGCGCCTGCCCACTGGGGCTGTCCTCGTCGACTCGCTCGGCACGTGGCTCGCCGCTCATCACGACTTCGTGGCCGATGTGCCCGCGCTGGTCACTGCGCTCGCTGCCCGCACCGGAACCACCGTGGTGGTGTCCGAAGAGGTCGGCCTGGCTGTTCACCCCGGCACCGAACTCGGACGCCTGTTCGTCGACGCGCTCGGTCACCTCAATCAGGCCGTTGCCGCGATTGCTCATGACGTTGCCCTTGTCGTTGCCGGTCGCACGATGTGGCTGCCCCCGGACGAGGCCGGTCCGCGTTGATCGGTGCCCTGGCATTCCTCACCATCTTCGGTCGCGGGCGCCGACCGGACCCGTCGCAGCAACCATGGTTCCCGGTGGTCGGTGCAGCGATCGGCGCGCTGGTCGGCCTCGTGTGGTGGGGCGCGTCACAGTGGTGGCCCCCGGCGGTTGCCGGTGGTCTTGCTCTCGCCACGGACCTGGTGCTTACCGGGCTTCTCCACATTGATGGACTCGCCGACACGGCAGATGGACTGCTGCCACACATGGATCGCGAGCGACGTCTTGCCGTGATGCGTACTCCGGACACCGGCGCGTTTGCCGTGGCCACCGTGGTGCTGATGCTCGTCCTGCGCTGGGCCGCGCTCGGCTCGAACGGACTGCGCGGCGCACAAATGGTTGCGGCGTCCGCTGGTATCTGGGCACTCAGCCGCGGCCTGATGGTCACCGCCATGAACACGATGCCGTACGCGCGCCCGAACGGTGGTCTGGGCAACGTATTCGGGCGCACCGGGCCCACTGCCCGGACGGCCGGCATCGCCGGACTCTCACTCGCGCTCGGGCTCGGTGGCCTGATGCTCGGACGCGGTGCAGTGCTTGGTACGGGCGTGGCGATTGCCGCAATCGCCGGTGGTGTCGGTGTTCTGTTGCTCGGGCGGCGCCGACTCGGTGGGTACACCGGGGACGTCCTCGGTGCTGCCGGAGTCGTGCTCGAGACCGTTGGTCTGGTTGCCCTCGCCGCTCGCTAGCGCTGCTGGATGGCCTCTACGTCTTCGTAGCCCGCCTCGTCCGCTTGTTGTGCATCGGCGACAATGACATGATTCGATCAGGCTTTATGGAAGAGCCGGGAGAGGTCGTACACCATGACGCTGCGAGCCGTCATTCCGCCGCCGGATGCCAACAACGAGTGGCGCCTCGAGACACCGGGCAGTGAGGGATGGGAACGTTCGCCGCACCCCGATGCCGCCGACAAGTACTTCATGGCCTCTGCCGACGGTCATGTGCAGGAGCCGTCCAACCTGTGGCACGAGCGGATCGACAAGCGCTACCACGACCGTCTGCCCGGCGTGATCCTGTTGCCGGGAGGCAGCCAGGCGCAGAAGACGGAGGGCTTCCGCCAACCACTCTCAATGATGACGACCGTGCTGGAGGGGGAGGACAAGTTGCGCAACGCTTCGGGCAGGACACCCGAGGACCGTGTGGCCGACCTCGCGGCCGATGGTGTGGACGCTGAGGTCCTGTTCCCGAACAAGGGGCTCACCATGTGGGCAACGAGGGACCCCGAGTTCTCGGGCGTGATGTGCCGGGCCTACAACGACTGGGCGTGGGAAACGTTCTCCGCATTCAACGACCGCCTCGCCCCACTGGCCTGTATCGCGCCGGCTGACATCGACGCCTCGATCGCCGAGCTGCAGCGCTGCGCCGGGCTCGGCTTCCGTGGGCTGTCGCTGCCGTGCAAGCCGCTGTTCGGGCCGCCCGACCACGAGGACCCGAACTACAACCTGAAGGAATACGACCGGTTGTGGGCGGCCGTCTGCGATGTGGACCTGCCCGTCACGTTCCACGTCTCCACCGGGCGGGACCCGCGCACAGCCCGTAGCCGCGGTGGCGCCATCATCAACTACGCGGTGCACTCGCTGGCCCCCACGATGGAACCGATCGTCAACATCTGCGCATCGGGTGTGGCCGAGACGTTTCCGACACTGCGGTTCGGCTCCATCGAGGCAGGCATCGGCTGGGTGCCTTGGGCCCTGCAGGCGATGGACGAGGCGTACAAGAAGCACCACATGTGGGTGCGCCCGAAACTGGACATGCTGCCGAGCGAGTACTTCAAGCGTCAGGGCTTCGCGACTTTTCAGGATGATCCGGCAGGTCTCGACCTCGCCCGCGAGCATGGCCTCGTCGACAACTTCCTGTGGGCCAACGACTTCCCGCACCACGAGGGCACATGGCCGCACTCGGCGCAGACCATCGAACGCACGATGAGGAACCTCACCGATGACGAGCGCTCCCGCATCCTCGGGCTGAACAGCGCGCGCATCTTTCGGTTCCCGATCCCCGAGCGCTACCTCGGGCACGCGGACGCGGCCAAGGCTGCGAAATCGGCGCGTTCGTGAGCCCGGAACGCACCTTGCGAGGCAGGACCGCGGTCGTCGGCGTGGCAGAGACCGAGTACTACAAATGGGGCAAGTCACCCGATCCCGAGTTCAAGCTCGCGATCGAGGCGGTGCTGAAGGCGTGCGCAGATGCCGGCATCGATCCGCGTGACATCGATGGGTTCTCGTCGTACAGCAACGATCGCAGCGAGGCGTCGCGGTTGTCCGCAGCGCTCGGCTGCAAACAGTTGAGCTTCGCCAGCATGCAGTGGGGCGGCGGAGGGGGAGGAGGCTCCGGAGCGTTGGCGAATGGCGCCGCCGCCATCGCAACCGGCCAGGCCGAGTGCGTCGTGGTGTTCCGTGCCCTCGCCCAGGGTCAGTTCGGTCGCTTCGGCCAGGGACCGCGCATCCGAACGGTTTCTGGTCACCCCGCGCACACCGTCCCCTACGGGCTGATGTCGGCCGCGCAGATGTTCGCCATGAAGGTCACCCGCTTCATGCACGACTACGACGTGCACCAGGAGGCGTTGCGCGCGATCTCGCTGGCGTCGTACGCGCACGCACAGCACAACCCGCGCGCCGTGATGTACGACCGGCCGCTCGACGAGGCCAAGTACGACTCGTCGCGCTGGATCACCGAACCGTTCCACCTGTTCGACTGCTGTCAGGAGAACGACGGCGCGGCCGCAATGATCCTCGTGTCGGCCGAACGGGCGAAGGATTTCCCGCACAAGCCGTGCTACGTCATGGCTGCGGTGTCGGGGTCGCAGCACCGCGCCGGCGCGCCGGTGCACAACACACCCGAGTACGCGTCGTCGGGTTTCACCACCGTGGCGCCCCGGCTGTACGCGATGGCGGGAATGAAGCCGAGCGATGTTGATGTGTTGCAGAGCTATGAGAACTTCACCGGCGGCGTGCTCATGAGCATCGTGGAGCACGGTTTCTGTGCGCCCGAGGAATGCAATGAGTTCTTTACCATCGAGAACCTGTTGGCACCCTCGGGCAAACTGCCACTCAATACAAGCGGTGGCAACCTTGCCGAGTGCTACATGCACGGCCTCGGGCTGAACATCGAAGCGGTGCGCCAGATCTGGGGCGAGTCCACGTGTCAGATCCCCGGCGCGAATGTGGCCATGGTGGGCTCCGGCCCGATGGTGACCCCCGTGAGTTCGTGCATCTTCGGAAGTGAGGCAACGCTGTGAGCAACGCCATGACGCCATACCTTCGGTCCGGATTGCCCAAGCCGGTGCCCGACTCCGATGGACTCGATGCGCCGTTCTGGGAGGGCCTGAGGTCGGAGCGCCTGCTGCTCCAGCGCTGCAATGGATGCAACGGTTGGCAGTGGGGTGCCGAGTTCGTGTGCCACCGCTGCCACTCGTTTGATCTGCGCTACGAGGAGACAAAGCCTGACGGCATCATCTACAGCCATCAACGCGTGTGGCACCCGGTGCACCCGGCGCTCGCTGAGCAGGGTCCGTACATCATCGTGCTCGTCGAACTTCCCCATGCCGACAACGTGCGCGTCGTTGGGAACCTCATCGGTGACCCGATGCAGTCGCTCGTCATCGGAGCTCGCCTGCACGGCGTGTTCGAGCACCATCCAGAGGACGATCCCGCGCACACCCTGCTGCAGTGGGCAGTGACCGACTGATCTCGGGTTCAGCGTCGACAAGACCCGATCGGGGACCACTCACCTTTGGCGCCACCTGCTTCCTGCCGGTCACCAGCTGCTGCGCGACTCCGTACCCACGAACTCGTGCATGACAAGTCCCGCTGCTAAGAGCCGGTCGAGCAGGCGCTCGGTGTCCAGCACTGCGTCGCCGGGAAGCACGAGCCCCGGAGTGAGTTCGTTGCGCACGAGCGCCAGCGCGAAGACCGCTGCAACGTGAGCCGTTGCCACCGCTGTTCGCTCGGCGAGCCCCGCCACGAGGGCGATGCGCTCGCCGTTGCGGTGGCCGCGTACCTCGACACGCAGACCGCCCAAGCCACCTTCGGGATGCGGTGGCGTGAGCATGGGCAGTCGTGCGGTGAGTCGGTCGCGGCGGGTGGCTGACATCCGCGCGCTCACCCGCTCCACCTCCGGAAACGCCCTTGGGAGCACGAGGGGGTCCACCATTTCGGCCCGGTAGCAGTCCTTGGCTCCGATCGGCTCGGGGAACCACGCAAGCTCGCGTCCGCTCCCGGCGGGCCGCTCCATCCACGCCCGGTCGGTCCAGCCGAGGGCCGTGCCGCCCAGCGCACGGTGGTGCTGGATCGCGCACTCCGGACCGCCGGTTCCGTGTATTGCCACGTGAATCTCGTCAAGGCGCTCCAGACGGGATGCGAGGTGTCGGGCGACGAGTCCCGACAGGCCCGGGCTCATTGCGGCACCGACGACGATCGTGGCGTTGTTCCGGCGGGCCAGCCGATCGAGGCTCATCAACGAACGCACATCGTCGACGTCGTCGCAGACGGACACCACACTGATCCCCGCCGTTAGCGCCTTGCTGGCCGTCTCGATGTGCGACTTCGGCCGGGCAAGCACGACGACAGCCGGGTCCGGTTGCCCGACACCGAGTTCGCCTACCGCTCGGGCGCGGTCGCCGAGCCCCGTGATGAGCGCACGCGCGACATCGGGCTTCGCGTCGTCAATCTCGAGATCCACCGAGATATCGGCGGCGAGGATCGCCCGGGCGAGCCTGGCCCCTACCGCACCGGCTCCGACAACACGGACGAGCCTGCCGGTCCCTGCTGCAGCGTTCACGACTCGTCGAGGGGCAGTTCGCGCCACCCGCCGCTCTGCGGCGGCACACCGCCCTTGCCGCGGATACGCAGGGCGCCCGCAATCATTCCGGCCATCGACAGGGCCATGAGTGCTCGGCGCAACAACTTCATGAACGTGACGCTAACCGCCACGGTCCTTCACGCAGGGCGATAGGCACGACGCGGGCCCCAGACGACACGTCTCTCGGACAACGCATCAAGCGGGGACCGGCTGTTGGTGGGGCTAACAAGAATCGAACTTGTGACCTCATCCTTATCAGGGATGCGCTCTAACCGACTGAGCTATAGCCCCCAGCAGGGTCCGGTGAGCATACCGACGGGAGGGGCAGACCCTCAACCGGCGCAAGGTCGACCACGGACTGGATGAACGCTGGTCAGCGACCCCGGGACCGACGTCGCCAGCGGTTGAGGGTTAGCCGGCCGGCGAGGACCGGGCTCGTGGCCGGCGCCAGGTCTGTCCCACTCGGGTCGGTGCGACGGACCACGACCTCTTCTTCGAGCACCGTGAACCTCAACCCGCCGACAAGGTCGGTAATCAGGTTGAACAGCGTCGCCATCACGACGTTCAGGCCGGTCAGGCCGACGACGAGGAACAGTCCGATGATCCACGCGTTGTGGAAGATCTCACCGCCCTTGAACTCGAATGACTTCCAGCCGAAGGACTCAAAGAAACTGGAGATGTTGTCGATCGTGCCGGTGCTGTAGGCAACATTCCACAACAGCACACCCGCGATGAGACAGACCGCGTACATGGCGAGGTAGAAGATGATCGACACCTTGAACACGGACCACGCGTCGACAGCTCGCACCACGCGACTTACCTTGCGCACCCGGGGCCGACCCCGGGGAACGAATGTCTCCGCCGGATCGGGATACAAAAACGTGCTCGGGTCGAACGCCGGATCAGACGGGTAGGTGTCCGACGGTAGGTACTCCACAGGCGGCTCGGATGCCGGCGGCTGTTGGGACGGGGGAACACTCCACTGCGGTGCGGTCGCCGAGGCGCGGCCGACCGGTACCTGCACCGTCGGCATTCCGAGCGAGTCGTCGGGAGGTTCCGTCGATCGCATGAACGAACGCGGACGCGGGCGCTGCGCACCGGGACCCGAGTTTGACTCGGTGCGAGGGTCGACCGGAGGGTCGCTCATGGACACACCGGCAGCGTAACGAACACCGGGTACACGCACGCCTCACCGCTCACGAACCGATGGCGCGTGCAGATGCAACCGCACCCGATACGGCAGTGGTTACCCGCACCGAACCGTTATCTGCGACGAACGACACGAGTTCCGCGCCATTTGCCTCAGCGACCTCCGCCGCCAACTGTCTACCGCCCTGTACCCCTGCGAGCGCTGCCGCGTCGGCTGCGGTCTGCGCTCGTGCGCTGTCGTCGAGGTCGCGGCCGAAGCGGCCGATACTCAGCAGGAGCGCAACGGCCACGGCGACAACGCCGATGACGATCAGCGAGACGGAACCACGGTCCGCCGCCGTCCCGCCCTGGCGCTGCCCGAGGTCGGCAGCCCTGCTAGTCACTCGTCGGCAGCGATGATCGGAGCCACGGAGGCCACGGTCTGGCCCGAGTCGAGATTCATGACGCGCACTCCGGTGGCATCGCGCCCCTGTGAGGAGATCTCGCGCACTTCCATCCGGATGGTGATACCGGTTGAGGAAACGGCAACGATCTCGTCGTCGATGGTCACCATGAATGCGGCCACCACCTTGCCCTTCTTGCCGGTGAGACGGATCCCCATCACACCCTGACCACCGCGGCCCTGCCGGTTGAATCGGTCGAGCTGCGTGCGCTTGCCGTAGCCACCGTCGGTCACGAGCAGGATTGCCGAGTCGTCCTTGGCGAGGTCGCACGACACCACTTCGTCGCCGGCCTTCAGCCTCATGCCTCGCACACCCGCCGCCGCCCGGCCCATCGCGCGAACTTCCTCCTCGTTGAAACGGATCGTGATACCGCTGCGCGCCACCATGAAGATGTCGTTCGAGCCGTCGGTGACAATCACCTTGACGAGCTCATCGTTGTCCCTGAGGTTGAGGGCAATCAGACCATCCCGGCGGGAGGAGTCGTACTCGTTGAAGGCCGTCTTCTTCACCTGGCCGTTCTTGGTGGCGAAGAACAGGAAGCTCTCGCCGGGGAACCCGCGGGTATCGATGATCGCCTCGATGCGCTCGTTCGCCTGAAGCGGCAGCAAGTTGACGATGGGCGTGCCCTTCGCCGTGCGCTCGCGCTCGGGGATGTCCATTGCGCGCAGCCGGTAGACCTTGCCGCGGTTGGAGAACATCAGCAGGTACGAGAGCGCCGTCGTGAAAATCACGTGGCTCACGAGGTCCTCGGTCTTCAGCTTGGCCCCGCTCACGCCGCGCCCGCCGCGTGCCTGTGTGCGGAACGCCCCGGCATCGACGGTTTTCGCGTACCCGGCGTTGGTCATGACGACGACCAGTTCTTTGTCGTCCACGAGGTCGGCGAGATCCATGTCGCCGCCGTCGAGCATGATCTCGCAACGGCGTGCCGTCGCGAACTCTCCCTTGATCGCGCGGAGGTCATCCTTGATGACGCCGCGCAGTACGACGTCGTCGGCGAGGATTGCCTCGTAGGACGCGATGTCCACGCGGAGACCCTCGATGCGCTGCTCGATGTCCACACGTGCGAGACGCGTGAGACGCCCGAGAGTCATGTCGAGGATGTGCTCGGCCTGGGTCTCGCTGAACTCGAACGGGGCAGCCTGCAGATGCACGCGCGCATCGGCCCGGTCTTCCGACGCGCGGATGGCGGCGATCACCTCGTCGATCACGTTGAGGGCCTTCATCAGACCCTCTTGGATGTGCAGTTCGTTCTGTGCCTTCTCAAGGCGGAACTTCGTGCGGCGCTGGATGACCTCAACCTGGTGATCCACGTATCCGTGAAGCACCTGCACGAGGTTGAGTGTGCGCGGCACCCCGTCCACGAGGGCCACCATGTTGACGCCGAAGCTCGTCTGCAACTGCGTGAGCTTGTACAGGTTGTTCAGCACGACGTTCGCGTTGGCGTCGCGCTTGAGTGTGACGACCAGCTTGGTCTTTCCGCCCGCCGACGAGTCGTTCGCGTCGGCGATCCCGTCCAGGTCGCCGGCGTCCACCAGTTCCTGAATGCGTGCCAGCACGGCCGAGCCACTCACCTGGTACGGCATCTCAGAGACGATGATCTGAAAGCCGCCGCGCTTGCCCTCCTCGATGGCTGCCTTGGCGCGCATCTTGATGCTGCCCCTGCCGGTTCGGTACGCGTCCATGATCCCGGCACGGCCCATGATGAAACCGCCAGACGGGAAGTCCGGTCCCTTCACGAACTGCATGAGGTCCTCGGACGTGGCCTCAGGATGATCAATGAGGTGCACCGTTGCGTCGATCACCTCACCGAGATTGTGGGGCGGGATGTTGGTGGCCATACCCACCGCGATGCCCTGGCTGCCGTTGACGAGCAGGTTGGGGAACCGGGACGGCAGCACCTTGGGTTCCTCGAACTCGCCCGAATAGTTGGAGACGAAGTCGACCGTGTTCTCGTCGATGTCGGCGAGCAACCGCATGGTGAGAGGGTGCAGTTTGCACTCCGTATAGCGCGATGCAGCAGGGCCGAAGTCGGGGCTGCCGTAGTTGCCGTGGAAGTCGATGAGTGGATGACGCAACGAGAAGGGCTGTGCCATGCGCACGAGCGCGTCGTAGATCGCGCCCTCACCGTGGGGGTGGTACTTCGCCATGGTGTCCCCGGTGACACGCGCCGATTTCACGAAACTGCGGTTTGGGCGGAAGCCCTGCTCCTCCATGTCCCAGATGATCCGTCGGTGCACCGGCTTGAGCCCGTCGCGCACGTCCGGCAGGGCGCGGGACATGATGACGGACATTGCGTAGTCGAGGAAGGAGCGTTCCATCTCCTCGTTGATCTCGATGGGCGAGATGCCACCCATGGGGATCTCGCTCGGCACAAAGACCTCGTCGTCGTCGTCCGGGATGTCGGGCGTGTCGTTGTTGTCACTCATGGTTCAGATGCCCTTGTCTCAGATGTCCAGGAAGCGAACGTCTTTGGCGTTCTTCTGGATGAATGCCTTGCGGCTCTCGACGTCGTCGCCCATGAGCACGCTGGTCATCTCGTCTGCGAGTGCGGCTTCCTCGACGGTGACCTGCAGGAGGGTCCGCTTGGACGGATCCATCGTGGTCTCCTTCAGTTCCTCCCAGTCCATCTCGCCGAGTCCCTTCAGGCGGCTGAAGTCTTTTTTGTGGTTCGGATGCTCGGCAAGAAAGCCGTTCTTCGCGAGATCGTCCTTGAGGTAGATCTTCTGCTTGCCGATCTCGGTGGAGTACAGCGGCGGCTGCGCGATGTACACGTAGCCGTGCTCGACGAGCGGCTTCATCTGTCGGAAGAAAAAGGTGAGCAGCAGAGTGCGGATGTGGCTGCCGTCCACATCGGCATCGCAGAGGGCGATGACCTTGTGATAGCGAACCTTCTCTGCGGTGAACTCTTCGCCCACGCCCCCACCGATCGCTGTGATGAGCGCCTGGATCTCGTTGTTCTTCAGCATCTTGTCGAGGCGGGCCCGCTCGACGTTGAGGATCTTGCCTCGGATGGGGAGAAGCGCCTGCGTACGCGGCTCACGCGCGTTGAGCGCCGTGCCGCCGGCGGAGTCTCCCTCCACGATGAACAGTTCGGCCTCCTCGGCGTTCTTCGTGGCGCAGTCCTTCAACTTGTCCGGCATGCCAGCACCACCGAGTGCTGTCTTGCGACGAATGGCGTTGCGGGCATTCTTGGCGGCGAGCCGAGCCTGGGCGGCCGAGATTGCCTTCTTGACGATGCGATTGGCCTCGGCAGGGTTCTCCTCGAGCCACTCGGCGAGCTTTTCGTTGACGACTTTCTGCACGAATGACCGCATGCTGACGTTGCCCAGTTTGGCTTTTGTCTGGCCCTCGAACTGGGGCTCGCGTAGCTTCACGGCGACGATGGCGGTGAGACCTTCTCGGATGTCCTCACCAGCGAGGTTCTCGTCCTTCTCCTTGAGCAGCGGCGTCTTGCCGGCCCGGGCGTACTTGTTGATGACCGAGGTGAGTGCCGTACGGAACCCCTCCACGTGCATGCCGCCCTCGGTGGTGGAGATGCCATTCGCATAACCGTGAACACCCTCGTAGTAACCGGTGTTCCACTGCATGGCCACGTCGCAGACCTGACCCTCGTCGTCGTCGGTGGCCTCGAAGTGGGCGACCTTGACGAACAGCGCCTCTTTCGAGGTGTTGAGGTGCTTGACGAAGTCGACGATGCCACCCTTGTAGAGATAGGTGACCTCTTGTTCCTTGCCGGGCCGCTCGTCCGCAAAAGCGATCTCCAGACTGCGGTTGAGGAACGCCATCGTCTGCAAGCGTTCGAGCACGGTGCGGGCCACGAACTCCGTACCCTCCGCTGCGAAAACGCCAGCATCAGGCCAAAACTCCACGGTGGTCCCTGATGTGCGCCCAGCGGCTGGGCTGTCGCCGATAGCGGCGAGCTTGGCCTGCGGCTTTCCGCCGTCCGCGTATTCCTGGAAATACCGCTTGCCACCCTTGTCGATGGTGATGAGCAGGCGCTCAGAGAGTGCGTTGACCACCGAGACACCCACGCCGTGCAGACCACCCGACACCTTGTAGCCGCCGCCGCCGAACTTGCCGCCGGCGTGCAGCACGGTGAGCACCACCTCAACGGCGCTCTTGCCCTTGTGCGGCCCGCTCGGGTACGGGTCTACCGGCACGCCTCGGCCGTTGTCTTCTACGCGACAGGATCCTTCGGGGGTGAGGGTGACCACGATGCGGGTACAGAACCCGGCCATCGCCTCGTCAACCGAGTTGTCCACAACCTCCCAGATGAGGTGGTGCAGACCGGCCAGGCCGGTAGACCCGATGTACATACCCGGGCGCTTTCGCACCGGGTCGAGGCCCTCAAGGACCTGGATGGCACTGGCGTCGTATTCCACTGACGGGGTGGTTGCCGACTTGGAATCGGCGGACGTGCTACTCACGAGCAATGGCTCCTAGAGGGTTGGAATCACAACGATGCAATCCTACCTCTGGGGTGTGACGGGGAAACGGATGGAAGGCCTGTGATTCGGCCCTGAGAGGCGTAGCGGCCGGGGTTTTTCCGGGATTTTGATACGCGGGTGCCGGAAAACCGATTCTGGCCGTCTCACGCCCTGCCGCGGCGGCGCACTCGAAGTTCGATCTTGGTCACGCCCGGCCCCGCTACAGCAGTGATCCGTTCGATGAGCTGGGCCTCCAGATAGCGCAACTGTGTCGCCCATCCGGGCTCGTCCACCTCCACGAACAGCACGCCGTCCGACAGCCGAGTCGGACGGGCGTTCGCAGCGATCTGCGCTCCAACCGCGTCCTCCCACCGGGCGAACACCCCTCCCACCGTCTTGGCCGGGGTAGCCGACGTGCTCGCCGGCTGTAGCGACCGCAGCACCTCATCGAGGGCGAGCGACAGCGGCCGGGGCTCACGCACTCGTCGCCTGCCGCCATCGACGTACCTGCCAGCCATTATTGGTTACCGCTCACACAACCGGCCGCGATGCGCAGCACCCGGTCCGGCCGGGCGTGTTCGGGCAGCGCAGTGGCCGTGGTGAGGATTACCTGTCCCACCGGGAGGTGGCCGAGCAGTGCCCGCGCCCTACCGGCGTCGAGTTCGGACAGCACGTCGTCGAGCACGAGAATCGGTGGGGTTCCCACCTGGTCAGCGACCAGACGGTGTACCGCCATCCGCATAGCGAGGGCCAGCGTTCTCTGTTCCCCCTGCGAGGCATGCGTGCGGGCGGGCATTGCGTTCACCAAGAGGTCGAGGTCGTCACGGTGCGGTCCGACGGTGGTGACGGCCCGCTTCAGATCATCCGCGCGGGACGCGGCCAGTGCGGCTGCAAGCCCTTCCTTGCGCCAGGTTGGTTCGTACGTGGCGCCCGCCGGTGTCTCGCGGTCCGCCAACGCGCTGTACGCCTCCCGCAGTGCCGGCTCGAGGTTGGCCACCAGTGCGGCACGCACCCGCCCGAGTTCGTCGCCGGTCTCGGCAAATTTCGCGTCCCAGACATCGAGCGTGAGGGCCACCTCCGGGCTCACCCTTCCGCCGGCCTGCTTGAGCAGGGTGTTTCGCTGTCGCAAGATTCGATCGACGTCGCGCTGCAGCGCGTCATGCTTGGGAGCGAGCGCCACCAGCGCGTCATCGAGGAACGTGCGCCGCTCGGCGGGACCGCCCTTCACGAGCGCCAGGTCGTCTGGGGAGAACACACTCACCCGCACCACCCCGAGCAAATCCCTTGCGCGCACTAGACGCTGCTTGTTGACGAACACCCGGTTCCGGCCGTTGCGATTGATCTCGGCCTCGACCAAGAGCATCCGTCCATCATCGTGAACGACGTCGGCCCGGATTACCGCCTGCTCAGACCCAACGCGAATCAACGCGTCCGGCGTCACACCGCGGAAACTACCGAGGGTCGCGAGGTACGCCATCGCCTCGGCGAGGTTCGTCTTTCCCTGTCCGTTCTCGCCGATTACTGCGGTCACGCCTCCCGTGAGGTCGAACGTTGCCTCGGGGTAATTGCGAAAATCCCTGAGCTTGATCCGCTGGACGATCACCGGTCGGGGCTAGACCTTCTGCGGCATCAGCAGGTAGAAGTAGTCGTCGGTACCGAGCCCGCGCAACACCGCCGGCCGGTTGCTCTCGCGCTGGGTGGACAACGTGACCTGCTCGCCAGCACATGCATCGATGCCCGATGCGAGGTACTCGGCATTGAAGGCGATGGTGAGTTCCGTCCCGTCGAACTGGGCGTCAACCTCTTCGCTCACCGTGCCGCGATCGTTACTGATGGCCTCGAGACGCAATGTGGGCCCACCGAGATGCAGCCTCACCGGGATGGTGTCCCGCGCGAGCAGTCGTACACGGCGAAGCGCGTCGGTGAATGCGTCCTTGTCGATCGTGAGGACATTCGGCGCCGGCTGCGGCATGAGCTGCCTGTAGTTGGGGAACGGCTGGTCGATGAGTCGCGTGGTGACCCTGGCAGATGCCACCTCGAACGTTGCATCCCGCTCGCCGAGCCGCAGCGTCAACTCCCCGGACCCCGACGCCAGACGAATCACTTCCTGCAGCGCTCGGGCGGGCACGAGCACCTGCTGGTCCGTGCCGAGCACCGTGGTTCCGGCAAGATCTCGCACAGCCAGCCGATACGAATCGGTCGCAACGAGGCGTAACCCGCCGGCCTCAGCAGCCAAGAGCACGCCGGTGAGCTGAGGCTTCTGCTCGTCGGTGCTCGCTGCTCGAACGACCTGTCGAAGTGCGTCGATGAAATCGGCGGCCGGCAACGTCACCGAGCTAGCGGTGGTGGAGCCCACTCGCGGGTAGTCGTCGTATGCCCACGGCCGAATGGTGAACCGCGACCGGCCAGCCGCAACGGTGACCTCCTCGCCCTCGGCGAGCAACTCAACCTTTGGGTCACCGAGCGACTTCACGATGTCCGACGTGAGCTTGGGAACGACCATTCCTCCGTCCTGCTGTCCGTCGACCGTCAGCTCGTACTGCACGGTCAACTCCAGATCGCTGCCGGTGACCGTCAGCCGATCGCCCTTCAGTTCGAGCCGGATTCCCTGCAGCACGGGGAGCGACCCAGTGCGTCCGGTCGCGGCTCGACCAGCAGCCCCGAGGGCCTCGGCCAGTACGTCACGTTCGCATCGGAACTTCACCGCTTGTTACTCCCTGTTGGCTGATGAACCATCTAATAACGGTAATAAGGCTGTGGATTGTGGACAGGGGAACGTTTCCCCTGCTCCCAGCCCCGGGGCCCTGTGGTTGGCGGTACACAGGTTCCCACAGGCTTCGGCGTTCTCACGAACGTCGCGGGGGACAACTTGTTGTTATCCCCAGTCGGGCGGGGGTCGTCCCCCGGTTGTCCCCCGACGGCTGGGGAGAACACTGTACCTAGCCAGTCTTGAGGCGTTGTCGCAGGTCATGGACCTGGTCGTAGATCTGTTTGCGCTCGGCCATAAGCCTTTGGATCTTCTCCACCGCGTGAATGACGGTGGTGTGATCCCGGCCACCGAAGAGCCGAGCGATGGCTGGATAGCTGAGATCGGTGAGCTCTCGGAAGACGTACATCGACACCTGACGGGAGGTGACGAGATCCCGCTGGCGGCTCTTTCCGCGCAGGGCATCCACCGTGAGACCGAAGTACGACGCCATCTCGTTGAGCATCTCGTCGGGTGTGCGCGGGCGGGTGGTGGTCTCCGAGAGGAGGTCGATGAGTAGTTGCTGAGCGAGGGGAACGCTGATCGGGATGCGGTTGAGGCTGGCGTACGCAGTGACCCGGATGAGCGCACCCTCCAGTTCTCTGATGTTGGTGGTGATGTTCGCGGCGATGAATTCGAGAACTTCGGCCGGTACCTGGGTCATGTCCCGCTCCGACTTGTTGCGGAGGATCGCGAGGCGTGTCTCGAGGTCGGGTGGCTGGATGTCGGTGATGAGGCCCCAGCGGAAGCGACCACGCAGCCGCTCTTCGAGTGTGGGGATGTTGTCCGGCATGCGATCGCTCGAGATCACGATCTGTTTGTTCGCGCCGTGCAGGGCATTGAACGTGTGGAAGAACTCTTCCTGCAGCCGTTCCTTGCCCTCCATGAACTGGATGTCATCGATGAGCAGCACATCGATGTCCCGATAGCGCCGCTTGAACATTGCAGGTGACTGAGTACGGATTGCGTCGACGTACTCGTTCATGAACGTCTCGGTGGAGACGTAACGAACGGTGTAGTGGCCGTAGTTCTGGTTGACGTAGTGACCGATCGCGTGCAGCAGGTGGGTCTTGCCGAGGCCAGAGGCTCCGTAGATGAACAGCGGATTGTAGGACCGGGCGGGGGTTTCGGCCACACGGAGGGCGGCGGCGAGCGAGAACTGGTTGGACGGTCCGCTGACGAAGGTCTCGAAGGTGTACCGGGGGTTCAGCCCGTCGGTCATGGTCGGTTCCGTAGCGTCGGGCGCGTGGCCCGGCCCTGCAGAGGAATCGAACCTGGCGGACACGACGTTGGAACTCTCGCCGTTCACGGCGATTCGAAGGTGCTCCACCTCGGCCTCGACGTCTACATCGACGAGCAACTGCGGGTTGGCGACGCCGATCTCCTCGAGGGCGTCGCGTACGAGCGGCAGATAGCGATGAAGAATCTTCTCTCGGATCACCGTGTTCGGAACACCGATGCGCAGGTATCCACCATCCGCGGGCAGCGCTCTGACATCCTGAAAGGTGGAGTACCAGACAGCATCAGACACCTGCTCTCGCAGGATGTCCGCAACTGCTGTCCACATCGCTTCGTGGTCGCTCACCGGCGCCGCCCCAGTTTCTGCCCAAGTCTTGTCCACAGCACCGTCCACAGGCTGTGGACGGCCGCAGGGCGGTTCAAGCCCGCCCGGCCGAACTACGCTAGCACCCGGATCGCACCTCGCTTTCAGGCGGTCCCCGTCAGGTGCTCAGAGGGTCGCTAGTTGTGGTCTGAGGGCGCACACCCCTAGCCTTGCAAGGTCGGTGCGACCAATATCGCTGGTCGTGCCCCCTGACCACGTGTTTCTCGGCCAATTCTGCGCCAAGCGTGTTCAGTCGAGATGAGGAGGCATGGGTGAAGCGCACCTTTCAACCGAACAATCGTCGCCGGGCCAAGAAGCACGGGTTCCGTCAGCGGATGAGCACCCGCGCCGGCCGGGCGATCCTCAAGGCCCGTCGGGCCAAGGGTCGCCACAAGCTGTCCGCCTGATCGACGCGCTCCGTGGCCGTGGTGACTTTCAGCGTCTCCGGGCCGAGGGCCGTCGCTGGTCGTCCGGACCGGTGTGGTGCGTGTATCGATCAGAATCGGAACCCGCACCTTCACGCGTTGCGTTCGCTATTGGACGAAGCGTGGGCACAGCAGTGGTGAGGAACCGGATCCGCCGCAGAATGCGCGAAATTCTTCGTCAAACCTCACTGCCGGCGGGCGACTTTCTTTTTGGCATCTCTCCCGCAGGGTGCACGTTGGACGCTGCTTCGTTGCGGCTTCACGTCGTGACCGTGCTTGACCGCTGCCGCGGAAAGAAGGTGTCGTGATGCAGCGCTTCATGATCAGGACGGTGCAGTGGTACCAGGCGGACCGAGAAGGCATGCCGTCACCCTGCCGGTTCGAGCCGTCCTGCTCGAACTACGCCCTTGATGCACTGGAGACCTACGGTGCACTCAAGGGAACCATGCTCACTATTCGCCGGTTGCTCCGCTGCCGTCCTTTCGGACCTTCCGGCTTCGACCCCATCCCCGAGAAGAGGTAGCGCTTCGGTGCTCGCGTCCATCTTTGATCCGTTGGCCAACATCTTCGCTTGGCCGTTTACTCAGTTCTATTCGCTGACGGGCAGTTACGCGTTCTCGATCATCCTCATCACCTTGGTGGTGATGCTTATCACCACGCCGCTCACGCTGAAGAGCACCAAGAGCATGCTCGAAATGCAGCGGATTCAGCCCGAGCTGAAGCGTTTGCAGGCCCAGCATCGCGGTGATCGTCAGAAACTCAACGAAGAGATGATGAAGCTCTACCAGGAGCACAAGGTCAATCCACTGGCGAGTTGTTTCCCGCTGCTGCTCCAGATGCCGGTGTTCATCGGCATGTTCCAACTGCTGCGCGGCTTGACCCGTGAAACCGATCCGAAGACGGGGTTCTTCCTCCCCAAGCACATCGGCTCTACCTCAAAGTTGTATCAAGACTTGAGCAAGTCGAAAGAGATGCTCTCGTGGGGTCTCAACCTCGCAAAGAAACCGTCGGACATGTTCAAGGAAAGCCCTGGTAAGGGGGTCCTGTACATCCTTTTCGTGGTTCTACTGGCCTTCCTCTATTGGGTGCAGCAGCGCATGGTCGCGAACCGCGCCGTGTCACCAACCATGTCTGCCGGCCAGCAGAAACTCATGCAGTACCTGCCCGTGGGCTTTGCGATCTTCCAGATCTTCTTTCCGATCGGACTCGTCATCTACTACCTGTTCCAGACGGTGCTGCGCATCGTGCAACAGCAGTACGTGACTCGTCGCTTCTACGGCGGTGAGGGTTCGCTCGGTCAGCTAGCACAGGCTGCGGGCGCCGCAGCCCGAGAAATGTCCAAGGCAGACAAGTCGGCAAAGACCGAGGATCGCTCGAAGGGAACCGGCGGGCAGCGCCAAGGTTCCGCGAAGAACGCTCCGAAGAACGCTCCGAAGGGGCGCCCGGCCGCCGGAGGCCGTCCTGGCTCCGCCGGTGGGCGCAATCAGCCCACTGCTCAGCGCCCCACGTCGCCGAATCGGCCCACGAAGCCGACCAAGCCCACCAAACCGAACAAGCCGCAGTCCTGACTCGGCCCCAAGAGACGGAAACAGTTGTATGGAGTGGGTAGAGACCACCGCCAAGACCATTGAAGAAGCCAAAGAACTTGCTCTCGACCAACTCGGCGTAGCCGTGGACGATGCCGAGTTCGAGGTGCTTGAGGAGCCCCGTCCGGGGTTGTTCGGGCGTACCCGTGGTGAGGCCCGCGTGCGCGCACGCGTGCGCCCGACCAAGCCCCGGCCGAAGGTGGAGCGACGCGATCGGCGCCGCAAGGGTGCCGACAAGCCGGATCAGACCGACGACGCGGCGGTGGCGGCTGATGTCGACACCGAAGCTGTTGAGGCGCCTGCGCCGACCCCCAAGCCGCGTGCCGCAAAGACGGCCGCTCGTAAGCCCGCCAAGAAAACGGAGGAACCAGTGAACGACGCCAACAACACCCCAACCGTAGAAGCAGTCGCCGCAGAGGCAGAGAAGTTCATTCACGGGTTGCTTGGCGCACTCGGCCTCGAAGGCACCACAGCGGTGCGCCATGACGGTGAGGACATCGAGGTAGATGTCGATGGGGAGAACCTCGGAGTGCTCATCGGGCCCCGGGGCACGACTTTGCTCGCTGTGCAGGACCTCGTTCGCGTGGCTGCCCAGCGCCGAATCGGCGATCACACCACTCGCCTGCGCCTGGACATCAGCGGCTACCGAGAGAAGCGCCAAGCGGCACTCGCCCGGTTTGCGATGGAGCAGGCCGACGAAGTGGCATCCACTGGTGAGGAGCGCGGGCTCGAGCCGATGCCTTCGGCTGATCGCAAGGTTATTCACGATGCGCTGTCGATCCGCACGGACGTGGAGACCCGTTCGGAAGGCGAAGATCCGCGGCGGCGTGTGGTGATCGCCCCGGCATCGTCCGCGAACTGAGCGGTTTCGCTCCCCGAAACGCTGGGAACCACCCTGCGATGGGGCCACTCGAGCTACTTCTCGCTGAATCTCAACGGATTGGGCTGATTGGCCCCGGAGATCTGGAGACCGCCATTGGGCAGGCGCGTGCATTCGCCGAAGCGTTGCCGACCGACGTACGGAGGCTGGTGGATGTCGGGTCCGGGGGAGGGTTGCCCGGGTTGGTCGTTCTGGCCGATCGTCCCGACATCGATGTGACGCTCGTGGATCGCAAGGAACGGTCCTGTGACGTCTTGAGACGGGCGGTCCGGGCCCTCGGTGCCATGGACAGGGTCCGGGTGATACATGCGGACTTGGAGACACTGGGTCAGGACCCGGCGTGGCGCGGCACCTTTGATGCGGCGACGGCTCGGGGGGTGGCATCGCCCGCGGAAGTCGCCGAATTGGTGCTTCCGTTGGTACGGCCGGGTGGAATCCTGGTGGTGAGTGTGGCCGGTGCTGGGGAGGCGTGGCCCGATGATGGGCTGGCCCGTCTCGGGGCCACCGTCCGGCGACGCGAGGCCGGTCTGATGGTGGTGGAGGCGGGAGATTGCCCGTCTGTCTTTCCACGTCGGCGGCGGGTTCCTGCAGTCTTTGACGGTGGGCCGCAGTAGTCACAGCGGTTGTTCCACGTGGAACCCTTGCCCCTCGCTGCTGTTGTTCCACGTGGAACAAAACCCTCGCATGCAGGACAAAGATGGGTCAGGTGACCTACTTGGACCCACACGGACCGACAAGTATCCTCCTGTTGCGCCGGGGTCCTCCGGTGATGACGATGTAGCCGACCGGAAAGCAGCGAGACATGAGCGACCAAATCCCCGGCAGCACAGGCCCCCGGCCGTTGCCGCGAGTGATCGCGGTGGCGAATCAGAAGGGTGGAGTGGGTAAGACCACCACGGTGGTCAACCTCGGAGCCTGTCTGGCAGAACTCGGATACCGCACGCTCATCGTGGATCTTGATCCCCAGGGCAATGCATCAACGGGAGTCGGGATCACCGAGGAGCGCCGCCGGGAGACGTCGATGTATCACGTCCTCATCGACGACGAGCTCCCGATGGAGGAGGCGACATTTCCCACCGACGTGCCCAATCTCTTTATCGCTCCCGCCAGCCTTGATCTGGCCGCCGCCGAGGTGGAGCTTCGTTCCGGTTTCGCCGCCGAGCTGTATCTCCGGGCGGCCTTTGAACGTTCGAAGCTCGACTACGACTTCGTGCTGATTGACTGCCCGCCCTCGCTCGGTCTGTTGACGACGAACGGCCTTGCCGCAGCACAGGAAGTGCTGATCCCGATCCAGTGTGAGTATTACGCCCTCGAAGGCACTGGCCAGTTGCTGGTCACACTCGAGAAGGTTCGAAAGAAGTTGAACCGTTCTCTGGAACTGTCCACGGTGGTCTGTGTGATGTACGACGCTCGCACCAATCTGGCCGATCGGGTGATCGAGGTGGTGCGCGAGAACTTCGGGGACAAGGTGTGCAAGACCGTGGTGCCTCGAACCGTCCGCTTGTCGGAGGCACCCGAGCTCGGCCAGCCGATCATCCTGTTCGACTCGTCCTCTCGAGGCGCCATTGCGTACCGGGAACTCGCCAAGGAGGTCAGCGGTGGCACCCCGCCCAGGAACCGGTAAAGGTCTGGCCGGCGTCTTCAACAAGGCGTATGAGGCGTATGCGAACGACAGCGAGCTTGACGAGATCCTGCTCGACTCGGTAGTACCGAATCCGAATCAGCCCCGGGTCCACTTTGACGAAGCCACGCTCGCTGACCTGTCGGCGTCGATTCGGGAACTGGGGGTGCTGCAGCCGATCCTCGTGCGTCGGCTGGCGGGCGACAGTTACCAGTTGATCGCCGGTGAACGGCGTTGGCGGGCTGCCCGGATGGCGGGGTTGCAGCGAATTCCCGCAGTGATCCGCATGTCGACGGATCTCGAATCCGTGGAGCAGGCAATTGTCGAGAATCTCCATCGGGAGGATCTCACCCCGCTGGAGGAGGCCTCGGCCTACCAGCAACTCATCGAGGAGTTCTCCTACACCCACGAGAAGTTGGCCGAGCGCCTCGGCAAGGGCCGAACGTCCATCACGAATACCTTGAGGCTTCTCCAGTTACCGCCCAAGATTCAGGAACTGCTCGCTGATGGTCGGCTCTCAGCCGGACACGCACGAGCACTCCTCGGTACGAACGACCTCCGTTTTCAGGAGGGCCTCGCCCTTCGCGCTGCCCAAGAAGGCTGGTCGGTGCGCTCGGTGGAGCAGGCGGTGCGCGAACGCGAGAATGGCCAACCCTCAGGGGGTAGCGAGACCCCGGTGAAGAAGGTTGCCAGAGAGCGACTTCGGCCTCCGGCGGTGCTTGAGGTGGAGCAACTGCTTGGGGATTACTTGGCGACCTCGGTGGCGATCACTGTGGGGTCCAGCCCAGGCAAGCTCGTGATCGACTTTGCCGATCTTGCCGATCTTGACCGAATTTACCGACAGATCGTCAGCCCGGCCTCGTACGAGTAAGCGCTCACACCCCTGTTGAGCAGGGTAGATACGGTTCGCCGTGGGTGTACTAGGACGGAACTCTCAACGTCCACATGATGTGGAAAACCCTGTGGATAAACCATCAAGTAGTGGCTGAGGGAGGGAAGCTGGCGTCGATCCAGATTTCCACAGCTTGTGCACAGCCCTGTGCGAGGGAGCTTGCATTGTCCGCCACGGAGCGAACGGGCCCGAGCCGACACAGCACGGCCGGCATCCGGGTTTCACGGAGAACCGGGAGCCGAATTCCCTCAACGCGCGGGGTGCTCGCCAGCAGGGGCTGCAATGTTTGGGACAGCTGCTCAGCGAGCGCACGTCCGGCTGTGGACTCGAAGGCTGGCACTTGGTAGTAGAAAAACTCCGAAACCGGCTCGATGCTTGCCTCAAGGCCGAGGTATACGTGAGCGCGGAACCGGTTCGCCGCTTCGGCCTGGGCATCGGCGTCGGGTTCGTCGACCAAGATGACGTCAGCGCCCTTGGCGCGGGCCGTCCGGGCGATTGCCCTGGCGAGACTGCTCAGGCCGCCGAACTGGCCAACCACGATGCGGCAGTCCACGAAGTGTGGGAGCGAGCGGATGCGTTCGGCTTCTCGCAGGACGGAAACCCCCGGCCCCTGTCCGGACTGGCGACCGAGCCGATCGAGCGACCGGATTGTCTCGGGCCCGCACACCCCGTCACCCGGCATGCCGCAACTGCGCTGGAACTCGAGCAGCGCATTCGCTGTGCGCGGGCCGAAGATCCCGTCCACGCGACCCGCATCGAACCCGAGGCGGCACAACTCCCCCTGCAATGCCGTGATGTCGTCGCCACGCATGTTCGGCGAGGTGAGTTTCAGTAACCGGTCACCGAGACCCCAGCCCGCCTCGACCAAAGCGTTCCACGTGGCCTCGTCGCACACGCCTGTCGGCCGCAATCCGCGCGCCTCCTGAAAGCGCGCCACCGATTCCTCGGTGTTTTTGCAGTAGGCACCGATCTCTGAAGGGGACGCGGCAAAGCCAACGTAGGAAAGCCTGCGCTGAAGATCCCGCACGGCTTCGCCGCGCTGACCGGGGGTCAGAGGGAGGGTGTCAAGAACTCCTGCAGGTCCGCCAGCAGGGCGCCCTTGCCCTTCGCGCCGACGAGGCGCTTCTTGATCTCCCCGTCCTGAATCACGAGCAGCGTCGGAATGCTCATCACGTTGAATCGAGCGGCGAGTTCTTGGTTCGTATCCACGTCCACCTTGGCGACTTGGATGCCGGGCTGTTCCCTCGCCAACTCCTCCAGGATCGGAGCGATCATCTTGCATGGTCCGCACCATTCAGCCCAGAAATCAACGAGTATCGGCTTGTCCGAGGACTTAACGGTTTCGTCGAAGGTGGCGGTCGAGAGATTGAGGATTCCGTCAGACATTTCGGGAATTCCTTTCGTATGAGAAACGCAATGGTAGTCGGACCAACGCTCGGCCTGCTGAGAACATTCCCGACCTTACTGGTCGGAGTTTGGTCGCTTACGCGGAGTGTTGGGCCTCGAGCCATCGCTCGGCATCGATTGCGGCCATGCAACCCGACCCAGCAGCAGTAATCGCCTGCCGGTAGGTGTGGTCCTGAACGTCGCCGCAGGCAAACACGCCGTTGATGTTCGTGTACGACGAATTTGGCTGGGTGATGAGATAGCCGTTCTCGTCGGCGTCGAGTACCCCGGTGAACAGGTCCGTGTTCGGGCGGTGTCCGATTGCGAGGAACAGTCCGGTGACGGGGAGGGTCTGGCGAACGCCGGTCTCGGTGTGCTCGGCAACGAGGCCCTCGAGGCGTTCCTCGCCGAGCAGGCCGACCACCGTGTGGTTCCAGAGCATCTCGATCTTCGGGTTCGCAGCCGCGCGGTCACGCATGATCTTGGACGCACGCAGCGTGTCGCGTCGATGAATGAGGATCACCTTGCTGGCGAACTTGGTGAGGAACGTTGCTTCCTCCACCGCCGTATCGCCACCGCCCACTACGGCGATCTCGTGGCCACGGAAGAAGAAGCCGTCACACGTGGCACACGTGGACAACCCGTGCGACAGCAAACGCTGCTCGGCGTCGAGGCCGAGCATAAGTGACCGGGCACCGGTGGAGACGATGATGCTGTTCGCCTGATACTCGGTGTCGCGCACCCAGACGCGGAACGGGCGCGACGAGAAGTCCACACGGGTGACCTTCTCGGTGAGGTACTCGGCGCCGAAACGGCCGGCCTGTTCACGCATGTTCTGCATCAACTCCGGGCCGGTGATCCCTGTGGGCCAGCCGGGGAAGTTTTCGATATCCGTGGTGAGCATCAGCTGACCGCCGGGTTGATCGCTTGTTGACGACGGCTCGCCCTCGATGACCAAGGGCTCCAGATTGGCCCGTGCGGTGTAGATCGCGGCGGTCAGGCCGGCAGGTCCGGATCCGATGATGATGACGTTGCGTACGGACATTGCTCAGCTCTCTACAGGGGCGTGGCGCTTGGCCATCAGGAACGACCCGAACGCAAGGAACAGCGCACCCACGACGATGTCGGCGATCCACACTGAGGTGTCGTGGTCGATGTTTGCGTCGCCGGCGAAGATTGCCCAGCGCGCACCGGTGAAGAGGAGCATCACCGCTCCTGCGATCGTGATCACCTTGCGCGAGCGGATGAGGCCCGTGATAACGATGAGCGCAGCGACGAGTGCAAGCATCCCAACGATCCACGCCGCCACCGTGCCCATGTCCCAGAGGAGATAGGTCTGCACCGACCGCATCGAGGCGATCAGTGCGAGTACCAGTGCAACCAGACCGGCGAACGCGGCGACAATGCCGAACACAATGCCGTTGGTGACTTTGACAGCCCGGTTCGTCAGGTTCCGTCGAACGATCTGAACAAATCGATCAACGGTGTCTGCTGCTTGTTTGGGCCACTCGGGATTGAGTGGGTTGAAGGCCATGTGGCCAGCCTAACCGTGTGCGTCGTCAGCCCGTAAGCGACGCACTTGCGTCGACGTCGCACGTCTCGGGATTCACCACGAGCGCCTCGACGGCGTTCTCCGCAGAAGGGACGAGGAACAGCAGTGACCGGCGGTCCATCCAGAGCACTTGTGCTACCGGCACCCCGTTGATGGCCGAGCACGGGTTCGTGATCAGGGGGACACGGTTGGTTACCCCACGCTGAACGACCGCCAGCGCGATCCCGCGCAGTTCCGCAGTGGAACGGGCTGTGAGGATCTCCTCGGTGTCGCCTGCGTTTGCTGTGTCGGCAGTCGTACCCGCGTTGTCGGCAACCGAGTCGGCCACAACTCCTGCCGTCGGTGCGAGCTGTTGGGCTTCGTTCGGCCCAACCTCGGCAGTAACTGGGGTCGGTTCGGGTTGGGGTGTTTGATCCGTTGCCGTGCGGTCGGCTGCGGCGATCTCGGCGGCGTTCTTCGCGGCGACCGGTTCGTTGTTGGACGAGCGGCCGGCGACAGACCCGATCACTACGCCGAGCACGGCGATGGCGGCTGCCGCGGCCAGGGCGGGGGCGAGACGCTTGGCCCGACGAATTCGCGCTGCCTCGAGTGAGGCAACCGGCGCCGGCGCGAGTGCGTCGAGCGCAGCGGCGAGGTGCTGCTCACGCAGCGCTCTCGGGGGCTCGGGGTTCTGTGCAAGGAGCAAACGGAGCGACTCGAACTGTTCGGCGAGTGCGCTGACGCGGTGGTCTGTCTGGAATTCAACCTGCTCAACGGGGGTGAGCACGCCGTCTGCCCGGGCGCTGGAAACCTCGACCACGTGCTGGTCGGGGTAGTCGGCGTTCGAGCCGGGAGCGGGAGTGGTCGGCTCGGTCATGGCTGGTTGGTTGGATGGTTGTGGGGACCGGTTTGGTTCCCGAGTTCTTTGGCGAGCAGGGCTCGACCCCGCGCGATGCGGGAACGGACCGTCCCAATCGGCACGTTAAGGGTCTCGGCGATGGCGTCATAGTCGAGGTCGGCCACGTCCCGGAGCACCACCGCAATGCGGAAATCCTCCGGCAGCCGCCCGAGCGCGGCCTGCACTGCCATTTGGTCCACGACGGTGCTGTCGAAGGGGCGCGTGGCGATGAGTTCGGAGACCGAAAATGTCTCGTCGAGCGGAGTGGTTGGCCGCCGTTTGCGCCGGCGCAGGTGGTCGAGGCAGGTGTTCGTGGCAACCCGGTACAGCCAGGTGCCGAACTGGGCGTTGCCGTCGAACGAGGCCAGGCCGCGAACGGCCGCAATCAGGGCGTCCTGTGTGGCGTCGGCGGCGTCGGCGTCGTGGTGGAGGATCCGACGACAGACGGCATACACCCGGTCGTAATGACGCCTCAGCAGTTGGTCGAGGGCCTGGCGATCCCCGGCGCGCGCCGCGGTAACGAGAGCGAGATCTCCGGCGCCGCCATCCGCCCCTGCATCCGATACCACGGTTGGCGTCAGTCCTGGGCGGGCCCGAAGGAGATCTCGGAGAACCCTCCGCGGAACGGGTTCGACGAGCTGCAACCCTTGTCACGGGCGACTTCGCGCAACATGAGCAGGAGGTATCTTCCCGGCTGGTTGAGCACGATGGAGGAGGACTTGGACTTCTGGCTCGCGTTCTGCGAGATCGGTTGGCCCCAGTCCTCGAGCAGCGCAGCAGGGCTGGACGAGGCGTAGATGTCTACGTTCCACGGCGTGCTCGGGAAGTTGAGCGTGAGCAGACCCTGAGCAGGTCCGCTCAGCTTCACGATGAGGCCGACTCCTTGTTTGGCGCCGAAGTATTGGTTCTGGTAGCAGGTGGTGAGCCACGCCGTTGCGGTCTTGGCGTCCCGGGCGAGCCGCACCTTGGACTCGTTCTCGGTGCCGTCGCCCTTCGGGTCGAAACTGGTGAGCGCCGAGACCTTGGAGTTCGTGATCGGAACCGGTTGGCCATCTGGGGTGGTAAGCGAGGTTCCGCTGATCGCAGTGCTGTCCGCCGGTCGTTCCTTGGGGCCGTTGCGAAGCGCCGCCCAGAGGACACCGCCGGCCGCGAGGGCTGTGATGAGTAGCCCTGCGATCACGAAGGTGGGCATGTTCCGGCGGCGCGGAAGCCCACGGCTTGGTTGGGGCCGGGGGCGCGTGCCATTGGTCGGGGTGGGCGCGCGGTCCGTGCGCTCAGAGCGCGCTGCCGGTCCGCCTCCTCGGGAGGCGTTGGGCACGGCACCACTGCGAGTATCGAGGCCCTGCCAGAGCCCACTGCCGGCGCCATTGCTACGGATCTCCTCAACGATGGCAACGACTTCGGCTCCCGAGGCCGGACGGTTGGCCGGGTCTCGGGCGAGCAGACGTTTGACGAGATGGAGAAGCCCAGGGTGCAGTTGGGGGCGCAGTTTGCCGAGTGGTGTGGGATCGCGCTGCACCCTGGCGAGTGCGGTCTCGGCATCGGTGGCCCCCTTGAAGGGCACCTTGCCGGCAAGACACTCGTACAGGACCAGACCAAGTGAGTAGAGGTCGGCGCGGCCGTCGAGTTCGTGACCACGGACCTGTTCCGGCGACAGGTACTTGGCGGTACCCATCATCACGTTCTCGCTCGTTAGATCCTGGTTCGCTGTGCCCGAGAGCACCTTTGCGATCCCGAAGTCTGTGAGCAGGACGTGCCCATCAGGGGTGATGAGGATGTTCCCGGGTTTCACGTCCCGGTGAATGATCGGTTCCTTCGCACGATGTGCGGCATCGAGCGCGCCCGCAACCGAGGCAGCGATATTCAGGGTCTGTTCGGGCGACAGGTGCTTCTCTGCGTCGAGCAGGTCGCGCAGGCTTTGGCCCGGCACGAACGGCATGACGACTGCCTGTCGGCCGTCATGCTCGACACTGTCGTAGATCGACACGATGTTCGGGTGGTCAAGTTGGGCGACGATCCGGGCTTCTCGGCGGAATCGCTCAATTGCCGTGGCATCGCCGGCGAGTTGCTGCTTGAGCACCTTGACCGCGACGACGCGGTCGAGATAGAGATCCGTTGCGAGCCAGACCTCGGCCATGCCCCCGAGCGCGAGCTTACGATCGAGGCGATAACGGCCCGCCAGAACGGTCTCGGATTCGGACGGATGAACCACCGTTCCCCGACGCTAGTTGTCGAGCATCAACAAATATCGGCATACCGCCCGCGGGCGGTTACTCAGCGGTCTGGAACAGCACGGCCATCGTGCCGCGCCCGGCATGCGTGCCGATGACCGCACCGATGTCGCCCACGAGGATCTCGCCGGGTGTGTAGGGCCGCAGCATCTCCACAAATGCGTCGACGTCCGAGCAGTCCGCGTGGGCGACGGCCACCCGGGTGACGTTGCGGTGCTCCCGAACACGGTCGACGAGGAACGCCAGGGCCTTGGCGCGTGTGCGCTGCTTGCCGCCCTCGTGAACCACGCCGTCGCGACACGTAATGATCGGTTTGATGGCGAGTGCGGACGCAAGAAAGGCCTTGGCCCCGCCGATGCGTCCACCCTTCTTGAGGTTCTCGAGGGTGTCGAGCGCCGCCCACACGTGCGTGCGGGGCACGAGGCAGCGGACGACATCGGCCACTTCTTCGAGTCCCTTGCCCCCGCGTGCGGCCTCGGCAGCGGCGAGGACCATCATCCCGAGACCGAGCGACACCGATAGCGAGTCGATCACGACGACCGGGATGGTTCCGGCCACCTCCTCGGCAGCCAGTTGGGCACTCTGCATGGTGGCCGAGAGAGCGCTCGACAGCGACACCACAACAATCCCATCGGCGCCTGCGGCGGCGAGGGATTCATACGCGCTCGTGAAGTTCCCGATCGACGGGGCAGCGGTGGCCGGCAGCCCGGACGAAGCGGAGCAACGGGCCCAGAACTCTGCAGTAGTGAGCTCCTCGCGGTCCACGAACTCTTCGTCACCGAAGCGGATCTTCAGGGGGACAACGGTTACGCCGTACTCCAGAAGGGTTGCGGCGGGTAGGTCGCAGGCGCTGTCGGTGACGATGCGAATGGTCATGAGCAGCACACCTTCTTCATGGGCAGGACCGTGATTGACACCATGATGGCGGAGGCTAGTCCGGTCACGGCGTCAGTGGCCCGTCCGGCGCGTTACGGTCGGGTCCGGTGAAAAGTCCGGCCACGAATATGGAGTCGCTCGCAGATGGTTCCGGGCAGGCGGTGGGATGGATGCTGCGCGCCGACGACTGTGTGGCGAGGGTCCGCCCTTGGCCGGGTGAGCCAGGCACCGTGCAACTCATCACGCTGGAGCAGAGTGCACCGCCTGCCCGGGTGATTCACCGATGGATGGAGGAGTTGGGTCGGGCCGGTGTTCGCCTGATCCGGACGGGTGCACTTGGCCCGACCATTCAGCCCGCATACCTCGAGTGCGGGTTCTCGGTCCGCCAGGAGCTCAGCCTGTTGAGCCACGGGCTCGTCGGCGTGAGAGGTTCGGTTGTGCCCTCGGAATCCCTCATGCTCCGACGTGGGCGCCGGACGGACCTCGCGTCGCTCGCGGTCGTCGACCGCAGCGCGTTCGGGCCGCTCTGGGCAATGGACGTCCACGGCGTCGCTGACGCCTGTCAGGCCACCCCGCACCATCGACTCCGACTCGCACTCGAGGGTTCCTCGGTGATCGGCTTTGCGGTCTCCGGCCGGGCGGGGCGCAGCGCGTATTTGCAGCGTCTCGCCGTGGCACCGGAATCCCAGGGGAACGGCGTCGGCCGGGCACTCACTGTGGACGCACTGCGCTGGGCGCGTCGTCAGCGGTGCACGTCCATGATGGTGAACACTCATGTGGAGAACGAGACAGCGCTCGCTCTGTACCGGTCACTCGGATTTCAGGAACTGGCATATCGCCTTGCCGTCTTGGAGCGTCCTCTCCCGTGATCGTCCTCCGTTCCCGGGGCCGCACTGCGCGACTGCTGGCAGCACTGGGTCTCCTCGCGGCTGTTGGGCTGACGGGGCTGGGCAACGACGGTGAGGCGCTCGCCGTCACGTCCCCGGTTCTCCTGATCGCCGCCCCCTTGAGCATTGCCCCGGCCGGGACTATTACGATCGACCTGCGGCTGCCGGACGGTGCCAGTGCACCGACTGAGGTGAAGGTGTCTGCGCGGCGGATTTCCGACACGGGCGGAAACCTCGGTCGACTGCTTGCTGTCGCCGGCACGGCGGAGGACACCGTGCTGCTGACTGGATCTGCCGTGACGACGACGGATGGCACGGCTCGCGTCAGGATCCCCACGGAGACCGCCACGAACCTGGCTGGATCGCTCTCGCTCGTGAAGTCGGGTACCTACGCGTTGGAGGTTTGGATTCCGGGTGCCGCCGCACTCGCCATCCCAGTGGTCCGGCGAGCCGATTCAACGCCGGTCAGCCCCGTACCTGTCACGTTCGTGCTTGATCTCGACGCACCGCTCAGCCTGCAGCCCGACGGGTCCACGAGCATCTCGGACGCAACCCGCGACGCCGTCATCCGGCTCACGAAGTTCCTCGGGGCCTCGACGGTTCCCGTGGCGGTGTCCGTCCGGCCCGAATTGGTCGACAGCCTGATGCGTTCCGATCGGCAATCGGATCGCGACCTCGTGAACTCGCTCGCCGAGGCGTTCGGTCGACAGCGCCTGCTCTCGTCCCCGTACCTGCACATCGACCCGAGCGTGGCGGCCAACGCGGATGCATCGGCAGATTTCACGAACCAGTTGCGGTTCGGCGAGGACACGCTGAGCAACGCGTTGCTCCGTCTCCCAGACCGTCGGATTTGGGTAGCGAATGAGGCGCTCTCCCCCGATGGATCGCTACTCGTGCGGAATCTCGGCGCGGCCGTCGTGGTTCAGGCCGCTGGGATCGCAACAGATCGAGCCGCTCCCGGTGTAGCACGTCCCGATGGGGGTGTGGTCCAGCCGGTGCTCGTGCCGTCCGACATCCACGGGGAACTTGCTGCGGCGGCCGAGGACCCGGTTCTCGCGGCCCACATCATCGCGGTGGGGCTCCTGCGCTCCAAGCAGGTCGAGTCTCGGCCCGCAATAGTGATCATGCCGGATCTCGGCACGGCGAATGCCGAAGTGCTCGCGGCCCTGACGTCGCTGCTGTCGCTCAACGACGTACTCCGGGCGGTGGATATCGAGCAGGTTGGGGTGGGCACCTCGACACCCGCCGGCAGCAGCGCTACGGCCGTGGGCGACTTCTCCGCGGCGCACGCAAGGCGGGCCAAGCTGTTGAAGTTGGTTGCCGGCACCGCGGCAATCATTCCCTCAAGTGACCGCCGCAGGATCGACTGGTCGATTCGTGCCGACGTCCTGCTCGACACCCGACTCGCCGATGACGACCGCGCGGCATACGAGACCCAGTTGCGGGCAGACCTGCTGGACGTCCAGAACAACGTGGTGCTCCAGGCTCCGAAGGCCGTCAACCTTGGTGACCGCAACGCCAGCATTCCGGTCACCATCCAGAACAACAACGACGTGCCCATCACGGTCACGGTGCGCCTAGTGAGCGGCAAGCTGACGTCGCCGCCGACGAGCGAGGAACTGACGGTGGAGCCTGGCGCCACCGAGTTCGTCCGTATCCCGGTCAGGGCGCGCAGCAGCGGCCGCTTTCCCATTACCGCTCAATTGCTCGCACCCGGCACCAAGACCGTGATCGGCAAGAAGGCGGTCATCAACGTCCGTGTGGGACGACTTACCGGTCTCGGCATCGTCTTCACGTTCGCGGCTGGCCTTGTGCTGCTGTCGTGGTGGGTGCAGCATCTCCGTCGTCGCGTCCGCAGGGACGAGACAGCCGAGTTCGAGCGCCGCAAGCTTGCTGGTCTGCCGATCGACGACTTCGACGAGTTATTCGACGACCCGGATGGGTTCGAGTCCGATCACGACAGACGCCGGGACGACCCGCCGCTGTCGTCCTGATTCGGCCGCCGGCCGCGGGTACCGTTGGGTGCTGTGACCGTTCTGTTCTCCACACACCCTTCGTATCTGGAACACGTGTCCGGCCGGGAGCACCCCGAGCGTCCGGCCCGGCTCGGAGCAGTGATCGACGGCACCAAGGACGCGAACGTGGCGGACGCGTTGGTGGCACTCGAGCCGCGACACGCGACGCGAGAGGAATTGCTGCGCGTCCACCCGGCGTCCTACCTCGATCACATCGAGCAGTTCTGTGCAGCCGGTGGTGGAAAGTTGGACGCGGATACGCGGGTGGTCGAGGCGTCATGGAAGGCGGCCACGCTTGCAGCGGGCGCCGGACTCGCCGCCATCGAGGCTCTGCAGCGGGGCGAGGCAGGGGCATCGGCGGCGTTCTGCGCAGTGCGCCCCCCAGGGCACCATGCGACTATCCGTCAGTCGATGGGGTTCTGCATCATCTCCAACGTTGCGGTCGCGGCGGCACATCTCGCGTCGCAGGGCGAGCGCGTGATGATCGTTGACTACGACGCACACCACGGCAACGGAACCCAGGACGTGTTCTATGCCGATCCGCGGGTGCTCTACGTATCGCTTCACCAATGGCCTCTCTACCCGGGTACAGGATCCGCTCGCGAGGTGGGTGAGGGGGACGGCCTGGGCACCACGCTCAACCTGCCGATGCCGCTGTTCGCGACAGGCGACCGCTATCTCGAGGCCATCGACGGCGTGATGGCTGATGTGGCGAGGAATTTCGCGCCCACGTGGATCATCATCTCCGCTGGCTTCGACGCCCACCGCAACGACCCGATCACCGATCTGGGGCTCTCGGCGGGCGACTACCAACTCATCAACGAGCGCTTGCTGCAGTTCGCGCCGGCGGGCCGCCGCCTGGTTGTCCTCGAGGGCGGATATGACCTCGACGCATTGCGCATGTCCTCGGCGGCAACGCTGTCGGCCCTGCTCGGCCGCAACTACCAGCCCGAGCTGCCCACGTCGGGCGGACCGGGCGAGCACGTGGGCAGCGGTGTGCGCGAGTTCTGGCAGGAGCACGGCCTGCTCTGATGCAGCAGTAACCTGCATGGACCATGTTCCCCGAGCGCTTCGCCCCTGTCCTTGCGGAGCTTCAGCCACTCGCTGACCGGTTCACCGCTGCCGGTCACCGCTTGTTCATCGTCGGGGGAATGGTTCGAGACCTACTGCTCGACCGGTTCTCGGGCGGCGACTTCGATCTCACCACCGAGGCGCGGCCCGACGAGATCAAGAAACTGCTCAGCGGGTGGGCCGGCGCGGTCTGGAATCAGGGCGAGAAGTTCGGCACCATCGGCGCTCGCAAGGGCGAGCGCACGTACGAGATCACCACCCATCGGGGTGAGAGCTACACACCGGAATCGCGCAAGCCCGAGGTGACGTTCTCCGACGACATCGAGATGGATCTGTCGCGCCGGGACTTCACGGTGAACGCCATGGCGCTCGAGATCACCAGCGCATCACCGACTCTGGTCGATCCATTCGGCGGTGCCGCGGATCTGCTCACCAAGACCCTGCGCACACCGCTGTCGCCGGAGATCAGCTTCAGCGACGACCCACTCCGGATGATGCGAGCGGCCCGCTTCGTCGCCGGCTACCAGTTGACGCCAGAGCCGGCGCTGGTGGCGGCCGTGAAGGAGATGCACGGACGCATCGCAATCGTGTCCGGCGAGCGGATACGTGACGAGTTCGACAAGCTCATCACGCTGGAGCATCCCGCGACCGGGTTGTGGTTCCTGGTGGACACCGGGCTTGCCGACGAGTTCCTCCCAGAGCTTGCTGGGTTGCGGCTCGAGCAGGACCCGATCCATCGCCACAAGGACGTGCTCACCCACACCATCGCGGTTGTGGAGAACGTGCGCCGCGACGCGCACCCGTCGTTCGACTTCCGCCGCACCCGCTTGGCGGCCTTCTATCACGACATCGGCAAGCCGCGTACGAGGTCGTATCGCAAGGGCAAGGGTGTGTCGTTCCACCACCACGAGGTCGTGGGTGCGCGCATGACGCGTGACCGCATGCAGGCGCTTCGCTACTCCAACGAGGACGTCGAGCAGGTGACGAAACTCGTGGAGCTTCATCTGCGTTTCCACACCTACAAGATGGGCTGGACCGACGCAGCCGTGCGTCGCTACGTGCGCGACGCAGGCAGCCTGCTCGTCGAGCTGAACGTGCTGACGCGCTGCGACTGCACCACCCGCGATGAGCGCAAGGCCGTGATGCTGTCCAAGCGCATGGACGACCTCGAGGTGCGCATAGCGGAGCTTGCCGAGCAGGAGGAGATCGAGCGGATCCGGCCCGAGCTGAACGGCAACGAGGTCATCACACACCTCGGGATCACCCCCGGACCGGCCGTGGGCAAGGCGATGGACTTCCTGCTCGAGCTACGCCTCGAGGAGGGTCCGCTCGGGCGGGACGAGGCGTTGCGTCGCCTCGACGAGTGGTGGGCCGCCCAGCAGGGCTAGACGCCCAGTTTGCGCGCCCGGATCACGAGCGTGCACGGAGCGTTGTCAGCGGGCCGCCGTCTATCGAACAGTTCCTGGAGGCTGTCGATACGGAAGTTGGATCGGTACAGCGCCATGTACCAGTCGCCGACGCTGCGGACCCGACTCCCATAGCGCTGCTGCAATTCCGCCGGATCTGCGAGGCCGTGAGCCGGGTGGCTGGCGGAGATGACGAGCGGTGCTTCGGGCTTGAGCACCCGGTGGACCTGGCGAAGGACGCGGGCGAGGTCGTCAACGTGGTCCAGCGTGCCGGCAGCCACCACGAGGTCGATCGATGCGCTGGTGGCAAAGCCGAGGTCTGCGAGGTCGCCCTCGTGAAACTCGATACGGACGCTGGCCTCCTCGCCAGCGCGACGCAGGCCGAGGATTCGTTCGGGGTCCGAGTCGATCGCCATCGCCTTGGCCCCCTGTTCGGCCAGGGCCAGAGCGTTCATCGCGCCGGAGATGCCGAGCTCGAGCGCTCGCTTGCCGCTCGGATCTGCGCAGAGGCGCAGGTCGGAGTCGTCGGGGATCTGGGGGCCGTAGGAGATCGAGCGAGGCACGCACACATCTTCTCGCACCGGTGCCGCTCATGTGTGGCGATCTACTCAGTAACCTCGCCGTCATGGGTTTTGGTGCGTCGTCGCTACGTGGGGCCGCAGGCCTGCGCGGTGCCGTCGTCGACCACCGCTTTGCCCGCCGTCACCTCATCAATGAGTTTCGGCGCGGGCGGTTGCGCAAGGACCAGGTGTGCGACGCCCACCCCGAGCTCATCCGCGCTGCCACCAACTTCGGTGCACCCACGCAGGTCCGTTGCCCGATCTGCGACGAGCGCGAGGTCGTTCTCGTCACGTACGTGTTCGGTCCGCGCCTGCCTGCCTTCGGGCGGGTGGTGTCCACCGCAGCGCAGATGCAGACCCTCAGCCGAAGCAGCGACGACCTCGCTGCCTACGTCGTTGAGGCGTGCACCGGATGTCGCTGGCACCATTTGCTGCGCGTGCTGCCGATCGGTGGCCGAAAGAAGCGGGCTGCGCCGCAGCAGGCCCAGGGTTAGCGGGTCTCAACCCTCGGCAGGTACGTGGGGGTAGTGGGTGCAACAGGCGTAGCACCAGTGCTCCACCTCATCGAGCGTGTGGTCCGAGCCCTCGTTTTCCCGGCCCTGCGGTATGACATATCGCCGGTGCACCGCAAGCAGGGTGTCGCCTTGGCTCCCGCAACTCTCACAGGTCTGGTCCACGTCGGCGACGCTACCGTGAGCACATGGAGCGGCGAGGAACCGGTGGGTGGGCAACCGGTGCTGCGCTGCGGGTCGTGGCCGTGCTCGCTCTCCTGCTCGGTGCGTGTGGTTCGTCGGGCTCGATGCCTACCCCCGGTTCGACGGCGCCGCTTGCCGTCGGAACGGTGCGACCTGACGGGTTCGAGTCTGTCGAAGTAATCATCCGCCGGGCCGACGGCTCGGTATGTCGGCTGTGCACCTATCTGGCGAGTACTCCACCGCAGTGGCAGCGTGGGTTGATGTACGCCACAGACCTCGACGGTCGCGATGGCATGCTGTTCCGGTTCCCCGATCCGAATGCCAACCGTTTCTTCATGAGGGACACCGTGATGCCGTTGACCGGTGTGTGGTTCGCCGATGACGGTGCCTTCGTGGAGGCCATCGACATGGATCCCTGTCCGGATGACGAACCCAATTGCCCGCTTTACGGACCGGACCGGCTTGCCCGGAGCGTGCTCGAGGTCCCGCAGGGAGCGCTTGCCCGCCTGCGGGTCGGCCCGGGTGCGCGCCTCGAGTCAATCGGTGGTCCCTGCACCGGTCAACCCCTTCGCTGAGGCGCGGCGCCTGCTGCGGTAGCGTTGGGGTCAATCAACGATGAGGTGGGGCACCGATGAAACTGCAGAACGTGGCAAGTCGGGTGGCTGCGGTCGCCTTGGTGTTGGCGCTCGGCGCCGTGGTGTCGTGCAGCGCCGAGCGTGCTGGAACGCTGCCACCCATTTCGGTGACGCTGCAGTCCTGCGAATTTTTCGGCGGCAGCGGCGGCAGCGTCGTGGTGACCTGGTCGGGTTTTGCCACGAAGACGGTGTCAGTCCGTGTTCGTAGGGCTTCGGGCACGTTGCCGGAGGGGAACCTCTTGGTGAAGGAACTCACGGCGGAGTCCGCTTCGGGAACGGTCACCGTTCCGGATACCACTTTTGGCCCGGAGCGGTTCGCGGTGTACGACGTGCTGTTGACCAGCGCTTCGTCGAGCACGTATCGCACGCCGCAGATGTGTACGGCGGTTGGCAGCGGTGGCGATGCGTAAGTCAGAACAGTCCTGAGGCGCGGCGCCTGCTGCGGTAGCGTTGGGGTCAATGAACGACGAGGTGGGGCACCGATGAAACTGCAGAACGTGGCAAGTCGGGTGGCTGCGGTCGCCTTGGTGTTGGCGCTCGGCACCGCGGTGTCGTGCAGCGCCGAGCGTGCTGGAACGCTGCCACCCATTTCGGTCACGATCGGCGTTTGTGCACCAGCAGCCGGTGTCACCGTGGTGACCTGGTCAGGTGTCTCGACGCGCTCGGTGCGCGTGGAATACCGCAACGCGTCCGGCGAAGCGGTGCAGAGCAGTTGGAAGAACATATCCACGGCTGTTGCGAGCGGGAGCGTCAACGTCACCACCCCCGCCGCGGCGCTTTCGGGGCTGTGGACCGTGTGGGCTGTGACGCTGGCGCCCAAATCCAATGGTGGGGGAACGGACCTCTTGACGCGCGAGTTCACCGATTGCGGCATCGTCACGACGCAGACAATCGCCCCAGATCCCACCACCACCGTCAAGTAGCCGCTCGGTCACTGCCCGGGCTGGGCGCATGTCGGTGCAGGTATCGGTCTAGAAGGGGCTGAGCCCCATCCGGTTGCGCACCGCCACCATTTCGCCGAGATGGTTGAGCACGTGACCGATGCATTCCCACTGGACAAACCAGGAGACCGGCTTGTCGGTCCACATGGCATGCAGCCACGGCACGGAATCCACGCTCACCAGCCCGTACTTGCGCAGGCGCTCGGAGGCGGGCGGGATCTCGTCGAACTGGGTGAGGTCGGCGGTCGCGATCCAGGCCGCTGTTTCGCCGTGGACGTCTGCGGCGTAGTGGAGCAGGTGAGGGACCTGAATGTTGGCCACCACCCCGGCATCCTCGGCTTCGGGAAGGCCCTTGTGGGGCAACAGGTTGGTGAGCCCGAGTCGGTCCCGCCAGCTGTTGACGAGGGGTGATTTGGCGCGGATGACGGCCTGCAGCGCCATGTCGGCGTGGAGGCTGACGTGGAAGAGCAGTTGAGCGAGGCAGGAACCCCCGTCGTCGGGGTGCTCGGTCCATCGGTCGAGCGGCACCCGGGAGGTGACCCCGTCGGTCAACCGGTTCCCGACGTCGTTGTGTTCGGCGGTCATCCACTCACGAAGGTCCATCGGCACGAGTATGGGCCACAAACCCCGTCACACCCCTGTGTCAGGCTGCCCGCATGCCCCCGGACGGAGATCTTCCCTGCTCAGCACCCGCCGGGAGCGTCCGTGGCTGCCCGCCGCTAGAGTCGCGAGGTCATATCAACCCTGCCCCCGCCGGGGGCCCCGGTGCCGAGCCGGGTCCGAAGGGAGGAATTTCATGGCCTTGCGCGCCTATGAACTCGGAATCATCATCGCCGGAGAGCTCGAAGAGCCCGCTGCCGCTGATCGTCAAAAGACCCTCGCCCAGCAGGTTGCTGCTGCCGGCGGAACCATCGTTGGCACAGCCGACTGGTGGGGTCGCCGCCGCTTTGCGTATCCCATTGAGAAGAAGTGGGAGGGCTACTACGTGTTCTACAACGTTCTCGCCGAGGGCGGTGCCCTCGACGATTTCGAGCGTCAGCTCCGTATTGCGGACGACATCGTCCGTCACGTCCTGTTCCGTCTGCCGGATTCCGAGGCCAAGCGCCGCGGCATGACGCAAGCGGCCTGACCTCAGGCCGTCTACCTAAGGAGACATTGCCATGGCCGACAACACCGTCACCCTCGTTGGGAATATCACTCGCGACCCCGAACTGCGCTTCACGCAGGGAGGACGCGCTGTGGCCTCGTTCGGAATCGCCGTCAATCGCCGCTACCAGGTCAATGGTGAGTGGCAGGAGCAGACGTCGTTCTTCAACGTGGTCGCATGGGGTCAACTTGGCGAGAACGCAGCAGCCTCGCTCACCAAGGGCGCTCGCGTCATCGTGAACGGCCGCCTCGAGCAGCGTGAGTATCAGACCCAGCAGGGCGAGAAGCGCACCGTGATCGAGGTCAACGCCGACGAGGTCGCACCCAGTCTTCGGTACGCAACGGCCCAGGTCGAGCGCACCACGAGCGGTGCAGGTGGCGCAGGCGGTGCAGGTGGCGGTGGCAATCCCGGCGGTAGCAGCAATGCCGGAGCCAGCCGCGGCGGCACTGCCCCCCGCGGAGACGACAACTACTACGGCGGCGATGAAGAGCCGTTCTGATCGTGATGACCCCGGATCCCGCCGAGCGGTTGGGTCCGAACCTACGAGGAGTTCGTAACTGAAATGAGCAACAAGAAGCCCCGCCCGCCCAGGGCGAAGGACAGCACCAAGAAGATCCGCAAGAAGACCTCCGTTCTCACCAGCGAGAAGGTCGACTACGTGGACTACAAAGACGTCAACCTGCTTGGCCGATTCGTCTCGGATCGTTCCAAGATCAAGGCCCGCCGGGTCAACGGCAACGACGTGCAGCAGCAGAACGAGATCGCTCGGGCAATCAAGAACGCCCGCGAGATGGCTCTGCTTCCCTACACGAAGCGAGTGTCCAGCCAGCGCACGTCGCGTGGCGACCGTGAGGGTCGTGAGGGTCGTGGCGGCTCGGCCCCCGAGGCTGTTGTCGATCAGGTTGTGGATCTCGGCGCCGATGTTGGCACCGACGAAGTTGAGGGCGGTGGAGACGAATGAGCGTCAAGGTGATTCTGCGAGCTGATGTTCGTACCGTGGGTAAGCGCGGCGACATCTGTGAGGTCGCCGACGGCTTCGCCCGCAACTTCTTGTTCCCCAAGGGTCTCGCCATGGTGGCGACCGATGGTGCGGTGTCCCAGGCAGCAGCCATGCGCCGTGCCCGCGATCTGCGCGATGCCGCAGACCGTGAATCGGCTCAGACCGTGGCCTCGGCCCTCGTGCCCACCACCATTTTGGTGAAGGTCAAGACCGGCTCCGAAGGTCGTCTCTATGGATCGGTCACCACGGCCGATCTCGCAGCGGCCATCGAGGCTCAGACCGGCATTTCGATCGATAAGCGCAAGCTGTCCTTCGATGTCGTGAAGACCACGGGCACGTACAGCGCCACCGTCAAACTGCACTCAGACGTGCAGTTCCCGGTGTCGTTCAACGTGGTCAGCGCCTGACCCACGCGTTTTTCACCGGTTATCCCCAGTCGGGAACCGGTTATGCACACCGTTATCCACAGGTTTTGACCGCTGGATATCCACAGGCAGAGCGCGACAGAGTAGGTCCTTCATGACGGACACGGCCAGAGAACCACGTCGCTCCGGCGACTCCAAGCGTCCTCGCGCCCTGAGTTCCCGGGTACCACCGCACAACCTGGATGCCGAGGAGTCGGTGCTCGGTGCACTCCTGCTGTCGCGCGACGCCGTCAACGCGGTCGCGGAGATGGGACTCACCTCAGGTGAGTTCTACAAACCAACGCACCAGCACATCTACGACGCCATCCGCACGCTCACGGCGGGAGGCCAACCGGTTGACGTCGTGACCGTGGCAGACGAACTGCGTCGGGCGGGCATGCTCGAAGAACTCGGCGGCTCGCAATACCTCATTGAACTGCAGGGTCGAACACCGGCGATCTCCAATGCTGGTCGGTACGCAAAGATCGTCCAGGACACGGCACTGGCCCGCAAACTCATTGCGGTCTCGTCCGAGATCGCCGAGATGGCCTACGGCGAGGCCGACGACGTGATCCGTCTGTTGGACCAAGCAGAGACGAAAATGTTCGAGGTGGCCGAGCGCCGGGTCACCGATTCCACAAAGCCGATCAACGCGATTCTGTCCGACGTAATGGACAACCTCGAGGACCTGTACGAGCGTCGAAGCTCCATCACCGGCACCGCAACCGGTTTCCCGGACCTCGACGAGCTGCTCAACGGGCTGCAGCCGTCCACACTGAACATCATCGGCGCCCGCCCCTCGATGGGTAAGACGGCGCTCGCGCTCTGCATGGCGATCAATGTGGCCAAGAACAGCAAGCTGCCGGTGCTGTTCTTCTCGTTGGAGATGGGTCACTTCGAGCTTGCCCAGCGCGTGCTCTCCATCGAGGCGAAGGTGGACTCCAAGAAGTTGCGCACCGGCAACCTTGATCAGCCCGACTGGACGAAGGTATCCGGGGCGCTCGGGCGTCTCGAGGTGGACCTCCTCATCGACGAGAACCCGAATGTCACCGTGATGGAGATCCGGGCCAAGGCCCGCCGACTGAAGGCCAAGGCCGGCCAGATCGGCCTCATCGTAGTGGATTACCTGCAACTGATGAGCGGCACCGGGGCGGAGAACCGCCAGTTGGAGATCAGTGAGATCAGCCGTGGCCTGAAGATCCTCGCCCGTGAACTCGAGTGCCCAATCGTTGCGCTCTCGCAGTTGTCACGAAGCCTCGAGAGCCGTCAGGACAAGCGGCCGATGCTTGCCGATCTGCGAGAGAGCGGTTCGATCGAGCAGGACGCCGACGTGGTGATGTTCGTGTACCGGGACGAGGTCTATAACCAGGAGACCCAGGACAAGGCGATGGCCGAGATCATCATCGGCAAGCACCGTGCTGGCCCGACGGGTTCGGTGCGCCTCGTGTTCCTCAAGGAGTACACGAAGTTCGAGAGCGCCGAGCGCTTCCGCTCCTGACCCGGTTTGTTGCGGTCGGTCTCCCCTGCGCGGGACCTCTGTCCGTTGGTTCCCAAGTGGCGCCGTGGTACACCCTTAAGGCGAAGCTGTACGCCGTGCCTTCGCGAAGCGCCGGGTGCGTGTACACGCCTGTCTAGACGACAGAGGATTGGTATGAACCGAGGAAACTGGGGACGCGGGATGCATCACGACGGATGGCACTAGCATTGGATTCCCATGCTCGTCGTGATGGTTGCGCTCGCAGTGCTGCTCGTCTGGTTTGTCAGCACCGTCGTTCGCCGCGGCTCAGGGGTGCCCCCGAGCTTCAGCGCCGCATCGCCGCCCCAGCATTCTGGCCCGCATCGATCGGCCGAGGACATCCTCGCTGAGCGACTGGCTCACGGCGACATCGAGGTCGACGACTATCACCGGCGACTCGAGGCGTTGCACAAGACACGCCCAAACCCCTCCTGAACTGAAAGATCTCGGTCGATTTCTTGTGAGGGGGTCACAGGAAATCGACCCAGATCTTTGGAGGAGCGGCGCTACCAGCTGCCGCCGCCCCCACCTCCGCCACCTCCGCCGCTGAAGCCACCACCGCTGAAGCCGCCACCGCCGCTGAAGCTGCTGCGGGACTTCACCGTGTGTGCCGCGGTGTAGCGCCGACTCGAGGCCAACCAGAGCGGGTGGAACGCAACATCGGCGAGCGCGGCTACAGGGACGGCCCCGACCAGGGCAGTGGACACCTCGGTGGGCATCGCACCCACCCACTCGTCCACGTGGCCCAGCGCAACCGCATACCCCATGTATTCCCGGTACAGGTTCATGTTGCCGGCAGCCCGTGCATGAATCGCCTCGCTGTCCCGGAAGAATCGCTCGAACCCCGTGATGCGCAGGACCGTGCCGAGTCCACGCTTGGTGTAGCGCATCAGACGGGAGCGTTCCCGATACACGGCCATGACGATGACGACCGCTGCGAGCACACCACCGACGACGCATGCCGACAGCACCGTGCCTGCAGCACTGCGGAGCACGGCAAAGCCGACCCCGGAGAACGCGAGGAGCAGGCCTGCGAGCATTCCGGTGGCTGCGCATCCAGCGGGGTTCTTGGTGGCAGAGAAAGTCATCTTGCCGGGAGCGATGAGGTTGAGCCCGACGAGGTGATTGTCGAGCGCGGACATGAACCGGTCGAGAGCATCACCGACCCCTCCGGTAGCCTCTCCGAGTTCACGTTCGCGCGTGTCGCCGAGCAGGGCATGCAGCAGCACCTCCTCGTACTCGCGCACCGGTCGGGGTTGCCGGTCGTGGCGACGCACAGTCCACGAGTCGTGATCGACGCGCTCGAGATCCACCATGCCATCGGCAGCCAGGTCCACCAACGTCGCTGCAAGCAGTAGCGGCACGTCCACCGTCACCGTGTCGCGCAGACGGAGCATCGAGGCCGGATCGAGGTTGAGCGGCGGCACGAACTCGAGCGGCGCATCGGCCTGCGGGTTCGCGATCAAGACGTCAGCGGCAAGCGGGCCGCGCTCCATGCGGTCCGGGAGTGCGGGTGATGTGAGTCCGTCGAACGTGAGTGCCACGTAGGAAGCCGCGAGCGCGCGGGAGCGACGCGCCCGCACCACCGTGATCACGAATCCTGCGGCCACGGATGCGTAGAGCACCGCCCACATCACGATGGCGACACCGATGGGGCCGCGCACCGGGGTGACGGTGGCGCGGAGGGGGAACGCGTCGAGCGGGTAGGTGACCTCCGCGGTGAAGCCCTCGCCAGGCTCGAGCAAGCGGCCGGTCGAGAAGGTGCCACCGTTCTCGGTGAGCGCGGCACTGCCGCACGATTCGGTGCTGCGGAATTCGCCCACGAAACAACGCACCATCGTGGGACTGCCGGGCGCGCTCACCCGATAGGTGAGCGTGTCCACCCTCTGGTCCCAGTCGCTGATCGCGTCCAGGCGAACGACTGCCTGCCCGTTCTCGATCGAGACCAGGTTCTCGAGCACATAGGAGAGGCGATAGGCGTGTGCGCCCGTCACCGTGGTGTCCGGATCGCCGATACGGATCCGCACGCCGTCGGTCACGTCCCGGACACTGACGTCGCCCGGCGTGCCCCGCGAGGCGGACACCTCCAGCGAGCGCATCAGGTTCGTACCGAGGTTGGTCTTCAGGGGTATGAGGCGCTCGATGCCGTGTCGGTCTGTTCGGAACACCTGCACGATGGTCTCGGTAATCGTCACCGAACGGTCGGGGTGAACCGTTGCGAGCACATCGAACGAGCGTGTCGTATCGGTACCCATCGTGGCGAGCATGCGGTCCTGCACCACGCGCTGAATCTCGTCGGTGGTGAGGTTTGTCATGTCGGGAAGCGAGTCGTCCGCAGTCGTGCCGGTGACCTCGGGAACCGGTGGCTCGAGGGCTGGACCCTGCGTCACCGGGATCCGCTCCGAGTAGTTGCGGTCGAGAAGCGCCGCGAGGAACAACCCCCCACCGACGAGCGTGGCGACGAGCAGCAGTGCCGCAACGAGGCCGAGGTTCCACCTCTTGATCAACGAACCCACCTACCCATTACCTGATTCTCGCGCTCGTGGTGCTGTGCCACGTACCATGGGAACGATGTTTCTCGGTGAGAACCTTCTTGCGCTGCTCCTACTCGCACTCGGCGGTGCGCTCGGCGTGGGCAACGCGCTCGCCATCATCCGACCCCCGCTCGATCCCGAAACCGGAGAGCCCCGCGTGGTACCCAAGGGTCGAAGTGGTGTCATGGCCGCTGTCGGCTTCGTCGTGGCGATCTGGGGCCTTGCCTCGTTGATCAAGGGCTGAGCGTGGGAATCCGCCGGGCTCTCTCGGTGCTGTTTGCCCTGGTGGGTGCACTGGTGGCCGTGGTGGGACTCGTGGTGGTAGTGGCCGACAAGGAGGTCTTCGACCGACCAACTGTCGAGCGCACCGTCGACAAGATCCTCGCTGATCCCGATGTCACCCGATTGCTCGGGCGTGAGATCGTCAAGCGTGCGGTGTTGCTCGGCGACCTCGAGGAACAGCGCAAGTTGGTGCAGACCTACGTGGACGAACGTCTCGCTCAGCCAGCAGTGCAGAAAGAAATCCGCAGCGGTGTGTTCGATGCCTACACCGAACTCATGGACACGGATCATCCGCGTATCGACTTCAACCTGCCGAACCAGGCCAAGCAGGTGCGCCGGCAGCTCGTGGGCCTGAACCCGAACCTCGACGCCACCCTGCCGATCAGCGAGAACCTGCTGCGCTTCACCCTGTTCGAGCGGTCGTCGCTCCCGTGGGCATACGAACTCGTGAGCAGCACCCGCAGTGCGGCGTGGGGTCTATTCATCGGGGGTGCAGCGCTCGTGGCTATTGCGCTGTTCCTCGGCCCGGGGCGACTCAGCATTTTTACGCTGGCGGCGGCTGTCGCGACGGTAGCCATGCTCGTCGTCTGGCTGCTGTTCACCACAGGCGCCAACCGTGTGCTCGACGGCATCGACGATGGGCTGAGCCGTCGGGTTGCGCGCCTCGCAGCGGATCAGTTCCTCCGGCGGATCACACAGATCTCCCTTGCGGTCACGATCTTCGGTGCAGTTGTTGTTGTCGGTGGTCTCGTGACGCTGTGGGTACGAGCAGCGCTCTTCCCGTCCAAGCCGAAGATCACCCGCGTGAAAGGCGTGCCGCCCGTCCGATGAGCGCAGACCGCTTCGGCGCGGCCTATTACCGGCGCTTCTATGAACAGGACCCAGTGCACACCGCGACAACGATCGGGCACCTCGCGCAGGCAGTGATGAGCCTGAGCACCTGGTGGGGGATTCGTGTTGGCTCCGCGCTCGACGTCGGTGCGGGCCCCGGATTCTGGCGCGACTGGTTCCGCGAGCACCATCCGACGGTGCACTATGTGTCCACCGACGTGAGCGAGTACGCCTGTAAGCAGTACGCACACGACCAACGAGACATCTCACAGTGGGCACCGGGCAAGCCGTTCGACCTGGTGGTGTGCCATGGCGTGCTGCAGTACCTGAATAACGAGCAGGCCAGTGCGGCGATCCTCAACCTCGCGACGGCGACGGGTCATCTGCTGTATCTCGAGGTGCCGACCAAGCACGATCACGAGCACGTGATCGATGCCGGTTCGACCGACCTCGACTGCCACTGGCGCTCGGGTGATTGGTACCGACGCCGGCTTGCCCCGCACTTCCTGCAGGTGGGTGCCGGCCTGTGGGCACAGCGGTCGGGTGCCGTGCCGTTCTACGAGCTCGAAAGTTGTTGATGCTCGGCCATAGCCGCCGCTTCGCTTCGGCATAGGCCGCGTGCGGCTCGTCGCTGGCGCTTCCCTCGCCGCGGCTCTACTTACTCGCCGGAGCTGAGCATGCCCAGTTCCGTGCCGGGGCCCAGCGTGCCAGCGGCGCGGTATTGCTCGATCTTCGAGCGGGTGTCCTGGATGTCGAGGTTTCTCATGGTGAGCTGGCCGATGCGGTCGAGCGGGCCGAACACGCTCTCGCTGCGCTCCATGCTCAGGCGCTCCGGCTCGTACGTGAGGTTCGGGCTCTGCGTGTCGACGATGCTGTAGTCGTCGCCGCGGCGCAGACGCACGGTGACCTCACCGGTGATCACGGCGCCGACCCAGCGCTGCAGCGGCTCGCGCAGCATGATCGCCTGCGGGTCGAACCAACGACCCTCGTACAGCAGGCGGCCGAGGCGGCGGCCCATCACCCGCAGGTTCTCGATGGTGCCCTCGTTATGGATACCGCTGACGAGTCGTTCGTACGCGATGTACAGCAGCGCCATGCCGGGTGCCTCGTAGATACCGCGGCTCTTCGCCTCGATAATGCGGTTCTCGATCTGGTCGCTCATGCCGAGACCGTGGCGTCCGCCGATGGTGTTGGCCTCGTTCACGAGGGCCACGTGATCGGCGAAGGTCTTGCCGTTGATACTGACCGGAAAGCCACCCTCAAACGCAATGGTGACGGTCTCGGGCTCGATCGCAATCGACTGGTCCCAGTGGCGCACACCCATGATGGGCTCAACGAGTTCCATCGACTCGTTGAGGAACTCGAGCTTCTTGGCCTCGTGCGTGGCGCCCCAGATGTTGGCGTCGGTGGAGTACGCCTTCTCTTTGCTGTCCCGATACGGATAGCCGTGGTCGATGAGCCACTGGCTCATCTCCGCGCGACCGCCGAGTTCCTCGACGAACGTCGGGTCGAGCCAGGGCTTGTAGATCCGCAGGTTCGGGTTGACGAGCAGTCCGTAGCGGTAGAAGCGCTCGATGTCGTTGCCCTTGTAGGTGGAGCCGTCGCCCCACACGTCAACGCCGTCGTCGTGCATGGCCCGCACGAGCATGGTGCCGGTGACTGCACGGCCCAACGGCGTGGTGTTGAAGTACGTCTTGCCAGCCGTGACGATGTGGAACGCGCCGCACTGGAGCGCCACGAGACCCTCATGGACGAGGTCCGCGCGGCAGTCGACGAGTCGAGCCTGCTCGGCGCCGTACTCGCGGGCCCGGCCGGGGACACCGGAGAGATCAGGCTCGTCGGGCTGGCCGAGGTCTGCCGTGTACGCGTACGGAACGGCCCCTTTGTCGCGCATCCACGCCACGGCACACGACGTATCGAGGCCACCGGAGAAGGCAATACCCACCCGGTCGCCGATGGGGAGTTCGGTCAGGACTTTGCCCATAGGGCCGAAACGCTAGCGGCCCACAGACCATGGGCCGACTCCATCGGGACGGGCTATGGTCTCACCTCATGGGGAAGCACATCACGCTCACGTCCGAAGATGGTTTCGAGCTAGCGGCCTACACCGCTGATCCCGAGGGCCCGGCCCGCGGCGGCATCGTCGTTATCCAGGAGATCTTCGGGGTCAACATCCACGTCCGTGAGATGGTCGATCGGTACGCCGCAAGCGGATATCTCGCCATTGCTCCGGCTGTCTTCGACCGTGTTGAGCGCAACGTGGAGCTTGGCTACACACCCGATGACATGCAGGCCGGTATCGCCATCGTCGCGGGAGGACAGTTGGACTTCACCAAGGTGCTGGCTGACACCCGCGCGGCGGGCCGGTTCGCATCGTCTGCCGGCAAGGTGGGCATCGTCGGCTACTGCTTCGGCGGTCTCGTCACGGCAGCCTCGTCGATCCACTCTGCAGAGGTGTTCGCTGCTGGTTCGTCGTACTACGGCGGCAACACCGTCACCCTCATCGACCAGAAGCCGCAGATCCCGCTTCAGGCCCACTACGGCGAGTTGGATGCCTACATCCCGATGAGCGATGTTGCCAAGATCGAGCAGGCGTGGCCCGATGCCGAGGTGTATGCCTACGGAGCGGACCACGGGTTCAACTGCGACCACCGCGCCACGTTCCACGCGCAGTCAGCGGCCGTTGCTCAGGCGCGTACCTTCCGCTTCTTCGCCAAGCACCTCGCCTGACGCACGCCACTCGGCCGAGTGGCGCTCCTGATCAGTAGCCCAGCGCCGCCCAGGTGCGCATTCCGGCGATCCCGCTCACGGGGAGTTTCTGGGAGCGCTGGAAGACCTTTACGTACCGCTGGGTGATGAGACCGAAATAGCCGGTCTCGCGAACCGGGTACCCCTGGTCCGCGAGGGCCCGTTGGAGGATGCGCACGAGGGTGCCGCGGGTCCCGACCCGAAGAGGGCGGACCGTCAGCTTGGCCAGTGTGGTGCTGGTGGTGGACGAGGTGGCCTCGGACGTGGTGGACGCCGGCGGATTAGTCTCGGCCACCGTGGTCTCGCTGCTCGGCAGTGTCGTCGTCGGAATCGTGGGAACCGTGGTGATCGGTGTCTCGGATACAACTACAGGCAAGAGGTCCTTCGAGCGGAGATCATCGAGTTGTGTGCGCACGAAGAGGGCGAATCGGCTGCGTCCGGCCGCCGTGAGGTTGACGAGGTCCGGGTTCGTTGCGGTGCCCTTGACGAACCAGCGGTCGGCGTTGTCGCTGCCCGACGCCGTGTTCCAGTCCAACACCGTCAACTGTGTCCACCGAAATGCCGCCTCGGTGAGAGCAGCGTTGGCCGGCGCGAAGGTCGCAGTGCCATCGGCGTTGAGTCGCCGCTCTGAAAGGTTGACCCACAACACCCGACTGACGCCGCGGGCGAGCAGGGCCTCCATGGTCTGGTCGATTGCCGCACCCATCGTTGTCGGGTCCTCGGTGTACCCGGCCTGCACCACCGCAAAGGCCGGCGTCTGGGAAGCCGCGATCGAGAGCGCGACGTTGTTGGTCGCGCAGGTCCCGGTTCTTGTAACGACGCAGCGCGAGATCTTGGCGTCCCACGTCACCTGGTACGAACTGTCCACCAGCATCTTGAGGTCGTTGAGCGCGCCCGCACTGACGGTGTCGCCGATGTAGAGCGCCGGGCCCACCGACCCCCGGCTCGGCGCACGCAAGAGCGTGAAGCTCAGGTATCGCGACTTCAGCTTGAGAGCGCGGCGGAACTGGTCGCCCGTGAGGCGCACGGAGGTTTTGGTGCCTTCCAGCACCAGGTTGTCCACCCAACCGTCCCAGACGCCTCCGCCCGAACGCTTGGTGACTTGAATGTTCACCAGCTCGCCGAGCTGGGGCCACTTCGAGATGATGGTAGATACCGGGACCGACTTCGACCACGCGTGATGCGGGTTGGAGGCGATGGCGTCGCCCGGGTCGTCCACGGCCTCATACAGACCGGTGATCGAGCGTCCGCCGTTGCTCGAGGAGAACAGCGCCCAGGCAACCGCTCCGTTCGCGTAGCGCAGCACGACACCTTCCGTGTCCGCAACGGCTGCGTTGGATGCAGGGTTCTCGAGGCGGGCCAGCTTGCCGCCGAGACGCGAACGGCTCGCAGCGCCTCCGTACACCTGACAGCTCGACGTGTCACAGGTCTTGGCGCCGGATGAACGTGGCCGGCTGGACACCGCATAGCTACGTGCAGCAACGGCCTGTGCACGGAGTGCATGAATGCCCTTGCCGCCACCGGCCTTGGCCCACGAGGCGGGGGACTCGCGCGGCACTACGCCGCGGACATAGTCCTCGAGGAGCACCGTGTTGAACGTGTAGTTACGTCCGCTCGCGTTGTTCACTGCGCTGACCGTGCCGCGGTAGTAGCGAACCGACTTGTTCTTCTGGCAGACACCGATGACATCGCCTGGGGCAACCGCCGACGCGCTGTCCACGAGTGCCGTGGTGAACGTAACCGGCCCGGTCACACCGCTGGCGAGACGCACCCAGCCTGCCGCGGCGCTACTCACGGAGGCGGTACCGATCGAAACCGGGGAGGATGAAGCCGGGCCCGTGGTCTCCGGTGATGTGGAACTGGTTGCCTCGACAGTGGACGAGGCCTCGACCAGCGAAGTGGTCGTCGAGTCGGGGGTGGTGGTGTCCGTGCCATCGCCGTCGTCGGTATCGGGCGGCTGCAGCGTGGCATCGGCAGCGGGGCAGTCGGCGGTGCGCTTGCCCCACACCTCGTAGACGTTGTTTCTGCCGACAACCTCGCGCGCTACGAGTGAGGCCCATACGCGTCTGGTCGGGTCCACCGTGGTGGACAGCGCTGTCGATTCGCTGATGACGGCGGTCTGCAGGCCGTCGAGCGCGCTCAACTGCACGCGCATGTGCCCCACCGGTGTGTTCTGGAAGTCCGAATCCTTCACCTGGCCGAGCGAGGTGTTCGTGTAATAGATGCCGAGGATCTCCTGCCACGTCTTGTCGTACTGCGTGGCCCAGCCGAGCGCACCCCACTGGCTGAGTCCTGCGCCGTGGCCATTGCCGCGGCCGTCAATCACCACTGACTGAACCGTCGACACGCTGGCGCGTGCCGAGGTTGCGGTGCGCAAGACCGGAACGCCGACGACGAGCGCGCCCACCGCAAGGATGGCGATTCGCTGTCGGTTGAATGAACGCAGGGCGCGATAGAACATTGGAGTCTCCTGTGCCCGCAAGGGTGAGTGTACGGAGATGTGTCGGCACAGAACAGCGGTTTCTCTGCGTATTCACCAACAAGTTGCTGTTCGTAGACGCATGGTGTTCGTGATGCACGAAGCGTGGTTGCTGTGGTGCGCGAACACTCTGCGTTAGGTTTCAGGGATGCGCGCATTGGTCATGGGAGGCAACCGATACATCGGTCTCTGCCTCGTCGAGGAATTGGTCCGTCAGGGGCACGAGGTGACGGTGATGAACAGTCACGCCGTGCCGTACCCAGCAGGGGTGCGACGGCTGCACGGTGACCGTCAGCAACCGGGGGCGATCCACGATGTGCTCGGCCCACACCGGGACGAGTTCGACGCAGTCTTCGACAACACGTCGTACTTCCCGAAGGACCTTGAGCCGATGGTGGAACTGTTCACCGGTCGGGTGCAGCACCTCGTGTTCACGAGTTCGGTTGCGGTGTACCGCCGCAGTTTCGTGCAGCCCGTGCAGGAGGACTTCCGCCGGCACGCTCCGGAGGATCCGGATCACCGCAAGTCGTATGGCGTCGGCAAGGTGCAGTGTGAGGACTACCTCGATGATCTCCATCGCCGCACGGGCCTGCCGCACACAACCCTGCGAGTGGGGCACACGTTCGGGCCACGCAGCCCGCTCGTGGCGCGGGACCCGCTCTTCTTCCGCCGCATGGAGCTCGGCAGGCCCACGCTCGTGCCTGGTGACGGGTTCGCAGCGCTGTGCCTCGTGCACGTGGCCGACGTGGCGCGTCTCATGGTGTCCGTGCTCGGCAACCCGAAGGCCGTGGGGTCCACCTACAACGTGGTGGGTCACGAGTTCGCGAGCGTGCTCGGTGTACTTGAGATGATCGGCAGGGCCACTGGCGCGAAGCCCGATCTCGTACACGTGCCGCTGGAGGTCGCCCGGCGCCGCAACCCGCCGATCGTTCACTGGGGTGAAGCGATCATGGGGAGCACCGTGTACTCGATCGACAAGGCACTGTCCGATCTTGCCTGGACGCCCAAGTTTGGCATCGAATCGGGCTACGCCGACTCGTATCGGTGGTATGCGAACGGCGGTCGGGAGCTGTATGAGTACGACTTCAGCGCGGACGACGAGGTGCTGTCGCTGCTGAAGTAGCGCCAAGCGTTACTTCGGGCGCTTCTGGATGTTCGCCCACTCGTCGCGCAGGCCAACGGTGCGGTGGAACAGCATCGGCGTCCGTGGGTCGTGTGCAAAGTAACCGAGGCGCTCGAACTGCACCACAGCGCCGAGCGGCGTGTCGGCCAGTGCTGCCTCTACCTTGCATCCCGTGAGTAGCTCGAGGCTGTTCGGGTTGAGGTCGTCGAAGGGCTCTCCGCTCGCCTCGCCGGGCACCTTGCCCGTGAACAGCCGGTCGTACAGCGCAACCGTTGCGTCGACGGCGTGTGCGGCAGAGACCCAGTGCAGTGTGGTCTTCACCTTGCGGCCGTCCGGCGCGTTACCGCCACGGGTCTCGGGGTCGTAGGTGCAGTGCACCTCGGTGACGGTGCCGGTCTCGTCGGTCACGTGGCTCTGGTACTTCACGAAGTACGCAGCGCGCAGGCGAACCTCCCGCCCTGGCGCGAGGCGGAAGAACTGGGGCGGCGGGTCCGCAGAGAAGTCCTCGCCCTCCAGGTACAGCTCGCCGGAGAACGGCACCATCCGCGTTCCGTCGGCGGCGTTCTCCGGATTGTTCGCGACCTCGCACATCTCTACGAGCGGATTTCCGTTCGCGTCCGTGGGCCAGTTGGTGATGACGAGCCGGATCGGCCGCAGCACGGCCATGCGTCGCTGTGCCGTGCGGTTGAGGTCGGTGCGCACGAACGACTCGAGCAGTTCGATGTCGTGGCGACTGTTGGTGCGGCTGACCCCGATGTAGTTGCAGAACTCCCGGATGGCGGTGGCGGGATAGCCACGGCGGCGCAGCCCGCGCAGTGTCGGCAGGCGTGGGTCGTCCCAGCCGTCCACCGTGCCTTGCGCGACGAGGGAGGCGAGTTTGCGCTTGGACGTGACGGTGTACGTGAGTTCGAGTCGGGCGAACTCGGTCTGGCGTGGCTTGTGCCCCGGCAGCGGCAGCTGTTCGAGGTACCAGTCGTACAGCGCGCGGTGGCTGTCGAACTCGAGCGTGCACAGCGAGTGGGTAACACCCTCGATCGCGTCGCTCTGACCGTGCGCCCAGTCGTAGGTGGGGTAGATGGCCCAGAGGTCGCCGGTGCGGAAGTGGTGCTGGCGACGGATGCGGTACATCACCGGATCGCGCAACTGCATGTTCTCGTCCTGCATGTCGATCTTCGCGCGCAGTACACGCGACCCGTCTGCGAACTCACCAGCGCGCATGCGGCGGAGCAGGTCGAGGTTCTCCCCGGGAGTGCGGTTGCGGAACGGGCTCTCGATACCAGGCTTGCCGTAACCGCCGCGCTGGGCAGAGATGGTCTCGCCGTCCTGGTCATCGACGTAGGCAAGACCACGCTCGACGAGGTGCTCGGCCCATTGGTACAACTGCTCGAAGTAGTCCGACGCATACAGCACCGGCTGAGGCGGCGCGAAGCCGAGCCAGGTGAGGTCCGCGATGATGCCGCTAACGAACTCCTCGTTCTCGGTCTCGGGGTTCGTGTCGTCAAGGCGAAGGTTGCAGCGGCCGCCGAACTCACCAGCGAGACCGAAGTCGATACAGATGGCCTTGGCATGCCCGATGTGCAAGTAGCCGTTCGGCTCGGGTGGGAACCGGGTCTGGACGCGGCCGCTGAAGGTTCCCTGACTGTTGTCCTGTCGGACGAGTTCGCGGACGAAATCAGTGGACGGCGGGTTGGGGAGGTCAGGCGTGGTCATGGTGAAGACGGGGGTCGGCGACCAGTAGAAGGTACCGGCCGGGGCCGGGTGCGGGACAGCCACCGTGTGAAGACGGTGTAAACCCGCCCGGTGGGGAAGTACGGCGGCGAGGGAAGCGCTAGCGACGAGCCGCACGCCGAACTATGCCGAAGCGCAGCGGAGGCTATGTCGGCGGGGAAGCGCGGCGGCGAGGGAAGCGCTAGCGACGAGCCGCACGCCGAACTATGCCGAAGCGCAGCGGAGGCTATGT
>CAEZYY010000009.1_pt1 | contig 85931 bp, 75 predicted proteins | sample 7265861 | NCBI WGS metagenome assembly CAEZYY01 (sample SAMEA6813946, study PRJEB35770) | freshwater metagenome | biome: Freshwater; feature: Freshwater reservoir; material: water | place: Czech Republic | collected 2016-08-15 | depth 30m m | reverse complement strand
GCGTCAGGCCTCGATGGGGGCGAGTTCCACCCGGATCTCGAGTGCCGGCGCGCCAGACTCGAGACGGAAATCCCTCACCGAGCCGGCGGTGCAGAGGTCGGCCACGCCGACGGAAAGGGCCTCGAGCAGGGATGCCGGCCCGCCCACCGTGAGTACCGCCACCTCGGACCGCTGGGACGTCTTGGCCTCGGTCTTCGTGCGCCTGATTGCAGCGAGCACTTCGCAGGTCGTGTCGAGTGCCGTGAGGTCCGCGCCGGTAAGCAGCTCAGCGGGCCACGGCTGGCTGTGCACCGAACCGGACTGCCACCAACTCCAGACCTCTTCCGTGGCGAAGGGGAGGAACGGGGCGAAGAGTCGCTGGAATACGCTGAGGGCGAGGCGCAGTGCACCGACCGACGACGGATCTCCGGCGTACGCGCGGCCCTTTACGAGTTCGACGTAGTCGTCGCAGAACCACCAGAACACCGACTCTGTGCGCTCGAGCGCCCGGGCGTAGTCGAACTCCTCGAAGGCTGCGGTGGCTTCGGCGGCAACAGCGTTCACCCGCTCGAGCATGAGCAGGTCAAGCGGCGAGGTGGGTTCGCCAGCGGCGCTCTCGTCGAAGCCGAGCACGAACTTGGTCGCGTTTAGCAGCTTCGTGGCCAGTTTGCGGCCGATCTTCATTTGGCCCTCGTCGAAGGCCGTGTCCACACCGGGACGGCCGGAGGCTGCCCAGTAGCGAACGGCGTCCGTGCCGTACTGCTCGAGCAAGTGCATCGGGGTGACCACGTTGCCCTTGGACTTGGACATCTTCTTGCGATCCGGGTCGAGGATCCAGCCGCTCAGCGAAGCGTTGCGCCAAGGAACGCAGCCGTGCTCGTGGTGGCTGCGCACCACGGTGGAGAACAGCCAGGTGCGGATGATGTCGTGACCCTGCGGGCGAACGTCCATCGGGAACACGCGCGCGAACAGATCGGCATCGTCCTCCCACTTCCCGGCGATCTGGGGCGTGAGCGACGACGTAGCCCAGGTGTCCATCACATCGGGATCGCCGACGAAGCCGCCGGGCACGCCGCGCTGGGAGTCGTCGAAGCCGGCCGGACAGTCCGTCGAGGGATCGACGGGCAGGCGGTCCTCGGTGGGTACGAGCACCTGGGAGTAATCCGTGTTGCCCTCGGCGTCGAGCCGGTACCACAGGGGCAGCGGCACGCCGAAGTAGCGCTGGCGGCTGATTAGCCAGTCGCCATTGAGGCCGCCGACCCAGTTGTCGTAGCGGTGCTGCATGAACGTCGGGTGCCACGCGAGTTCCGAACCGCGCCGGACGAGCGCGTCTCGCAACTGCTGGTCCCGACCACCGTTGCGGATGTACCACTGCCGGGTGGCGACGATCTCGAGGGGTCGGCTGCCGCGTTCGTAGAACTTCACCGGGTGGGTGATTGCCCTCGGCTCGCCGATCATCTCGCCGGACGCCCGCAACTGCTCGACGACGAGTCGCTGGGCCTGCTTGGGGGCCCTGCCGGCGATCTGCTCATAGTTGGTGGCGCCCGTTGCCGATGCGATCCACTCGGGGGTCTCCCCGGCGAACACACCGTCGAAACCGATGAGCGCCCGGTTGGTGAGGTTCAGTTCTCTCCACCACGTCACGTCGGTGACATCGCCGAACGTACAGATCATCGCGATGCCGGTGCCCTTTTCGGGGTCCGCCAGACGGTGGGCGAGCACGGGAACCGCCACGCCGTAGAGCGGTGTGGTGACGGTGGTGCCGAACAGCGGTTGGTACCTCGCGTCATCGGGGTGCGCCACGAGGGCAACGCACGACGCGAGCAGTTCGGGCCGGGTGGTGTCGATGAGCAGGTCCTCGGCGCCGCCCTCTCGGTGAAAGGCGAGGCGGTGGTAGGCGCCGGGCATGTCCCGGTCCTCCATCTCGGCCTGGGCGACGGCGGTGCGCTCGTCGATGTCGTAGAGCGTCGGGGCGTCCTGCTGATACGCCTCGCCGCGCGCGAGGTTACGCACGAACGCGCGCTGGCTCGTGCGCCTGGCGGTCTCGCCGATCGTCGTGTAGAGCAGCGACCAGTCCACCGACAGCCCGAGGCGCCGGAAGAGGTCCTCGAAGGCCTGCTCGTCGATGTGGGTGATAGTCCTGCAGAGGTCCACGAAGTTCGGCCGGCTCACGGGGACGGCTCGGTGGTCCTTGGGGACGTCTCCGTTGAAGGGGGCCGCAAAACCCGGCTCGAAGGGCAGCGAGGGGTCACAGCGCACACCAGTGACGTTCTGCACACGTCGTTCGGTCGCCAGACCGTTGTCGTCCCAGCCAATGGGATAGAAGACCTGCTTGCCCCGCATGCGGTGGTACCGGGCGATGGTGTCGGTGTGGGTGTAGGAGAACACGTGACCGATGTGCAGGCTGCCCGAAACCGTGGGCGGGGGCGTGTCGATGGCGAAAACCTCGTCACGCCCGGCCGACCTGTCGAAGCGATAGGTGCCCTCGGTATCCCACTGCTGCATCCAGCGGGCCTCGATACCGTCGATCGACGGCTTCTCCGGAACGTTCACCATAGGAAGATGAAGTTATCGGCCGGTGGGGCTCGTGGCCCTAACCTGTCCGACGTGCTCCATCTGTACGACAGCGCCACCCAGGAGGTGCGCGAACTCGCACTCCGCCAACCCGGACTGGTGAGCATCTATCTTTGCGGGCCGACCGTCTACGGCCCCCCGCACCTCGGCCACGGCCGGGCGACGATCGTCTACGACGTCCTGCGTCGCTACCTCGAGTGGACAGGGCTCTCGGTCCGGCTCGTGTCGAACATCACCGACATCGACGACAAGATCATCGACCGCGCCGCCCGGGAGGGCCGGCCGTGGGAGGAGATCACGCATAAGTGCGAGAACATCTGGTTCAAGGCGATGGAGACGTTGAACGTTGAGCGGCCGACCGACATCCCCCACGCCACCGAGTTCGTCGGCGCCATGGTGGCGATGATCGCCGAGCTCGTTGCGAAGGATGCCGCCTACGCGACCGACGACGGGGTCTACCTCGCGGTGTCGGCGGTGCCGGACTACGGGCTGCTCGCCCACCAGTCGCTCGAGGACATGCTGGTCGGTGGTGGCGAGCGCGAGGTGCTCGGCGCGGCACAGAAGCGGAACCCGGCGGACTTTGCCCTGTGGAAGTTCGCGAAGCCGGGCGAACCGAATTGGCCCTCACCGTGGGGCGACGGACGACCGGGTTGGCACAGTGAGTGCGTCGTAATGTCGCTCGAACTGCTCGGAGAGGGTTTCGACCTGCACTGCGGAGGCCAGGATCTCCAGTTTCCGCACCATGAGAACGAGCGGGCGCAGGCTGTTGCTCTCGGGAAGCGGTTCGCGAACCACTGGATGCACAACGGCTTCGTGGTGGACACGGAGGGCGAGAAGATGTCGAAGAGCATCGGCAACGTGGAGAACCTCCTCGACCTCACCGACCATTACGACCCCCGCGCCTACCGAATGGTCCTCCTGCAGACGCACTATCGGTCGCCCGTGCGCGTCAGCCAGGACAACATCGACGCAGCAGTCAACGCGCTCGCGGGTCTTGACTCGTTCGCCGCACGTACCGCGAGCGCTGCGTTGGGTGCTGCACCGGATCAAGCCGTGATCGAGCAGTTCCGCGAGCGCATGGACAACGACCTTGACAGCCCTACGGCAATGGCTGTCCTGTTCGACTCGGTGCGACGCGGCAACGCTGCCCTGGATGCAGGCGACGCCGGCCTTGCCGGTGCCCTTGCCACGTCGGTTCAGGAGATGTGCTCAGCGGTGGGCCTCGTGCTCAAGGCTGCGGGGGACGTGCCGGAGGACATCACTGCCAAGGCGGCGGCGCTCGACGCTGCGAGGGCCGCGAAGGATTTTGCTGCCGCGGACGCGCTGCGGGGCGAACTGCAGGCTGGGGGCTGGATCGTCGAGACCACCAAGCTGGGCACTACGGTTCGCCGCTGATCGCTGACACTGTGCCCCGCCGAGACCGACCCGAGCGCCGAGAGCGCGTACCCCTTCCCCGTGGATTCTGGGTGATCTGGAGCACGGTCGCGCTCGACCTCGTCGGCTTCGGGATCGTGGTGCCGATCCTCGGGCGTTACGCCGAGCGCTTCGGGGCCGGCGGTGTCGCTGTCGGGCTCCTCTTTGCCTCGTTCTCGCTCGCTCAGTTTGTGTGCGCCCCGTTGCTCGGCCGTCTGTCGGACCGCATCGGCCGCAAGCCGGTTCTGCTCCTCTCGTTGTTCGGAACCGCCGCAGCGAGTTTTCTCACGGGTGCTGCGAACGTGCTCTGGTTGCTCTTCCTCGCGCGGGTACTTGACGGCGCGAGCGGTGCGAGCGTGGCTGTCGCTCAGGGTGCGGTGACCGACATGGTCGAGCCGGAGGAACGACCGAGAGCGCTTGGCTTGATCGGGGCGGCGTTCGGGATCGGCTTTATCGTCGGACCCGCGCTTGGCGGCCTCGCCTCGCTTGGCGGGCCTCACGTTCCGTTCTACGTGGCCGGCGGGCTTGCACTGCTCAACGCGCTGATCGCGATCCGACGGGTACCCGAAACGCGCCCGAGGTCGGTTCGTACCGAGCGCCCGCCGCGCGATGCGCGGGCGAACCGTCTGTGGGGGATCGCGCTCGCGACGTTCGTGGCGGTGTGCGCCTTCGCCGGCTTCGAGGCCACCTTCGCCCTGCTCACGAAGCAGCGCTTTGGGCTGAAGGAGGGCGGTGTTGCCACCGTCTTCATCGGGATCGGGTTGTTGCTCACGGTCGTGCAGGGTGCGATGGTCCGGCCGGTCACGAGGGCGCTCGGTTCGACGCGGACACTCCAGACCGGACTGCTGCTCAACGGCCTCGGCCTGCTCGTGCTGGCCGTTGCCGAGTCGTGGGCCGTGCTCGTGCCGGCGCTCGCCCTGCTCACCGTCGGACAGGGCCTCGTTACGCCGAGCCTGAGCCTGGTGGTGACCGGTCGGGTGCCGGACCACCAGCGGGGCGAGGCATTGGGGTTCCAGCAGGGGATCTCGGCAGTGGCCCGCGTGATCGGGCCGGTGATGGCCGGAGTGCTCTTCGAGCACGTGGCGATCCCGTCGCCGTATCTCGTCGGTGCCGGTCTGTGCACGGTGGCACTCGTGGTGATGCTGGGACAGCCCGGTGGCAGTCGCAAGCACACACTCGGTGCTGCAGACGTGCCGGTGACAAACTGACCGTCGGATGAGCGACGCAGGACGCACCACGGCTCCGTCCGGCAGCAGCACGCGCGGGATGGGCTACCAGCCCTCACTCGACGGTCTACGGGCACTCAGTGTTGCCCTGGTGATCCTGTATCACGCGGGCGTCGTGCACAACGCCGCACTTCCGTCAGGGGTTCCCAAGCCGTGGTTCTTCAATGGTGGCTTCCTCGGTGTCGAGGTGTTCTTCGTCGTCTCGGGCTATCTGATCACCACACTGCTGCTCGAGGAGCGGGAGCGCACGGGAACGATTGCGCTCGGCAAGTTCTGGGGACGACGGTTCCGCAGGCTCATCCCTGCCCTCTGGGTGATGATTGTTGTTGCGTCCGTGTGGGCGATGGTGTGGGGCCGTGCCTATCTCTCGGACCTGCGCCACGACATTCCGTTCGCCGTGTCGTACACCTCAAACTTCCAACAACTGTTCCGCAAGGTCAGCTATTTCGAGGGTGTGCCCCACCTGCTTCGACACCTTTGGTCGCTGGCGGTCGAGGAGCACTTTTACCTCCTGTTCCCGCCGCTCCTGATGCTCGTGCTCCGTCGTTCTCCGGAGCGCCGCCGGCTTCTCGGGCTGGTGCTGCCCGCTGCGATTGCATCGGTCGTGGCGCTCGTCATCGTCTGGCATCGGCCGGTCGAGCGCCTCGGCGAGACGGGCGCTCAACTCGACGATCTCCGGCAGAACTGGGCCTACCTCAGCACGGTGACCCGTGTGGGCGGCATCCTCATTGGGGTAGGACTTGCCATCGTGTGGTCGCCGTGGCGACGACACGCGCAGGGTGCGGAGCCGGTGCGCTCGGCGCGGGTCGACGCGCTCGGGCTCCTCGCGACGGCGGGTGTGGTCGTGGCCTCTCTCGTGCTGTCGAACGAGTCGGCGTTCCTCTACCGTGGTGGGCTCACGGCCGTTTCAGTGCTCAGCGCGATCGCGATCGCTGCATCGGTCCATCCTGGCGCTTGCGCCATGCGCGCACTGTTCGGCAACCGGGTGATGGCGGCCATCGGACGTCGCTCGTACGGCCTGTACATCTGGCACTGGCCGATCTTTGTCGGGCCCCTCGAGGGTCGGTCCACCCTGGTACGGCTCGCCATCGGCATCCCGGCCACGGCGTTGGTGTCAGAGCTCTGCTACCGCTTCGTCGAAACCCCTGTGCGCACCGGCTGGTTGTTGTCGCGGCTGCGTCGACGGGCGGCCCTCACGACGGTCGGCTCGGTACTCGCCCTATCCGCTCTCGTGGTGGCGCTCGTGGTGGTGCGGGCACCCGGGGTCGGCGGTCCCGGCGGGGCTGCCGCAGCGGGCGCGGACACGGAGATCACCGATGACGCCCTCGATCCGGAGACGGAGCTCGAAACCGACACCGACACCGCTGTGTCGGAACCACCGGAGCCGACCACCTCGGGGGCAACGCAGACCACGTCGGTGCCGGCCGGGTCTGATCCCACGGTGTCAACCACTGAACCGGCACCCACCACAACGCTCCCGGCCCTGCCGCGCCGGGTTATCGCCGTCGGGGACTCGACGGCCGGCGCGTTCGCGCGCAACGCGCCTCGCAACGTCCGCAAGACCCTGCGGTTCGTGGACGGGCAGTTGAGCGGGTGCAGCATCAACAGTCGCGGTGTTGCGGTCGGGGTGCGCAAGACCGGACGGGACTTCCGCGTCTGCAAGAACTGGGCAAACCGCTGGGCGACCAAGGCCAGCAAGGCTGCGGCCGAGATCGCGCTCGTTGTCCTCGGTGCGTGGGATGTGTTCGACATCGACTACGGCAAGGACACGGTGGTGTTCGCGAGTTCCGAGTTCAACTCGACGTTCAAGAGCAACCTCCGTTCGGGCATCGACGCGCTGATCGCCACGGGTGCCAAGGTCGCACTGCTGGAGGTGCCCTGTTACCGACCGCACTTCACGGGTGGGCCCGGAACGTTCGAGTTCCCCGAGCGCGGCGACGACGCGCGCACCCGCCGCCTCAATGACCTGCTCCGCGAGGTTGCTGCCGCGGACCCGGCAAACGTCACGTTCATCAACGGTCCGCAGGTGTGGTGTACGGACGAGAAGGTCGCGAAGAACTGGTGGCTGCGCTACGACGGCGTGCACTACACGCCTCAGGGCGCGCAGATCGTCTACGACGCAATCAAGGACCAGTTGCTCGCCATTCCGGTCGACGCCGCGCAGCACGCCAAGCGTCCGCGCAAGTGATCCCGGACCCGGGTGGCGTTGAACCTACCCGGCGGTAACTTCTGGGCATGGCAGAGTTCTCGCTCACCCTGAATGACGACCAGCAGCAGATCCAGGACTGGGTCCACACGTTTGCCGCGGAGGTGATCCGGCCGGCCGCTCACGAGTGGGACGAGCGTGAGGAGTTCCCTTGGCCGATCGTCCAGGAGGCCGCCAAGATCGGTCTGTACGGCTTCGAGTTCATGCTGAACGCCATCGGCGACAAGAGCGGCCTCACGCTCCCGGTAGCGATCGAGGAACTGTTCTGGGGTGATGCGGGGATCGGCATGGCCATCATGGGGTCCGGCCTTGCTGCGGCCGGTATCTCGGGCAACGGCACGCCCGAGCAGATCATGGAGTGGGTGCCACAGTGCTACGGCACGGCGGACGACGTTCGGCTCGGGGCCTTCTGCGTGAGCGAGCCTGATGCCGGGTCCGACGTGTCCTCGCTGCGCACACGTGCGGTGTACGACGAGGCCAACGATGAGTGGGTGATCAACGGTACGAAGGCGTGGATCACCAACGGCGGCATCGCCAATATCCACGTGGTGGTTGCTGCGGTCGATCCTTCGCTGAAGGGTCGCGGGCAGGCATCGTTTGTCGTGCCACCGGGCACGAAGGGACTGTCGATGGGGCAGAAGTACGCCAAGCACGGCATCAAGGCATCGCACACCAGCGAAGTGGTCCTGGACGATGTCCGCATCCCCGGTCGCTGCCTGCTCGGTGGCAAGGAGAAGCTCGATGCCAAGCTCGCGCGCGCCAAAGAGGCCGGTCACAGCGGTGGTAAGCAGCCGGCCATGGCAACGTTCGAGGCCACACGACCGGCTGTGGGCGCGCAGGCGATTGGTATCGCCCGTGCCGCCTACGAGTACTCGCTCGAGTACGCCAAGGAGCGCGTGGCCTTCGGCAAGCCGATCATCATGAACCAGTCCATTGCCTTCAAGCTCGCCAACATGATCACCGAGATCGACGCCAGCCGTCTGCTCATCTGGCGCGCTGCGTGGCTGGCGCGCAATGGCGGGTACAAGAACGGTGAAGGTTCGATGAGCAAGTACAAGGCGAGCGAAGTAGCCGTGTGGGTCACGCAGGAAGCCATTCAGATCCTCGGCGGCAACGGCTACACCCGTGAATACCCCGTGGAGCGCTGGCACCGTGACGCGAAGATCCACACGATCTTCGAAGGGACATCGGAGATCCAGCAGTTGGTGATCGCCCGTGCGATCTCCGGCCTTCGCATCGAGTAGCTCAGGAGCGGGTCCACTCCACATTGATCGGGATCGGGCCGTTGGGCAACCATGGCTGCGCGTTGACGGCATCTTTCACCTTGTAGGAGCCGCGCTCTACGACGCCGAGTGCTGCGTCGATGATGCGGTACTTCTGCACCTTCGAGAAGATTGCCTGGGACTCGATCCAAGCCACGACGAACTCTCCGGGCTCGAAGTTGCATCGCTTCTGGATGGCGGCAACGAGGTCCTCGCGGTGGAGGTGGCCGTCGCCGAAGTTCCAGCCGATCACCGCGTTGTTGGCGAACTCGGCCTCACGAATGCTGTACGACTCCCACTTGTCGCCAAGGTGACGCATGGTGAGCGAGAACAGCGCCCGACCCTGGCTGTGCATGGAGCGCCACGCAAGCGTTTGGTCGAGGACGATCTCGGCAACAGCAGTTGGATAGGTGGCCTCGAGTTGCTTGAGCTGCTGCGGCGAGTCCTTCACGATGAACTCGTCGATCTTCGCCTCGGCTCCGGGCGCAAACGCCCACTGTGCCGATGCCCAGTTGCCGGCGTACTGGCGCATCGACGGGAGGAACGAGACCTTGTCGGGAACAAGGTTGCCGAGAATCGGGAAGAACAGCAGCCCGCCGATAACGAGCACCGTCACCCACCACGACGACATGTCGCCGATGCCGAACCCCTTCTCGGCCGGGAAGTTCCAGAACAGCGTGGCCGTGGTGAACCCGAACAGAAGGTTCCACTCGTTAGGCGATGCGAGGGCGAACATCCCGATGATCACGAGGTGGAAGGTGAGCATCGCGATGATTGCGATGATGGTCACCGTGCGGTTCGTCGAGAACAGCAGCACCAACGCGCCGCCACACTCGAGCATGCTCCCGCCAATGTGGGCAAAGAAGCTGGTGAGGTGTGACGGACGGAGGTCCTCGGGAAAGCTCCGGTACATCTTCCGCTTGAAGCGCCTCGATACCACGATGGGCGCATTGCTGAACATCGGCGAGACCACGTTGCTGAAGTGGTAGCCAATCTTGGAGATGGCGGCGCCGACCCATACGAGGACGATCAGCAGTTTCAGAGCGACGATCATGTCCATCGTTCCGAACACCACACTGAAGAACATCACTGGCACGTACTGCTCGCCGCGCGCTGCGAGGAACAGCGTCTTGTCACGCAGCCCGGCAACGACGAGGAACGCCATCATGATGATGAGCAGCACAGGCGAGATGAGCGTGCCGTGGGTGGACCACCCGTACCGGGCGAACGTATCGGCGAGCTCACCGTTGTGTGCCCCGGGGAGGACCACACAGAGCACTGCAGTGATGAGGATGCCCGCGTACAGAAATACGTCGAACGCGGTACGGCTGTCACCGTTCGTACCGGGCACCCACTTGAAGGGATTCAGGCGGATCGTTCCGGGCTTGAGCCAGTACTTGAACGCACCGGTCTGCGGTTTGAAGTGGCCACAGAGGATGCCCCATGCCCCGGCGATGCCGAGGGCCTCGAGGAAGACGGTCCAGAGGACGAGCTTTTGGTAGAAGATCGGTTCGCGCCACCAGGTTGCGATGTCGCCGAGCGACCCGATGTCGGACGTTATCCACGCGAGGAATGCGCCCAGCAGGCCGTGCAGAACGACGAGTTTCGCGATGTAGATCGTGTGGACGATCTTCGGCGTCCCGAAGCCGTAGTCCACCCAGTGGAGCGTCAGCTGTCGCAGGCGCTCCATCCTCGGTTGCTGACCGAACGTCGCCGGGTCGACCGGCGGAAAGTCGGGTGTCTTGAATCCCATGGTGGCCCCTCCGATGACTTGTGGTCCGAACCCTAGTCCGGAGGCTGTGACGAGGGGCACATACCCGTGGTTCCGGCCGGGTCGGCCAGCGCGGGCGCGCTGGGTGCGACACACTGCGCGAATGACGAACCCCGTATCCGTGACCCGAGAAATCGCAGCCTCCCCGGAACGGGTGTGGGCGATGGTGACCGACCTCCCGCGCATGGGCGAGTGGTCCCCGGAGAATCAGGGGGGCGTGTGGACCGGCGGCGCGGCCGGGCCTGCCGTAGGCGCTCGGTTCAAGGGAAAGAACCGGAACGGTCGCCGGTCGTGGTCCTCCTCGGTCAAGGTGACGGTGTGTGACTCACCCCGTACCTTCTCGTTCGCCCTCATGGGGCTCGGGAAGAACTGGTGCGACTGGGTGTACGACATCGAGCCGACCGCAACGGGCTGTGTCGTGACGCACTCCTGGATAGACCACCGGGGCAAGTTCGCCGGCGTCATCGGCGGGGTAATTTCCGGTGTTCCCGATCGCGCAACGCACAACCGTGGCAACATGGAGGTCACGCTAGAGAACCTCGCGCGGGCGGCTCCTCAGGAGTAGCGCTGCCCCTCGAAGTCCGGGGGCTATACCCGGCGGGTGAGCCCCTCCCAATACGGGGCGCGCAGCTCACGCTTGAGCAGTTTGCCGCTCGCGTTCCGCGGGAGTGCGTCGCAGAACACCACCGCTGTCGGGCACTTGAAGCCTGCGAGGCGTTCCCGGCCGAAGGCGATGAACTCCCCCTCGGTGACCGTCTCGCCGGCGCGGAGTACCACGAACGCGATCGGGGTCTCGCCCCACTTCTCGTGAGGCACGCCGATGATCGCGACCTCCAGAACGGCAGGGTGCGCCGCAACGACGTTCTCCACCTCTGCGGGGTACACGTTCTCGCCGCCGCTGATGATCATGTCCTTCAGACGGTCGTTCACGTAGAGGTATCCGTCCTGCAGGTTGCCGATGTCACCCGTGCGGAGCCAGTCATCGACCATGCTCGAGGCAGTGGCTCCCGACAGTCCCCAGTAGCCAGCCATCACCTGGGGGCTCCGGATGAGGATCTCGCCATCGGTACCGTCGGGTAGTTCCTCCAGCGTCGCTGGGTCCACCACCTTCAGTTCTGTGTTGAGAGCCGGCCGGCCTGCTGAGCGCAGGAGGTGGCTCCGCGGACCACTCGGGTCGTGATCCTGCGCGGCAAGGAACACCAGAGGGCCGCAGGTTTCGGTGAGGCCGTATGCACCGACAAAGACATTGCCGAAGCGCTCGATCGCCTCGATGAGCGTGGTGTCAGAGATCGGTGCAGCCCCGTACATGATCAACTCGATCGATGAGACATCTGCGGGCTCATCGCACACGGTGATCATCTGGACCATCGTCGGTACCCAGAGCGAATGGGTGACCCGGTGTTGCCCGACGAGACGGAGCGCACCCGCAGGCGTCATCTCCCGCATCAGCACGATCGTCGCGCCGCTGGCGAGGCCTTGCATCGCCCATCCGGTGCCGCCGATGTGGAAGACGGGCAGTGCCACCAGGCTCACTGATTCTGGTGCGAGGTGGTTTACGTCGAGGCCCGCGTCGAGGAAGGCCGCAAGGTTGCCGTAGGTGATGAGTACGCCCTTGGGGTGGCCCGTGGTGCCAGACGAGTACAGCTGCAGCCAGGTGTCGTCGGGTGCAGGGGTGCCGTTGGGATCAAGGTTCGGTGCCGCATCCCGTAGGGCGGGATACGAGTCGTTGCCCTCGCCGTCGAGCACGACGATCTGCAGGCCTGCCGGCACCGCGTGGAGAAACTCTGCGTGTGCGATCACCGTTGCCGCCCCGGAGTCGCCGAGCACGTAGGCAACTTCCTCCGCGGAGAGTCGCCAGTTGACGGCGCACACCACGGCACCCAATTTCGCGGCGCCGAAGAGCAGTTCGAAGAACTCGGCACAGTTCCTGCCGAGGAAGCCAACCCGGTCCCCCGATCCGATGCCGAGCGACAGGAGCATCTGCGCCACGCGGTTCGAACTCGTATCGAGTTCGGAATAGCTGAGGCGGTGGTCGCCGTCGACGATCGCCGGTCGGTCGCTGGAGCGTCTCGCCCGAACAATGTCAACGACAGACGAGTAGTAGTCAGTATTCATGCGGGGCCCCGGTTCCTGGAAGTGTCTCGACGCTACCTCCGTCGCCGCTGGCAGGGAGTGCTTGGGGGTCAGCGCGGGGATTCGTCGTTCGGTAGGGTCCGTCGAGTACCGGGGCGCAAGTTCTGGGGGAAACGACGAGCGGGGGAGAGCGATGTCCGAGGTCATCATGGGGGCGCCGCGGGTTGCCCTGAACGAGAGCGACGCGAGCATTCACGATGCCGAGGCCGCACTTCGCCTCGGCTTTCGCGGGTCTGCCGTTGCCGGGGTGGTCCACCTGGACTGTTTCGTCCCACCGTTGCTCGAGGCCTTCGGGCAGCCGTGGTTCGAGCGTGGGTCCATCTCGCTGTACTTCGAGAACATCATCGTGTCCGGAGAACAGGTTGAGTCTGTCGTGCACCGTCCGCGTGACGGCGACCCGCGCGTCAACGTGCACGCGCAGCGGATCGGCGAGCCCGGGTTCGTCGTCACGCAGGGCAGCGCGTCGATGGGGTTCGATCCGCAGTCCGAGCTTCGGACCCGTGACATACGCCTCTGCGACCCATCGGCGCTCCGCCTCCTCAAGGGGGTGATGCCGGGCCGCCCGCTCGGGGAGATGACGCGGACCGTGTCGTCGGAGGCGCAGTCGGCTGCCCTGCGGACTGGCGGAGTGAATACGCCGCTCCCGTGGTACTCGGAGGCATCGCCGTGGGGCGACCCGATCGCGTGCCCCAGCCACGTTGCGTTCATGATGCTGCGAATGGCCAACGCGGATGACGGCACGTATTTCCCTCAGCTCAACCCGGCGATCGGTGACACAGCATCGATGTTCGGTGCCATGGAACTCGCCTTCATCAACGGGCCGATGTTTCTCGACCGGCCCTACACCGTTCGTGGTGAGGTGGTAGGGGTCGGGCAGAGCCCGAAGACCGAATACGTCTGGTGGGATGCCTCGGCCTTCGACGAGGCCGGCGCCGAGGTCGTGCGCATCCGCCACCTCTTTCGCATCATCAAGGCCGCGTCGCCGCTGTACACGGAGTAATCGGCACCCGGATCGGTAGTTCCATACTCCCCATGCGGTACGGCTACCGCACGCAGGGGCGTGGTCTGAGGGGTCTACTAGGACTCATGATGATCACGACGAGTGGCCGGGCCACTCCGGAGCGGCGTTCTGCTGTGGCCCGAGGCGCGGGGATCGCTGCGGGCAGAGTGCACCGGATCCAACAAGCAAGGGGCGTGAAGGCCGTTGATCTGATCCTGCCGGCGGTAGCGGCCGTCGTGATCTCGTGTCTCGCGGCGTTCTGGTCACCCGGTGGTTCCACCCACGGGTCACGCATTGCCCCAACGGGACCATCTAATGCGGAGTCACCTGCTGCCAACAGTGTGGAGCCGAGCATTGCCCCGGTTGCTCTATCGCTCGACGGAAGTGCTCGGGCGGTCGTAGCGACGGGTCGCTCCTAGCTGGGCCGTAGCCCCGACCTGCACGAATCAGTCGCCCACCATGAGGGTTACTTCGCCGAGCTGGTCGAACAGTGCGACGATCGAGTCGCCCGCCTCGAACGGGATCGCCTTGATGAACGAGCCCGAGAGGATGACATTTCCCGGCTCCATGCTCACCCCGAACTCGTGGAGCTTGTTGGCGAGCCAGGCAACGGCATTGATTGGGTTGCCCATGACGGCCTGAGCTGAACCGGACTCCATCGTGTCCCCGTTGATGAGCAGTGACGCGCTGACCCGTCGCACGTCGATATCGGTAAGTCTCACCGGTCGCCCGCCGAGCACGACCAGCCCACACGCAGCGGCGTCAGAGATGCTGTCGACGAGCATCTTCTTGCCCCGCCCGTTGTACCGGCTGTCGACGATCTCCAGCGCAGGCAGCACAAAGTCGGTTGCGCGGATCACGTCGGCGGCGTTGACCGAGGGACCGCGCAGCGGCGCCTTGAGCACGAATGCCAACTCCACCTCGACGAGTGGGCGGTTCATCTTTGAGCGGCTCACCCTGCTCCCCTCGGGCACGAACCAGTTGTCGAACATGAAGCCGTAGTCGGGCTCGCTGGCACCGGTGAGCGTTCGCATCGCCTTGGAGGTGAGGCCAACCTTGTGCCCCTTCACCGTCCGGCCGGCGGCAAGCTTCAGCTCGCAGACCTTGATCGCAATGGCGTACGCATCCTCGATCTCGGCGTGCTCATAACGGTTGGAAATGGGTTCGGTCCAGATCCCGCTGAGCTCAGCCTCGTAGAGGTCCTTGGCGCATTCGAGGATCTGGGTGTCGGTGAGCATGGGAGTTCCTTCGGCTTGCCGGTGAGCGGGTGAGGCGATGGGGTGTCTGCCATCAGCCAATGATGTAGGCGAGGAAGTCGCCGGTGACGAACGGCGCGCCCTTGGAGATGTGGGTGTGGCGAGCGGGCCGGGAGCCCTCTACGGGAAAGTAACGCAACCAGACCGGTTCGAGGGCCGGACGGTCTGCGGCATCGGCGAGCCAGAAATTCATCTTGGCTACATCCGCCCACGTGGCTCCGGCCGCCTCGAGCATCCGGCCTGCGCTCTCGAAGATCTGCTCGATCTGCCCTGCGGCATCCGGGGAGTGCTCCCTGCTGCCGGGCCGGAACGGCGCGATGACACTTGACACCACGAGCGGACCGATCCGGGTGGCAAGCGGGATTGCCGTGAGGTGGCTCAGGCCATCGACAGTGATCGACGTTCTCCCCGTCATATCAGTTCGTCCTTCCGTGAGCGGTGCGCCATGCCTCGTACTCCGCCCTGCGGGACTCCGCCAGTGGGAACAAGTCCAAGGTGGATTCACCCGCGGCAACGCGCTCGATAGCGAACGCCTCAACGTCCTCCTGGGCCAAAGCAGCCCTGACGACCTCCGCCACGAGGGCCATGGGAATCACCACGGCACCCTCGGCGTCACCGACGATCACGTCACCGGGTTCGACGAAAACGCCAGCGCAAGTGATGCAATCGTCCGTGGAGTACGGCATGTGGTGGCGGCCGTAGGTTGAGGCGTGCGAGCTCTGGTGATACACGGAGATCGGGATGCTGGCGATAGCGGGCGTGTCCCGCAGTGCGCCGTCGGTGATCACGCCTACACCGCCTCGTGCGTGGACCCGGCTCACGTAAATGTCGCCAATCGTTCCTGCGTCGGGAACATTGCGTGCCTCGATCACCAAGATGTCACCGGGCTCGATCCCCTCGGCCGCCCGCTTCTGTGCGTTCACGCCCTTCTGGAAGCGCTGGACCTGGTCCTCGCGCAGTGCCACGTACCGAAGTGTGCGCGCACGCCCGATCATGCGCATCTCCGGGTGGGTGGGCTTCAACCCCGTGAGGAAGGTGCCTCGGATCCCGCGCATCTGGAGTTGGTGGGCCAGCGTGGCGGTCGAGACGGTGCGCAACTGATCGCGCAGTTCGTCGGTCAGTACGTCGGGGATATCGCTCATTGGTGCTCCTGATGTGCTCGGACACACGGCCGACAGGGGCCACCCGTGGCGCTGCCGTGAATTGTGGCACCCGTGAAAGGGCTCGGCAAAGACCCTGGGTAATCGGGCTCTTCGGATTTCAGCGGGGTGTGAGGGTGGCGAGTAGCTCCCAGTTCGGTTTGCCGGCGTAGAGCAGGGCGCGGATGCGGCAGTGCTCAAAACGTCGGAACCCGAACGCGGTCCGTTTGACGCGGTTGATCAGGTTGTTGATCGCTTCGGTCGGGCCGTTCGATACGTGGGCCTGGTGCCAGGCGACGATCTGGTCTTTCCATCTGCCGATCGTGCGGCCGAGACGGCGAACTTCGAAGGGCATCTCGGTGTCGGTGAAGTCGCGCACGATCTCATCAACCCACTCGCGTGCGAGTTCGGGGTCGGTGTGGTCGTAGATCTGACGGACAACTTCTTTCGCGTTCCACGCGAACCACACCTCACGGTGCGGGTCACCCGCGGCGAGGAGACCCATCAACTGTTCGCGACCATCGACGGTCAGGCGTTCGCGGGCCATCACCAATCGGCGCCGGGCCCGGTAGAGCAGATCATGTTTGCGACCCCGATGACCGACGGTTTCGTTCTGGACCCGGCGTCGGCACTCGTCCAACGCCACGTTCGCCAAATGCACGACGTGATACGGGTCAGCGACCTGGGTGGCGTCGGGGAGCATCGTGTCGAGCACCACCCGATACGACGACGACAGATCCAACGTCGCCCACCGGATGCCGTCGCGCCACGCCTGGGACCGCTCGGCGAACCAGGCGCAACACGTGACAGCTTCCCTGCCCGCCACGACATCGAGTAGCTGACCGCGTTGTACGTCAACGATCTGTGTTGACCAGCACTGCTTGCGGTAGCGGCCCTCACGCTTGTAGAGCGTCTCATCCAACCCGACCGCTGCCACGACACCGAACCGGGCAGGATCATCAACGAGCACACTGCCGTAAGCGATGACAGCGTCGTTCACGGTGTGCCAATCACACCCGAGATCTTCAGCGACTTCGGACACCGCCCGACCATGTTTGCCGACCTGCAACGTCGCCCACCGCCCAGCCCGATCCGTCAACGCCATCCGCGGCGCCGCGATCCGCGAGTCCTCACCAGTCCAGGACCCCACCCCACAATCCGCGGTCGGACAGCACCAGCGATGCTTACGCCACCGCAACCGGGTCCGCCGACCGAAACACGCCAGATCCGCCAACATCACCTCGGCACGATCCTTGGCGACCGCCGGACCCCGACACAACCGACACGACGGACGTGCCCCGCGTTGCTCGATCACGACCTCCAACAGGCCGTCAACGATGTCAACGACACCCAACACGTTCACGTCGGGCAACCCGACAAGCAGCTCGCACATGCGAGTAGCGTCAACTTCCACAGGGGCTCCGAATCCGGTTGGCGTAGAGAACCACCAGATTCGCAGAGCCCCTGTACCGCGTCAGCGACCCCTCACACCCCGCTCATTTCCGAAGCGCCACTATGTCTGTGTGCATGGTGTGGAACTTGACCAATTCGGCGATGTTGTCGATGCCCGTCTGCGCGCATGGAATCTTGCCTACGAGGAACTCCGCACGAAGCCGGTGGCGATGCACCAATCAGTTCGGGACACGTACTTCGCCCCGGAGATCGCCATCGACTTCGTGAGTCGGGCCTGGCGCGCGGGAAGCGCCCAACAGGTCTTCGAACTCACACCCGCGACGCGGGATCGCTACCGCCCAGACGGTGCTGTTGCGTACTTCAATGTGCTCTGGCAGCGAGTCGGCGACTATGTCGTTGAGGTCGGTAACGACCTGACCGAGGTACGCATGCTGCAGATGCAGTTAAAGGACCACGAATCGGCGTCCGCAACCGCGATGCAGGCGCGTATCGTCGCCCAAGAACGCGAGCGAATTGCTCGCGATCTGCACGACTCGGTGATCCAGCAACTCTTCGCCTCGGTGCTCCTCCTCAATTCGCTTGCTGGCAACTCGTCGAGCCCCGACTGCGCGCAGGCAACACAGCGCGTCGCCGAGACTCTCTCGCAGGTGATCACGGAGATCCGTGAGTGCATCCTGCACGTCCGCGAGACCATTCCGTCCTCGCTGGAGATGGAACTGCGGGACGTAGTCGGCTTCCTCGTCGGCGCGACAGCCACCCGCTTCGTCGTGGACATTGCCGACGATGTGCGCTGCGACGGCGAAATCCGCTCGAACATACGCGCCGTCGTCCGCGAATCGGCCACGAATGCCGTGAAGCACGGGCACGCGGAGAACATCACCATTTCTGTCGTCCGCTCCGGCTACCACGTCATTGTTTACATCGCGGATGACGGAGTGGGCATGCCCGACGAGCCCTCCGCCTCGAGCGGGCTGAGTAACTTGCGCGGCCGGGCTCGATCCCCTCGGCGGGTCAATGACCGTGAGGCCGCGTGATGGCGGCGGAACCGTGGTCACGTGGAAAGTACCGCTACCAACAGGAGCAGAGAACTGATGCCTGATACCTCCATCAAGGTTGCGATGTGCGACGACCACGCAATGGTCCGCAACGCGCTCGCCATGGTGCTGGATCGCGAGCCAGACATCGAGATTGTCGGCTCTGTCGCTACCGGAACCGAACTCCTCTCCCTGGTCGAGAAGACCCAGCCCGAGGTGGTGATCCTTGATGTCCGTCTGCAGGACGAATCCGGGGTGGAGCTTGCCCAGCGGGTCCGTGTGGACCATCCCGAGTGCAAGATTGTGATGCTCACCTCGTTTGAGTCGGATGCGGCGCTCGTCAGCTCCTTCGAGGCGGGTGCTGCAGCCTTCATGTTCAAGACCGGCAATGCCGACGAGCTCGTCAGTGCGGTGCGGGGCGCGGCCATGGGGCTCTGCTTCATCAACCCGGTGGCGGTGAGGGACGCACTCGCACGTATCCGGGCGAACGGGGCCTCGCTGATGGAGAAGCTCGACGAGACGGATCGCCAGATCCTGCGGCTGCTTGCCGATGGTCGCAGCGATAAGCAGATTGCTGAATCGGTGTTCCTCAGCGTGCAAACGGTCCGTAACCGCGTGTCGAGACTCCTCAATCGCTTCAGCAAGGAAAACCGGACGCAGTTGGCGGTATTCGTCGCCCGCGTGCTCGCCGAGGGGAACTGACCCACCTCGCCCTTGATCCCGGGATCCGAGCGCGCTCAGGACCGAACAACTGCTACACCGAGCGCTCGTACGTGATCCGCAACGGTCAGGTGACCTGGTCGCTCGCAGCAAGTGTGCCATCGGCTTGAATCGCGGTATGGAAATACTGGCACCGCAGTACGGAGGATTCTGGCGACTGTGCCAAGAATCGGTTTTACTGCTAGAAGTGCCTGGGAGCACCCGTGCGGACAACGGCCCCTCGTCCGTGTGGGTGCTCCCAGTTGCCTTGGCTCCCGGCTGCTTCGGTCCCGCATGCACCTGTCGCTACGCTCCGAAGGCGTGAGGTACCTCCCACTCCCGCAGTTCCGGCGATGAACGACGTCGATGACGGTCTGGGTTGGCTCGGCGAACGTGGACGCGACGGTGGGATCGACCGGGTCCCGCTGCCGGTACCGCTCGGCGGCCTCTCGCTGTGCGGCAAGCACGCCATCTGCCCGGATCCTGAGCGAGCACTCCGTCGTTCGGGAGCGAACACCGTGGTGTGCCTCGTCGAGGAGCACGAACTACAGGATCGCTACCCGGAGTACGTCGACTGGCTCCGACTGAACGCCGGTGTGTCTGCCCTCTGGTTTCCGGTCCAGGATCTGCACGCCCCCTCGCTCGACACGGTGCGTCCGCTGCTCGGCGAGATGGTGCGCCGCGTCCACGCCGGGGAGCACCTCCTCGTCCACTGCGCGGCCGGCATCGGCAGGGCGGGAACCATCGGGGTGTGCCTCCTCATGGAGCTCGGCATGGCCCGGGACGAGGCGCTGGCCCACGTTGCGGGGCACCGCCCCATGGCCGGGCCGGAAGTCGGTGCGCAACGAGCGCTCGTGGACCACCTTGCCGCGCTTCGGGCGTAGGGATCGCAGCGCCTACTTGCTCAGTTGTGATGCGAGCGCATCGAACTCCGTGGCGAACTGACGGCGCATCGTCCGCTTCGTCGGTTCGTCGAGGAACGAGCCGTCGATGCCGTTCAGCATGCAGTTGCGGAAGTCCTCGGTGCTGAACCCCATGTGCTCGGCGCACACGATGTAGTCCTTGGTGGGGTCCGTCTGGAACATCGGCGGGTCATCACAGTCGATCATCAACTTGATCCCGAACTCTTTCATCATCCGGATGGGGTGGTTCGAGAGGTCCTCACCGAAGTACACCCAGGCAGTGGAGACCGGAGTGCAGGTGAACACCACGCCTTCGTCGCGGACACGCCGCATGATGGCCTCGCTCTCGACCACGTGGTACCCGTGATCGACCCGCTCGCACCCGAGGAGATCCAGACAGGTCTCGATATTGCGCGGAGGTGCGTCTTCGGACTGGTGCGCCGTGAGCCGGAGCCCGGCCTGCTCCGCCATCCGGTATGCCTTCCAGAAGCGCTCGGGCGGGAACTCGGCCTCTGCGTAGTCCATCCCGATGCCGATGACCTCCTCACGCGGGTTCTCGAGCAGGGTCTCCACCATCGCGACTGCTAGCTCGGGGGATTCCATGCGATTGACAGCGGCGATGAGCCGGCACTCGATGCCATGGTCATTGCGTGCCGCGTTGATCCCGTCGATGAGCCCGTCGACGCACGTCTGGTAGCTCGCACCCGCAGCCATGTGCGTGGTGGGATTGAACGACATCTCTCGGTACCGGACGTTGTGGGCGGCTGCCTCGGAGAGCGTCTCGTAGGCGATGCGGGCGAAATCGTCGCGGCCTTGGATCGCGAGCGCACTGTTGTCGTACATGTGCAGGAACTTGTAGATGTCGGGGTACTGGTACAGGTCCTCCGGCTCGTTGAAGTCGGGGAGCTTCACGCCGTGCTTGGCGGCGAGCTCGACCACGGTGCGGGCTTGGATCGAGCCCATGAGGTGAACGTGCAGGCTCACCTTCGGGATTGCCTTCAGGAACTCGTGCGTATTCATGCGACCGAATGTACTTTCGTCCCCCCATGCCGTATGGACTTCCGGGTGCCCGTGAGACCGGGTAGGGAAAATATCTAGAGATGTTCGTGGCTCGTGGCCCGCGTACGGAATATCTGCCGGGTGAACGTGGTTTGACACGTGGTTGGTCACGTTCGTGACCGACCAGTTCGCCACCCGGAGGAAGAGTTATGAGCATCAAGGTCGGAGATCGCATCCCGGACGTTCAGGTCCACGTGCTCGAGAACGGCATGCCCAAGCCCGTCAGCACCGCCGGGGTGCTCGGAAGCGGCAGAGTGGTGCTCTTTGCGGTTCCCGGCGCGTTCACGCCCGGTTGCTCGAAGGTGCACCTCCCCGGCTACGTGCAGCACGGTGCAGAACTGAAGGCCAAGGGTGTCGACAAGATCGTCTGCATCAGCGTGAACGATGCGTGGACGATGGACGCCTGGGCCGAGTCACAGGGCGCGTCCGACATCGTGATGCTCGGCGACGGGTCCGGAACCTTCACCGAGGCGATGGGCCTCACCTTCGACGGATCCGGCTTTGGTCTCGGGATCCGCTCACAGCGGTACTCGGCCCTGCTTGAGAACGGGATCGTCAAGGAACTGAACGTCGAGGCCGGCGCCGGCGTGGACGTCAGTGCGTGCGAAGTGATGCTCAAGAAGGTCTGAAACACCATGGCCCGCGTGACTGTCCGAGACGGGCGGGCCAAGGCGGGGCCCCGATCTACTGGCCGGGTGCCCGGTACTTCAGTTTCTTCGCTGCCATCGCCTGTGCGGCATCGAACTCGGTGCCGTCCATGAGGCGCACGATCTCGAAGTCACACGCTCCGGCTGCCTTGACCGTGGTGGCGAGGGCGACCGCGCCCGACGCATCGGGGAACTCGACGATGACGACGCTGTCACGTGAGCCAGTACTCCAGTACATGCCCAGCAGTTTTCCGCCGAGTACCTCGACGTGCTTCTTCACGGCCTTGGTGCGTGCGGTGAGCGTCTCGGAAATGGTTCCGGAGATACCGGCTTGCGTGTACGTGCCATTGAGCATGAATCGGGGCATGACAGATCCTTCGGGATGATGGTGGAACTCAGTGTCGCACAAAGAGGCGGCGCCCGATCGGTGCCATCGCGGGGAGTTCCCGCATGAGCACCTCGTACCCGGGCCTGCGCTCGATCGAGCGCTTGTCCATCATCGGCGTGGACGCCCCGCGGAGCAGGCCGCTCATGGAGACCGGACCGATCAACGTCCACCACCAGCTGGCCGGGTTCCCCGCAACACCGAAGAGCCAGATCCCCCACCAGACGGTGGCCTCGCCGAAGTAATTGGGGTGGCGTGACATACCCCACAGCCCGGACCGACAGGGGACCGTCGGGTTGGTGCGCCGGTGCTTGCGCATCTGTTCGTCGGCGACGAACTGGAGCAGGGCGGCGAGTGCGACCACGATCGCGGCGATCCAGTCGAGCGCATTGAGCGTCTCGGTGCCGAGCGAGAGCGCTGCGTACATCCCGAAGCACGCAACCCACACCTGCAGCGTGGGGTACAGGTGTACTGCGCTGAGGTCGATGATCCAGCCGGGAACTTTGGCGTCCTTGCGCAGCATGACGTAGCGCCAGTCCTCGTGCCGGAGCCCGGACCAGCCCCGGCCCCAGTTGGCCGTAAGGCGAACGGCCCAGATGTTCAGGGCAACCATGAGCAGGACCGTGCGGCCGACGGGGATGTGCTGACCCTCCACGGCGAAGGCCCAGGCGATGAACGGCGGGATCACCGACCAGTAGGCGTCGTACATGCTCGAGTTCCGTGCGACGACGGACCCAAGGAAGACCACCACGGTCGCCGCGAGGTCAGCAATCAGTACCGATACGAGCGGGTGGAGGTCGCGCAGGCCAGCGAAGGTGGCGATTCCCGCACCGACGGCAATGACGTAGAGGAGCAGCACGCCGAGCATCGACTTCGCCTTGGTGTTCACGGGATCGAAGGTACCCGAGCGGGTGTCCCCGCTCACAGACCCGCCGGGGGACGATTGGCCCTCTGATGGTGTGCGCGCTGATCGGGTCGTCGCAAATGTTGGCGTTCGGGCCGGACTCGTCGCTCTCTCCCCTCCGGGCGAGCGCCGTCCTCTCCTATCTGCACGCCACCGGCGCCGAGTGGGGCCTCGGGAAGGGCGAGCCTCCGGGGATCTCCGCCACACCTGAGTCATAGCCTGCAGACATGGAGCGCCCCGATCCCACGCCGCCGCGACACCCGGTACTCGGGGCGTTCTCAGCGGCTGTGGGCACTTGGTTCGCAACATCGTTCCCCGAGCCCACTGCGGCCCAGGTGCAGGGCTGGCCGCGGATCATGGCGGGCGAGCACACACTCATCTGTGCCCCGACGGGTTCGGGCAAGACACTCACTGCGTTCCTCGGTGCAATCGACCGGCTCGTCACCACCCCGGCCCCCGACACCAGGGCGCGCACCCGCGTGCTGTACATCTCGCCGCTGCGGGCGCTCGCGTTCGATATCGAGAAAAACCTGAGGGCGCCCCTGCAGGGGATCAAGCTTGCCGCCGAGCGCCTCGGGGTGCCGTTCATCGAGCCGACCGTGGGCCTGCGCACGGGCGACACGCCCGCGAGGGACCGCCAGCGCATGCTGCGCAACCCGCCCGACCTGTTGATCACGACACCGGAGAGCTTGTACCTGCTGCTCACGTCATCTGCGCGCGAGACGCTGGCGAACGTCGAGTGGGTGATCCTCGACGAGATCCACGCACTCGCCCCCACCAAACGCGGTGCACACCTCGCCCTTAGCCTCGAGCGACTGGAACTGATCACCGCACGCCCTCCGCAGCGCATCGGCCTCTCAGCAACGCAGCGACCGCTGGAGGAGACCGCAGCCTTCCTTGGCGGGTTCTCCGCGCCGGGCACTGCACGCCCGGTGGCCATCGTGGATGCCGGTGTGCGCAAGGCGCTCGAGATCGACATCGTGGTGCCGGTGGAGGACATGGGCGCACTCGGCAAGGAGGTCACCGAACTGCGCTCGGGGCCGGCAACCAGTGCGCTGTCCACCACGCGCACGTCCATCTGGCCGAGCATCTACCCGCGCATCCTCGAACTCATCCAGACGCATCGCTCCACCATCATCTTCTGTAATGCGAGGCGTCAGGCGGAGCGGCTCGCAGCGAGGCTGAACGAGCTTGCCGAGGAGCAGGGACTCTCTGGTGGTGCGGCCGGTGACCTGGTGAAGGCACACCACGGCTCGCTGGCCCGTGAACAACGGGTCATCATTGAGGATGACCTGAAGAGCGGGCGCCTGCGAGCGCTCGTGGCAACGTCGAGCCTCGAGCTCGGCATCGATATGGGGGCGGTTGACCTCGTGGTGCAGGTGGAGTCTCCCGGCGCGGTGAGCCGGGGCCTGCAGCGCATCGGACGTGCGGGTCACTCGGTTGGCGAGCCGTCGAAGGGGACGATCTTCCCGAAGCACCGCGGCGACTTGCTCGAGGCGGCGATTGTGGTGCGCCGCATGCACGACGGGCTCATCGAGCACACCCGGTACCTGCGCAACCCGTTGGACGTACTTGCTCAGCAGATCGTCGCACACGTCTCGATGGGGGACTGCGCCACGGCGGACCTCGCCGCGCTGGTGCGCCGCTGCGCGTGCTTCGCGGAGTTGAGCGATGAGCTGCTCAACAACGTTCTGGACCTCCTTGCCGGCCGCTACCCGAGCGAGGAGTTCAGTGAGCTGAGGCCTCGCATCGTGTGGGACCGCATCGGTGACGTCATCCGTGCGCGCGACGGCTCGAAGCGACTCGCCGTCACCAACGGCGGCACCATCCCCGACCGGGGGTTGTTCGGCGTGTTCCTGCCCGACGGCACCCGGGTGGGTGAACTCGATGAGGAAATGGTGTACGAGAGCAGGCCGGGCGAGACCTTCCTGCTCGGCGCGAGCACGTGGCGCATCGAGGACATCTCGTTCGAGCGCGTTGTCGTCACCCCAGCGCCGGGCCAGCCGGGAAAGATGCCCTTCTGGCGCGGGGACCGGCCCGGTCGACCGCTCGAGCTCGGTCGTGCACTCGGAGCGTTCATTCGGGAGATTCGCGACCTTCCCGATGCCGCCGCGCTGCAGCGGCTCCGCGAGCACTACTTCCTCGACGCGCTCGCGGCGAGCAATGTGGTGCTGTACCTCCGGGAGCAGCAGGAGGCCGCCGGAGCCGTGCCCGACGACCGCACCGTCGTGGTGGAGCGCTTCAAGGACGAGATCGGCGACTGGCGCGTGTGCATCCTGTCGCCGTTCGGCACACCCGTCCACGCCCCGTGGGCGATGGCGATCGAGCGCCGCCTCGCGGAGCGCTTCGACATGCCTGTGGAGACGATGTGGGGCGACGACGGGATCGTCATCCGTCTCCCGGAGTCCGCCGAGGACGTGCCGCTCGGTGAACTGCTGATCGACCCCGACGACATCGACGAACTGGTGGTGTCCACGCTGCCCACCACGTCGCTGTTCGCCGCCCGGTTCCGGGAGTGTGCGGGGCGTGCCCTGCTGCTGCCGCGCCGGCGCCCGGACCAACGCACCCCGCTGTGGCAGCAGCGGCAGCGTGCGGCGGACCTGCTTGCAGTGGCTGCCAAGTACCCGACGTTCCCGATCCTGCTCGAGACGAGCCGCGAGTGCCTGCAGGACGTGTTCGACGTGCCTGCGCTGCGGGAGGTGCTCGGTCAGTTGCGCAGCCGGGCGCTCCGTGTCGTCTCGGTCGACACGCCGAGGGCCTCGCCGTTCAGCCAGAGCCTGCTGTTCAACTGGATCGCTGCGTACATGTACGAGGGGGACGCGCCGCTCGCCGAGCGACGTGCCGCAGCCCTCGCGCTCGACCGCGACCTGTTACGGGAACTGCTCGGCGCCGAGGAACTGCGGGAACTGCTGGATCCGGGGGTACTCGCAGACCTCGAGCTGGAGCTGCAGTGCCTCGTGGACGGCCGCAGGGCGCGCAGCGCCGACGAGTTGCACGACGTGCTCCGCAAGGTCGGGGACCTGTCGGCAGCGGAGGTAGACGTGCGCTGCGAGGGTGACGGGGCACCGTGGCTCGCGACGCTGCTCCGGGAGCGACGGGCGATCGCGGTACGGATCGGCGGCGAGGAACGCTTCGTCGCTGCCGAGGATGCGGCGAGGTACCGCGACGCGCTCGGCTGCGCGCTGCCGATGGGCCTACCGGTCGCGTTCACGGACCCGGTGGTGCACCCGCTCGAGGACCTCGTGGGCCGCTATGCGCGCACGCACGGCCCGTTCCTCGCGGACGGCGTATCCCGTCGCCTCGCGGTCCCCGTGGAGCGCGTGGTGGGAGCGCTCCGTGCGCTCGAGGCGCAGGACCGGTTGGTCCGGGGCGAGTTCCGGCCCGAGGGGCATGAGCGGGAGTGGTGCGATGCTGAGGTGTTGCGTCAGCTCCGGCGACGCTCGCTGGCAGCGCTGCGCCGTGAGGTGGAGCCCGTCGAGCAGGAGGTGTTCGCACGCTTTCTCCCCGAGTGGCACGGGATCCGGGCCAACGACAGCGCCCGCGGTGGCGGCACGAGCCTCGACCGACTCGTGGAGGCGCTTGGGCTGCTGCAGGGGGCGGCACTACCTGCCACGGTGCTCGAGACCGAGGTACTCCCGGCGCGGGTACGGGGATTCCGACCCTCCGACCTCGACGAGTTGTGTGCCGCTGGGGAGGTGGTCTGGCTCGGGGCAGGTGCGATCGGGGCATCAGACGGCCGCGTGCGCGTGTATTTCCGCGATCAGCTTGCGCTGCTCGGTGCCGGGCTCGAACCCGTCGACCCGCCCGCTGGGGTTGTGCACGACGCCGTCCGTTCCGTTCTCGCGCAGCAGGGGGCGAGCTTCTGGTCGCAGCTACGTGCCGGTACGGCACCGGCCACCGAGGCTGAGGTACTCACGGCGCTCTGGGACCTCGTGTGGGCCGGAGAGGTCACCAACGACTCGATGACACCGCTGCGCTCGTTCCTCGCCGGCAAGGCGCGCAAGGCGCCTTCACGCTCCCAGGCGCCGGGATTGCGCTTCCGCGGTCGCCCCCGGCCCGGACGCCTGTCGTCGATCGGGCCCGCTTCTGGGGCCGGTCGCTGGTCGCTCGTTGCGCCGCTTCTCGAGCCCGTTCCTACCCCGACGGCTGCGTCCCACGCGAACGCCCTGCAACTGCTGGAGCGCCACGGCATCGTCACCCGGGAGGCCGTAATTGCCGAGGGTGCAGCGGGCGGATTCGCCGCGGTATACGGCATCCTCAAGGTGCTCGAGGAGCGCGGCCAGGTGAGGCGCGGCTATTTCGTCGCCGGCCTCGGTGCTGCCCAGTTCGCGCTGCCCGGCGCGGTGGACCGACTGCGCTCGCTCCGCGAACCCGAGGCACCATCGGGCCCGCTCGTGCTCGCCGCAACCGATCCGGCGCAGCCATACGGAGCAGCACTGTCGTGGCCCGACAACAGCGGACGGCCGACGCGCAGTGCCGGCGCGATGGTGGTCCTAGCTGACGGGTTGCCGCAGGCGTGGTACGACCGGCGGGGGCACCACCTGGTGGTGTTCGGCGCTGCGCGCAACGACGAGCGCTGGGCGGACGCGCTCGCCTCGCTCGTGAAGGACGGGCGCCTCCGCAGCCTCGAGATCCGCAAGGTGGACGGGCAGACCATCGCTGAGACCGGGCCCGAGGTGGTGGCCCCGCTCAAGCGGGTGGGCTTCGTGGACGGTTATCGCGGTCTGGTGCTGCGGTCCTGAGCCAACCGGTGGCGCACTGACGCGGCGAGCGCCGCCAGTGCCTCGGGCTTGAACAGCCGTTGTGCCCTGCGGGCTACAGGCAGACCGATCCAGACGAACCAGCGAGCCGGGCGCGACACGGCTCGGATGGAGCCGTGGACCTCACCGGACCGGGGGTTGAACGTCACGAGGAATCGCTCCTCGCCCTGTGCTGCGTGAGAACCGATGGTGGCGTACACGAAACCGAAGCGTCGGGAGCCGTCGGGCCCGGTCTCGTCGGTGACCGACACGATCCGGCAGGCGAACGGCATCCAGAGGCCGGCAACTCGGATTGCGTAGGCAACCACCACTCCGGGCTCGAGCGGTATGGACTCCGGGTGGTGGACACGGAACCACGGAAGGTCCATCTGCGCCCACGAGCGCATCGCATCGGAAGCCGCCGCGAACGCTTCCGGGCCGACCCCGAGGATTGCGTCGACGTCGTCGACGAACCAGCGTGCTGGCTCGGTGCCGTCGGTGAGGCCGAGGGGGGTGTTGAAACCGGTTGCCGAGCACTTGCGCACGAAGCGATCCATCTGTGACGGGGAGGGAGCACGCCACGAGATCATGTGCTCATCATCTCGTGAACGGATGGGGTTCACCACCTGAACTGAGCATTGATCTACGCTGCCACCAATGCCCGAGGGTGACACCATCTACCGCGCTGCAGCGGCTCTCCGTACGGCGCTGGTCGGTCGGCCCATGCTGTCGTTCGACTCCCAGAGTCTCGATGGCGTGCAGCCGCAGGTGGGTCGGGTCATCGAGGAGATCGAGAGCTTCGGCAAGCACCTCGAGTTCGCCTGGGACGACGGGGTCGTGCTGCACACCCACATGCGCATGACCGGCTCGTGGCACCTCTACCACCCGGGCGAACGCTGGCGCAGGCCGCAGCGGGAGATGGTGGTGGCCATAGGCGTGGACCAGTGGCAGGCCGTGTGCTTCAACGCACCGACCGTCGAGTGCTACCGCAGTTTCGACAAGCGGCGTCACCCGGGGTTCGGTCACCTTGGCCCCGACCTGACCAAGGATGCTCCGAACATCGATGGGTGCCTCGACCGGATCGATCGCTTTGCCGACAGCAACGAGCCGATCGCCGAAGTGCTGCTGGACCAACGGATCGCCTGCGGTGTAGGCAACGTGTACAAGAGTGAGGTGCTCTGGCACTGCGGCATCAGCCCGTTCCGGGCTATCAGGGACGTGGACCTCGCAACCCGTCGCATGGCAATCGAGACGGCTGCACGGATGCTGCAGGAAAATCGTATGCGCACGCGACGCGTCACTGCCCCCGATACACCCGGCGGTCTCGCGGTGTACGGCCGCAACGGGCTGCCGTGCCCGCGCTGCAACGCTGCGGTGAAGGTGCAACGCACCGGGGAGCACATGCGCGCAACCTATTGGTGCCCAACGTGTCAGGCGGCGCCGAAGTCGGCGATGCTGACCGAGGTGACACCCACCGGGCTCGTGCGGCCGCGCGCTATGGACGCAGAACAGGAAGCAGCCGAGCTGTACCTTGACGAGCGTGACCAGCGCTGGTCACGCTCCGGGCAGCACGAGCATCAGGCGCGACCGAGCACGCGATCCACGCCGATCTCGATCGCGACGCGGTCGATGCGCTCGCTCGGCTGGCGGTAGCGGGCCGCATACCCGGCCACCGCTGCGGCAACGTCGGCGGGGTCATCGGTCAGGCGGGCAACGCCCTCGAGGGTGAGCCATCGGCCGCCGTCCACCTGTGATACTGCGGCACGCGTCCCACCCCGTAGCACGTTTCTTGCCTTGATCGAGGGGGCGAACGTGATGATCCGCACGAGGCCGACGCGGTCATCCCAGGCGAAACCCACCGGGACGACGTGGGGGGAGCCGTCGGGTCGCATCGTGGTGAGCGTGGCCAGGTGGCGCTCGTTGAGAAACGCGACCACCTCCTCGGGGAGGTTCTTCGGGTCGTAGGGCATGCTGTCGAACGTAGTGCGGCTGCCGTTTGCACGCGTCAGTTGGTGGAGATGGCCTCGAGCACGTTGACCTTCGTGGCGCGCCGTGCCGGGATGATTGCGGCCAGCACACCGAGCACGATGGCGATGACGAAGATCGATGCCATGCGGATGATCGGCACGGAGAACTGGTTGAGGCCCTGGTCCTTCAGTGCCGCGACGACGGCGAACCCGAGGGCGAGCCCGATTGCAACGCCCTCGACCGCTCCGATGAGGGTGACGATGAGTGCCTCCCAGCGGATACTCGAGCGGACTTGGGAACGTGTCATCCCGATGGCCCGCAGGAGGCCGAGTTCCCTGCGCCGTTCGTAGACAGACAGCAGCAGCGTGATGACGATGCCGATCGCCGCGATCACAACGGACAGCGCAAGCAATCCGTAGATGAGGTTGAGCAGCGGGTCGACCTGCTTGGCCTGGCTGTCGATGTACTCCACCCGGGTCTTGGTGGTCCCGATTGGCGCAAGCTCCTGTACCACCGCGTCGACAGCGGACTTCGCAGCGGTGTCGCTGAAGCCGTCCTTCTTCAGCATGTACACGCCGAAGTCGAAGAGGTTGTCGTCAGCGCCATCGAACACCTCCCGGGACACGGTGAACCCGCCAGCGAGCGTGTCCTCCTCGTACACGGCGACAACCCGGAGGTCACGCTGGGCGCCCCCGAGCGACGAGAAGGTGATGGTGGAGCCGATCCCCTTGCCTAAGGACTCGGACTTCTTCCTGCTCAACGCGATGGAGGCACGGTCGAGGTCGGTGAGCGAGCCCTGAACGACTTTCAGGTCGAACAGCGCCGACACGGTGGACGGATCCACCACGGTGACGGTGGTGCCCTTGGAGCGTTCGGGCAGCTTTGCGACGGCAATGCCGACCCCGGTTGCCACCTCGATCTCGGGGAGTTGACCCAACGCCGGGGCGAGGGTGATCGGGAGGCCGCCGAAGCCGAAGGACTTGACGGTAACCGTGAGGTCCCCCTGGAACTGATCGGCGAAGATCGCCCGGACTGAGGTCTTGATGGAGCTGGCCATGACGGTCACGGCTGCAACGAGGGCCGCCCCGACGAGGAGGGCAGCAGCCGTCCGGGCCGTACGTTTCGGGTTCCGCGCAGCGTTCTCGGCGCCCATCTGGCCGGTGATCCCGCGCAGCGAGCGCAAGGGGATCCCTGCGAGGCGTGCGAGTGGACCGGCAACGAGGGGTCCGAGCACGAAGAGCCCCGTGAAGAGCCCGAGTGCACCTGGGCCCAGGAGTACGAGCTTGCCGCCGAACAGGGCACCCATGACGCCCGCGATACCGACACCGAGGAGGAGCACGCCCCAGATGAGGCGTGAGCGGGACCACGCGTCAGGTTCGATCGCCTCGTCCCGGAGTGCGGCGACGGGCGGCACCTTGCTCGACCGGATCGCCGGCAGGAGCGCCGACGCTGCGGTGACGAGCAAACCGACGCACAGTGTGGTGACCACGGTGCTGCCGCGCAGGCTCACGCCGGTGGACGGCAGATCCACCCCCGCCGCACTGAGCAGACTGCGGAGACCGACAGCGAGGCCAACTCCCGAGACGAGCCCGATCAGGGAGCCGACGAGGCCGATCACGAATGCCTCGACCAGCAGTGCAAAGGTGACCTGCCTGCGGCTGGCGCCGACGGCGCGCAGCAGCGCGTTCTCGCGTCGGCGCTGCGCGACGGTGATCGAGAACAGGTTGTAGATGACGAACGTGGCGACGAACAGCGCGATGAACGCAAACACGGTGAGGAACACCGAGAAGAAGCTGAGTCCCTTCTGGATATCGCTCTTGTTCTCTTCCTCAATCGCCTTGCCGGTGATGGTCTCGACCCCGGTGGTCCCGATCGTCTGCCGGATCCGGTCGACGAGTTCAGTCTCCGACACGCTGCCGTCGCCCCGGACGACGATCGCGTCGTACGAATCCTGCTTGCCGTTGAGGAACTCTGCGGCCGTCCGGTCGTCGAAAAGGGCGAACGTTGCACCCCCCGGCGAGTCGACAGTGCCGAAGTGTGCCGCCCCGACGAGGGTGAACTCCCGGGTGCCTCCCACGGCAGTGACCTTGATGCGGTCGCCGATAGCGAACTTGCCGCGCCCGAAGGAGTTGACGTCGACGGCCATCTCGGTGCCGTCGCGCGGGGCACGTCCGGTCTCGAAGCGCCAGAAGCCGATGGTGTCGCTGCCGACCGTGGCGCCGAAGGTCGGTGGACCGCCGCCCGGCTTACCGACCGGCTTGCCCTGCTTGTCGATGATGACCGCGAACTGCTGGACGGAGGCCTCTGCAGCGAGGACGCCGGGGACCTCGCGGATCTGCTCGACGAGCGTTCCGGAGATCTTGCCGCGCTGTGCGTCGCCGAAGTCCTGTTCGATGACGTCGCTGGACCGGACGTATGCATCGACATTCGCGAAGACGCTCGAGAAGAGGTTGTCGAACGTGCCCTTGATCGTGTCGGTGAACACGGTGGTCCCGGTGAGGAACGCGGTGCCGAGCATGACGGCGAGCGATGTGAGCAACAGGCGCGTCTTGCGGGCGAGCACGCCCTTCAGGGCGATTCGGAGCATGGTCAGCCGCCCAGGCGCTTGAGGTGGTCCAGGATTCGCTCGGCGGTGGGGGACTCCATCTCGTCGACCACGCGCCCGTCGGCGAGGAACACCACGCGGTCGGCATGACTGGCGGCGCTCGGGTCGTGGGTGACCATCACGATCGTCTGGCCGAATTCGTCCACCGCATGCCGCATGAACTCGAGAATCTCCGTACTCGAGTGCGAGTCCAGGTTGCCGGTGGGCTCGTCGGCGAAGATGATCTGCGGACGGGTCACGAGCGCCCGGGCTACGGCAACCCGCTGCTGCTGCCCGCCGGAGAGCTCGCTCGGCTTGTGCGAGAGCCTGGGGCGCAGGCTGACGGCATCGATCACACGGTCGAGCCACTGCTGATCTGGCTTGCGGCCGCCGAGCGCCAGCGGCAGCGTGATGTTCTCGAGTGCGGTGAGCGTGGGCACGAGGTTGAACGACTGGAAGACGAACCCGACCTGGTCCCGGCGCAGCATGGTTAGTTGCTTGTCGTTCAGGCCGGAGACATCGACGTCACCGATGTAGGCCTTGCCGCCGCTGAGCCGATCGAGCCCGGCGAGGCAGTGCATCAGGGTGGACTTGCCGGACCCGGACGGGCCCATGATGGCGGTGAAGCGGCCGCGCTCGAACGACACGGTGACCCCGTCGAGCGCCCGGACCTCGGTACCACCCTTGCCGTACACCTTCACGGCATCGACGGAGCCAGCGGCGGCGGTAGCAACCGGTTGGGAAGTGGGGGTGGACATGCGTACAGTCTCGCCCCGGTCTGCCTGACTCCATCCGCTGCGACCCAATATTTCAATCCCCGCCGCGGGCGGCCGGCAGCGTACGATCGCGCTCATGCATCCGGATCTCCGCCCCCCGGCTGCCACGGCAGGTGACTGGCGGTCGCAAGCATGTTGACCTGCACTTCCTGCTCGGCGTTCGCGCCAGACGGTGCCCGCTTCTGTCCGGGCTGCGGTGCAGAGGTGAGCAGTGCGCTCGGTGAGGAACGGCGCGTTGTCACGGTCCTATTCGCGGACATCGTCGGGTTCACCACACTGTCCGAGCACGCAGACCCTGAGCAGGTGAAGCGACTCGTGGACGGCATCTTCCAGAAGATGGTGGAGGACGTGGTCCTTTTCGGCGGGCACGTGGACAAGATCATCGGCGACTGCATCGTTGCGCTCTTCGGTGCGCCGATCACGCACGACGACGATGCCGAGCGGGCCGTCCGCGCCGCGCTGAAGATGCAGCAAACGCTGAGCGATCACAACCGTGAGGCGGTCTCCGGTCTGCAGATGCGCATCGGCATCAATACCGGGGAGGTGCTCGTCGGCGCCTTCCGCGCGGGCGGTGCCTACACGGCGATGGGCGACGTGGTGAACACCGCATCCCGGCTGCAGTCCGAGGCGCCACCCGGTCGAGTGCTCGTCGGCCAGCCCACCAAGGTGCTCACGGACCGTCCCATCCGCTACTCGTGGTTCGAGTCCCTCACCCCACGCGGGCGCGAGCAGTCGATCGACGCGTGGCTCGCGGAGGAGGTGAGCCTGCGGCCCGGGCGCCGCCGCCGGGAGCGCTCCACCCCAATGATCGGCCGTGCCGAGGAGACGCAACTGCTGCTCTCCGGTGTTGCGTATGCGGTGGCACGCCAGAAGGCGCTGCTCGTGGCGATTGACGGTGAGGGTGGCGTCGGCAAGAGCCGTCTGGCGGAGGAGATTGTGCGAACCGCTCGCGAGGCCCACGGGCTTTCCGTGCTCGTCGGGGCGTGCGTTGCGTACGGCGAGGCAAACGTGTGGTGGCCGATCGCAACGGCGCTCAGCGATGCGCTCGGTCTCGGTGACATGGAGGCGGAGGGCGTCCGGCGCACGGGCATGCAGCGCGCGGCGGAACTGCTCGGTCGCTCCGACGACGATCCGGAGATCGTGCGGATCGGCGACGCGTTCCTCCACCTCGTCGGACAGCCCTCGGCCCTCGACCGTCTCGATGCCGTTCGGGCACGTGAGGAACTCACTCGTGCCCTCATCACGGTGCTGCACGCCCGGTGCAACCGGGGCCCGCTGCTCCTCGCTATCGCGGACGTCCACTGGGCGGACACGGTGGTGCTCAACCTGCTGGAGCAGTTACTCACCAACCTCGCCAACCTGCCGTTCGTGCTGCTCACAACGGCGCGCCCCGACGTGGAGGTTGCGTGGCCCCCGATGAGCCCGCTGTTCACGTCGCTCCACCTGAGGCTCGAGCCCCTTGACCGATCGTCCACCGAACAGCTCGCAGCAGCAATCCTCGGCGACTCGGCCGATTCGGCAATCGTTGCCTCGCTGTATGACCGGAGTGGCGGCAATCCACTGTTCCTTGAGGAACTCGCAACGCTCGTGGCGGACGGTGGGCACGTCGGCGACCTGCCGGACTCCCTGCGAACACTGGTGTCGGCCCGCCTGGACCAGTTGACCTCGGACCAGCGGGCGATGCTCGACAACGCAGCGGTGCTTGGCGCCTCCGGTTCGCTGACGGCACTGCTCCGCTTCGCGGAGGCACTCGGGCAGCACGGAGACAGCTCGACGCTTGATGCGCTCGTGGACGCCGGGTTGCTCGCGCGTGAAGGCCGGCGCTGGAGCTTCCGTTCGCAGTCCGTGAGGGACGTCGCGTACAACACACTCACCAAGGCAGTTCGCGCCGTCCGGCACTACGGGATCGCGGAGTCGCTCGCAATGATCTACGAGCGCTTCGTGTTGCTCTCGGGATCGGGCGGCCCGAACGAGACAACACGGGAGGGCACGGCCAACCGGGACGAGATCGCACACCACTACGCCACCACTGCCGAACTGGTCGCGGAACTCGGGCCCGTGTCGGGCGTGCCGGGCGACGTCGTCGACCGAGCCGTGAGGTGGTTGACCCTCGCCGCGGAGCGCGCGTCCGAGCAGCACTACATGCGGTCTGCCGTCCGTCTCGCCACACGGGGTCTCGACCTGCTTGGCGAGGAGGTCGACGATGCGAGGGTGCCGTCGATGCTCCGCCTCTGCCTGATCCGGGCGGCGTCGCACGCCGAGCAGCGAAATATCGCACGCGCACGGGCGGACCTCGACCGGGTGCTGCGTTCCAGCGCACTGCTCGGGGACCTCGAGTCCGAGGCCGAGGCCCGACGGATCCTCGGAACGGTCGTGCGCCTCAGCGGGAACCTGCCCGGCGCGCGCGGCGAGTTCTCCGAGGCAGTACGGCTGTTCCGTGAGGTCGGCAAGCCGCTGCGGCTCGCGCGGGCACTGCGTGACCGAGCGTTCGTCGAACTCCTTGGCGGGGATCTTCACCTCGCGGAGCAGTTGCTCGACGAGGCGGAGCGGCTTACCCAAGGTGGTGCGGACGCGATCGGGCTCGCCTGGGTGGAGTGGCACCGGGCATGGCTGTCGTTCATCTCGGGCGACCTTGTGCAGGCCGAGGCGCGCCTCGACCTCGCTCAGCGCAGCATGACGGCCATGGGCGATCGCGGTGGTCTCGGCTGGGTGCAGGGTCTGCTGGCTTATGTCCGTTACTACCAAGGCCGTACCGACGAGGCGAGTGAACTGGCGGACCGGGTGCTCGAGGAAGCACTCGATCGCGGTGACGACTGGGCGGCGGGGATGATGCAGTCCCTCCAGGCGAACCTCTGGCTCTGGCGCGGGCGTACCGAGGACGCACTCAAGCAGGGCGAGACGGCGCGGACGCGGTTCAAGCGCATGGGCGATGGTTTCGGTGAACTGCTCGCGCTCGCCCCGCTCACCAGGGCGACGGCAGCGCTCGGCCGGGCCTCGGCGCACCAACGTACGGTGGAGGAGATGCACCTCCTCGGCGATGTGTACCAGATGCAGGGGCTCGTGCTGCTCACCGAGGCGGCGAGCGCTGCGCAGTTGGGCGAGTCGGACCGGGCAGTCCGCGCCGCCGAGCTCGCCGTCGACAACGACCGCGCCCGTATCGGGTTCACCAGCGAGGCGTGGGTAGCGAGGGCACTCGGTCTGGTACAGCTCGGCCGTCCCGACGATGCGCTGCGCTGCCTTGAGCAGGCGGAAACCGCGGTAGCCGGTGTGGCGTACGCGTACCTCACATCGGTACGGGTGCTCGTGGACGTGAGCCTCGGAGAGTTCGACGCGGCGCTGGCGCGTTCGGCTGCCGTGTCGGCCGATTACGGAGCCAGCTACCTCGATCACGTGTACGCGGGAGTCGGTGCTGCGCTCGCGCACGCTCGCACCGGATCACCGCGCGCCGCCGTCAACGCGCTGGACCGCGCGGATGCGATAGCGGTGCGCACCGGGGATGTCGTGGCGAAGGCAGTTATCGCACTTGCCCGCTCGATCGTCGATCCTGAGCGCGAGGCCGGGCAGGGTCTCGAGCTCGACGTCCCGCTGCACGGGTGGCGACGCGTTTTCGAGTCGACGATGACGCAGTCGTGAGCGACTGGCTCAGGGCGGCTGAGGATGGGCTCGAGCGCTGCACCTGGGGCGCCGGTCCGGACGCGCAGTACCGCGACTACCACGACACGGAGTGGGGTCGTCCGGTGCTCAATGACCGCAGGCTGTTCGAGAAACTGTGTCTCGAGGGCTTCCAGTCGGGCCTGTCGTGGCTCACGATCCTGCGCAAGCGCGAGAACTTCCGGTCCGCCTTTGCCGGCTTCGATGCACTCGCAGTGGCGAACTTCGGTGGGCACGATGTCGAGCGCCTCCTCGGCGACGCCGGGATCGTCCGCCACCGCGGCAAGATCGAGTCGACGATCAACAACGCCCGCCGGGTGATTGCGCTCGCCGAGGAGTTCGGGTCGCTGGCGGCCTACGTGTGGCGCTTCGAGGCCGAGCCGTACCGTCCTGCCGGGGGCGCGTTCCCCATCCCTTCGGTCTCCCCGGCCTCGACAGCGATGTCCAAGGACCTGAAGAAGCGCGGTTGGTCGTTCGTGGGACCAACCACGGTGTACGCGTTCATGCAGGCCATGGGGCTCACCAATGATCATTTCGAGGGTTGCTGCGTGCGTCAGGCCTGTCTGGACGCCCGTGTGGCGCTTGTGCCCCCCGGCTGACGGCGGCCGCCCGATTCGGTACGCTCCGGACATGGGGGGAACGTGGATCAACGCGGCTGCGGACTCGTCGGCCGAGAGTCTTCTGGCATTGCGCCCGGACCTCGCCGGGCATCTCGAGGCGTTCGACTCGCACGCCGCAGCGAGCATTGGGCCCCGGCTGCGCACGCTGCTGGAGATCCGCGCAGCCCAGTTGCTCCGCAACGAGGGGTACGTGGCATCCGCGGATCCGGAACTCGTGGACCAGGCAACCAACTGGTACTCGCACGCTGCACTGTCCGACGTGGAGCGCACCTCGATCGAGGTGTGTGAGGCCTTCCTCATCGATCACCACTCGATCACCGACGACCAGATCCTTCGCCTCCAGCACCTGCTCGGCGAACAGGGAACCGTTGCCCTCCTCATGAACATCGCCATGCTCGACGGATTCACCAAGTTCCGCCGGGTTTTCGCAGTGGAAGGAATCTGATGTCCACCTCGCCCCGTCTTCGGGACGCCGACGGCAAGCCGATCAATGCCGTAGCGGAGTACTTCTCCAGCACGCCCTACGGTGACCTCTACGGACACTTCTGGAGCCACGGCCTCGTCGAGCAGTCCATCAAGGAGGTTGCGCGACTGCGCAACGCCACCATCACCGATTGCGGTCTTTGAAAGAAGCTGCGCTTCGCGGTCGCGAGGCAAGAAGGGCTCACGGAGGAGCTCGTCGAGCAGATCACCGATCAGTGGGCCGACAGCGGACTCCCGGAGCGTCATAAGCGGGCCCTGATCCTCGCCGATGCGTATCTCAACGAGACGGGTGCCCCGTCCCCCGAGCAGCAGGCAGCGCTGCGGGCGGAGTTCTCCGAGCCCGAGATTGTGGAGATCGGCGTGGGGCTCGCACTCGTGCACGGGCTCTCGAAGGTGTTGATCGTGCTCGGTCTCGAGCCCGAGCAGATGGATGTCACAGTCATCCCCTCTCCCGGTAGCTAGTCCCCTCCATCGCCGATCGGGCAGGACCGATCGGCAATCATGGAGGGGCCATGTCTGAGATCGACGACCGCTATCGAACCGGCCTGATTGTCGGCCGCTTCTGCCCACCACACCTCGGCCACCGCTTCGTGATCGGCTGGGCGGCACAGCGCTGCGAGCGCCTGGTCGTGTTCGTGAACACACGGGACGGTGAGGTGGTGCCCGGCGCCCTACGCGCGCAGTGGCTCCAGGACATGACCCCCGAGGCAACCGTCGTGGAGGTGCACCACAACCTCGAGACGAACTTCGACGACGAGGAACTGTGGGCCCAGTGGATCGACCTGTTCCGCTCCAAGTGGCCGTTCCCCGATGACGGGCCGCACGCCGTGTTCTCGTCCGACTTCTATATCGACGAGTTGGCTCGGCGCCTCGGCGCAGAGGCGGTGGTGGTGGACCCGGACCGCAGCGCGGTGCCCATCTCGGCGACGCTCATCCGGGAGTACCCGGGCGAGTACCTCTCATACCTCGCCCCCGCTGTGCGCGCCTGGGTGGAGGAGAACTGGGTGAAGGCGTAGCCCGTCCGGTTCCCCCCGGGTGCTACCTGCCCGGCTGCTTGACCATGCGCAGGTACGGCTTCACGGCGGTCCAGCCCTGCGGGAACAGCTTCTTCGCATCGTCGTCGGACACGACAGCACCGATGATCACGTCGTCACCGTCGTGCCAGTTCGCAGGGGTTGCCACCTTGAACTTCGCGGTGAGCTGCAGCGAGTCGATCACCCGCAGGATCTCGTCGAAATTGCGACCGGTCGATGCCGGGTAGGTGATCGTCAGCTTCACCTTCTTGTCGGGCCCGATCACGAATACCGAGCGAACGGTGAAGCTGTCGCTCGCGTTCGGGTGGATCATGTCGTAGAGATTGGACACCGTGCGGTCCGGGTCACCGATCATGGGGAAGTTGACCGCCGTGCCCTGGGTCTCGGCGATGTCCTGCTCCCACTTGACGTGGGAGTCCACAGCGTCCACCGAGAGCCCGATCACTTTCACGTTCCGTCGGTCGAATTCGGGCTTGATCCTCGCGACGTAGCCCAGTTCGGTGGTACACACCGGCGTGAAGTCCTTCGGGTGGCTGAACAACACACCCCACGAGTCGCCGAGCCAGTCGTGGAAGTGGATCGTCCCCTGCGTGGTGTCCGCCGTGAAATCGGGTGCTTCGTCGCCCAGTCGAATTGCCATGAAGAGGTCTCCTTGAGGTGCCCGCGGTCCGTGAAGACCGACGGGATACAACCCCGTTCTATCCGGGGAAACCCGAAAAGCCGACAAAATTGGTCGGGAATTACCCCCGTGCGCGCCCCCTTTCCCGAGGCGTGGCGCCGCGTACTGTCTGGTCATGACACCGCCCGTCCGTTTCGGAGTAGTCCACGACTTTCGTTGTCCGCCCGGCAGCGCGCACACCATGCAGGACGTCTACCGCGAGACGCTCGAACAGGTCGCGATGCTCGACGAGGCCGGCCTCGACATGACCTGGTTCAGCGAGCACCACTTCATGGACGATGGGTATCTGCCCAGCGTGGTGCCCGTTGCCGGCGCGGTGGCAGCGATCACCAAGCGCATGCGCATCTCCACCGACGTCGCGCTGGCCCCGTTCCAGCACCCCCTGCGGTTCGCGGAGGACGTTGCAGTGCTCGACCAAATCTCGAACGGCCGGATGGAGATCGGCCTCGGGCTTGCGTACGCACCGCACGAGTTCCGTGCCTTCGGTATCCCGCTGAAGAACCGCGTGTCGCTCACCGAGGAGATGGTGCAGATCCTGCAGTTGGCGTGGAGTGGTGAGCGGTTCTCGTTCCGCGGCAAGCGCTACCAGTTCGACGACGTGCACATCACGCCGCACACGGTCCAACCAGGTGGACCGCCGATCTGGCTCGCCACCACGAGTGCCGCGAGTGTGGCTCGCGCCGTTCGCTTTGGTGTGAACGTGTTGCCGCAGGGCGACGCGAGCGTGGTGCTCGACGAATGGCGTGCTGCGTCACTCGCGGCTGGCCAACAGCCCGACGACCGGCGCGTCGGGATCATCCGCAGCGTGCTCGTCACCGACGACCCCGAGCGCGACTGGCCCCCGCTGCGTCAGGCCGAGCGTTACCGCGTGGCGGTGTACGCGAAACTCGGCGAGGAGGCGGGACCGGATTCGGCGGGGAACCTGACCGGTAAGGAGCGCATCCCGCAGCGACCGATTATTGGTGACGTGGCGACCTGCGTGGAGGAACTCACCTCGTTCATCCTCGACAACGGGTTCACCGACGTGGTCTCGTGGGGCTCGGCGCCGGGGATCCTGCCGCACTCGATCACCCCGAACCTGTTGCGGTACACCCGCGAGGTGGTGCCGCAGGTGCGCGCCCGTGTCGAGGCCGCCCGGGCCTAGTGGGCATCCCACCAGATCGTGGCGAGCGATCGGCTGCCTGCCGGGTGGGTGAGCAGGTACTCGCGGATCTCCGCGTCGCGTGCGGCGGGTAGGCAGAGACGAATGCGCGTGAACTGCACGCCTTCGTCGGTAACCGACCGGTGACCGACCGGTACCTCAAACTGCTCGAGGTGAGCGTCGTGCCCGAGCGAGCGCACCACGTTGAGAGCGTCCTCCGCTGTCGGTGATGTGGGCCGTTCGAGGCCCCAGAAGTGCAGCCACATCGGCGAGAGCACGGCGAGGGGGTGCTGCTGCGGCAGTTCCATCACCACCCGGGCGGTGGCGTGTCGGTTGAGTGCCTCAACGAACGGGGTGAGTGGCGCGACGTTGTACACGACGTGGTGGCAGGTAACGACCGGGCAGGCCGGCGTCTGTTGCTCGACCTCTGGCCAGTCGCCGAGCACCGTCGAGCACGCAACGGCGCGCCGTTCCGCCTCGGCAGCGAACACGTCGAGCATCCCCTGCTGATGATCGACACCGATGACGCGCGTCGCCGGTGGGGTGAGGCCGAATGCGGCGCGCCCGCCGCCGCAGCCAACATCGAGTACGGACCGCTCCGCACCGGGAGGCAGGCGGTCGAGGGCCTCGAGCGCGCGGAGTCGAGACGGGGTGTTGACGTACAGGTTTCCCTCCGGCCGGAAGGTCTGTACGGGGTGGATCCACGGCGACTGCGGGGCCTGCTCGAGGATCTCCGTCGGGATGCCCCAGGTCTCGAGTGCGTCGACCCAGTGTGCAACAGGTTCGGGACGCATGGTGCCCACGACAGTAAGCGCCTACAGTCGTGGGGGCGACGTCGGCCTTTCCGACGACGGCGTTGGAGGAGCAGAGCGATGAGCATCCCGGTACCGGTTGAGGGTCTCGCCGAGGCGATGGCCGAACGTCCCTACGCCTATCTCCTCACCGTGAGCGATGACGGCCGACCGCACGCTGTCGCCGTCACCCCGGTGTTCGTGAACGGCGTTCTGCGCGCAACAGTGGGTCGGCGCACAGCGTCGAACGCTTCGGCGCGACCGAACGGCGTGAGCCTCGTGTGGCCCCCTGCCGAGGCGGGCGGGTACAGCCTCATCGCCGATGGGGCCGCAAGCGCGTCAGGCGAGGTTGTTGAGGTGCGGCCGACAAAGGCGGTGCTGCACCGACCGGCACCCGCCGACGCCGGGTCGCCGGAAGCAGGGTCGTGCGGCTCGGACTGCGTCGGCGTGAGACTGGACTGACGCGCCCCACCCGATGTCGATCACGAGGGGCCCGCTCCGCGCGCCCGTGCTGGAGCGCCGACTGATCCGCGTCGCGCTCGCGCTCGCTTCGGCCGTGCTCGTTTCGTGTTCCGGCGGCAGGGCTGCAACCAGCACGGTCGCCAGCGGCACGGTCCTCGCCACCCTTGCGCCGGGCGGGCCCGATACGGCCCCCAGCACGACCGTGGCGGTGGCTTCCACGCGTGTCACGCAGTCGTCGTCCACCCGGCCCTCCACAGCACCCTCGCCGACGGGTCAGCAGGCAACCTCGAGCACCGATGCCCCGGACGGGACGGTGCTGGTGCTCGATCTGCTCGCTGGGATCGTGGTGGAGAACGAACACGGTGCCGGCTACCAGCGGAGCCTATTCGAGCACTGGGTGGACCTCGACGGAGACGGCTGTGATACCCGTGCCGAAGTGTTGACACGCGACTCGTCGTCCCTGGTGCAGCGCGACCCGTACCGCTGCCGGGTGGTGGAGGGGGACTGGTACTCGGTCTACGACGGTTGGCAGGAGACCCTCCCTTCCGAGATCGACATCGATCACGTTGTCGCCCTCAAGGAGGCGTGGGATTCGGGTGCTTGGGACTGGTCGCCGACCGCCCGGCGCCTGTACGCGAACGACCTCACCGATCCTCGAACGTTGAGGGCGGTGAGCGACAACTCCAACCGGGCCAAGAGTGACAAGGACCCGTCGAACTGGTTACCTATGTCGTCGTTCGTGTGTACCTATCTCGGTGATTGGGTGTCCATCAAGGTTCGCTGGAACCTCTCAATGGATCAGAGTGAGTTCGGGCGGGTGCGCAACCTGTTGACCTCGCAGTGTCCGGGACTGCGGGTGCCCGCACCGACCGCACCGCCGGTGGACGTGCCTGCGGCAGGCTCGGGTGGTGCCGTCGACAGCGTGCCGACGAACGATGCCGGGGTGGGTGGTGGCGATGTGTACTTCGCGAACTGTGCTGCCGCACGGGCCGCGGGTGCCGCGCCACTGCGCGAGGGGGAACCGGGCTATCGCACGGGCCTCGACCGGGATCGCGATGGGGTGGCCTGCGAGGGCTAGTCGATCAGGCGTAGTCGACGGACGCGAAGTCCTTCAGCTTGTCGAGTCGGTGGCGAGACGTGATGAGGCGGACCGTGCCGGACTTCGAGCGCATGACGAGGGACTGCGTGGTGGCGATGCGGCCCTCGAAGTGGACGCCTTGGAGCAGTTCGCCGTCGGTGACGCCGGTGGCGGCGAAGAAACAGTTGTCGCCCTGCACGAGGTCATCGGTGGTGAGGATGCGATCGAGGTCGTAACCGGCCTCGATCGCGGCCTGGCGCTCGCTGTCGTTGCGCGGCCAGAGTCTGCCCTGGATCTCGCCGCCCATGCACTTCAGCGCCGCGGCGGCGGTGACGCCCTCCGGAGTTCCGCCGATGCCGAAGAGCACGTCTGCGCCGGCACGGGGCCAGCAGGTGGCGATGGCTCCGTAGATGTCGCCGTCGGTGATCAGCCGGATCCGCGCGCCCGCCTCGCGGATCTCCTCAATCAGTTCGCTGTGCCGCGGGCGGTCGAGAACCACTGCGGTGAGGTCCCGAACCTGGGTGCCCTTGGCCTTCGCGATCCAGCGGAGGTTCTGCGTGGGTGACGCGGTGACGTCGATCGCGCCGGCGGCCTCCGGCCCGACAGCGATCTTCTCCATGTACACGCACGGGCCGGGGTTGAACATCGTGCCGCGGTCCGACACGGCGATCACCGCGAGCGCGTTGCCCCGGCCGAGTGAGGTGAGCGTGGTGCCATCGATCGGGTCCACTGCCACGTCGCACTTGGGTGACGTGCCGTCGCCGACCATCTCGCCGTTGTAGAGCATCGGCGCCTCGTCCTTTTCGCCTTCACCAATCACCACGATGCCGTCCATCGCCACGGTGGACAGCACCGTGCGCATCGCCTCGACGGCAGCACCATCAGCGCCGTTCTTGTCACCGCGGCCCATCCAGCGTGACGCTGCGAGAGCCGCCGACTCGGTAACACGGACGAGTTCGAGGGCGAGGTTCCGGCTGGGGGATTCACGTTCGGGCACGACAAGAACGTAACACCGCACGGTCGCTACGGTGCCCTCCGATGATCAACGTGAATCTGTGCCTCTCCGGTAGGGAGCTTTCCGAACCGTGTCCTTCCCCAGACGGTCAGTCGGTCCTCATCGGTGTGCGCACTGCCGGCCGGAGCGGGATGCTGCTGGTGCCGTCGCACGGGGGCCCGGAGCGGGTGCTCTCGGTCAATCCTGGGCCCGTGCTCGCGCGTGGCCTCGGTGGCGGGTGCGCCGACTGGCTGCCCGACTCGTCGGGATTCGTGTACGCAGCCGTCGATGGACAGGTCTGGCTGCACCTACTCACCGGCGAACGCCGTGCCCTCTCCGCGCTCGACACCGGGCACGAGGTCACCTCACCGGCCGTCTCGCCGGACGGGTGCAGTGTTGCGTTCGTTGTCGACCTCGCGGCGGTCCACGTGGTTCGTGTCGACGGCGGTGATGCGGACCTGTTGGTTGCAGACGGATCCGATTTCGTCACCGACCCCGCGTGGTCGCCGGATGGCCGTGAACTGGTGTGGCAGGGGTGGGACGTCCCGAACATGTCTTGGGACGAGTCGTTCACCGTTCGTTGGTCACCACTGTCGGGCACCCAGCCCGAACGGGTCCCCCCGACAGCGCCGCAGCAGGTGCAGCAGCCCCGCTTCTCGACCGACGGTGCGCTCTGGGACGTTTCCGACTCGACCGGGTGGCTCAACATCCGTCGCGACGGCAGGACCGTGCTCGACGAGCGACACGAGCATGCCGGACCCGGTTGGGGCCCGGGCCAGCGCTCGTTCGCGGTGTCTCCCGACGGTGCGCGCGTGGTGCTCAACCGCAACGAGTCCGGGTTCGGCCGCCTCGTGGTGGTGGACGTGTCGACCGGTGCGGTGACGGAGGTGGCCAAGGGCGTTCACGGCCAGTTGAGGTGGGTCGGTTACCGCGTAACGGCACTGCGCACGGGCGGGCGCACGCCGACGCAGGCTGTTGCATACGATACAAACGCGGACGGGGCTGCGTGGTTTCGTACCACGCTTGCCGTCGGCCCCGTCGCCGAGTGGTCGCAGGTGGAGGAACACCTCGTCGAGCCCGAACTCATCGAGGTGAGCACCTACCAGGGGGCCCGCGTACCCGCGCGTGCCTACCGACCTGCGGACCCGGTGGCCCGCGCCGAGGGTCGTCTCATCTGCTGGGTGCACGGTGGCCCGACCGACCAGTGGCAGGTGACGTTCATGCCGCGCGTCACGTTCTGGGTGTCACGCGGGTGGACAGTGCTCGTGCCCGATCACCGTGGCTCCACCGGGCACGGTCGCGCATTCCAGCAGGCGATGCGGGGTCGATGGGGGAGTGTCGATACGGCCGACGTGGCGGCCACCATTGCGTACGCACAGGCACTCGGGTGGGGGACGAGGGAGCGGACCGTTCTCATGGGCGGCTCGGCGGGCGGTTACACAGCGCTCAACGTGCTGATTGCGAACCCCGAACTCGCTGCGGGCGCGGCTGTTGTGTACCCGGTGACCGACCCCGCGGTGCTGGCCGGGGCCACGCACCGGTTCGAAGCGCACTACAACGACACGCTCGTGGGCGACGAGCCTGTGGTGGTCGACCCCGCGCTCATCGCCCGGCCCGTGCTCATTCTGCACGGCGACAGCGATCCGGTGGTGCCGGTTGCGAACAGCATCGAGTTCGCGCGGCGGGCGGCGGAACTGCACCGCGATGTGGAGCTTCACGTGTTCGAGGGCGAGGGGCACGGGTTCCGTCAGCCGGTGAATCAGGCGGCAGAGTACGCGCTCACCGAGCAGTTCGTCGCACGCATCGTGTGATTGCCACTGCAGCGGTGACCTGATTGACGCGAGGGGTAGTGTCCTTTGCATGTCCATCCGCGTGTGTCCGCTCTGTAGTGCGGAGTACCTCGACTTCAAGGAGTCCTGCAACCACTGCGGTGTTGCACTCGTGGAACCCGGCGAGGACATCGACATTCGGCTCCTCGACGAGGATGAGCAGGTCGTGTACGACCTGTCGGCTTGGCCGATCGACGCCCAGACCGAGACCGCAATCGCGTTCGCCGAGTCTGGTCTGCCCCACCTGTGGGACGGCACCGACTTGATCATCCCCGAGGTCCACGAGGAATCGGCGGACCGCATGCTCGAGCGAATCGAGGACCAGTTCGATCTGGTGGAGGAAGAGGAGCGTGAGATGCTCGCCGAGGAGGACGCCGAGTCGGCGGACCCCGAGTCGGTCGGCGACACCTCCGGCGGCGACACCGAGTTCTCGCTCGATGGATGGGACTCTTCGCGACGAATGGAACTCGTCGAACGGCTCGTGGAGATAGGGATCGCGCACCGCTGGGAGGGTGAGTTGCTCGTGGTGCCGACCGACCGTGACGAAGACGTAGAGGCCATCCTCGACGAAATGGACGGCGTCGAGCCACGTTCGGAATCGTCTCACCACATCGATCCAGCCGATATCGCCTCGGTGCTCTTCCTCACGGCGGAACGCATGCGCAAGGGCAAGGTGGATGCCACGAAGTACGCCGAGTTGCTCGAGGCCCTCGACGCCGCAGAGCCTGCGCAACCGCCGTTCGGAGTGGACCCGAACCTGTGGATGCAGATGCTCGAACTGGGCGAAGACCTCGCCGATGCGGTGGCGGAGGACACCGACGAGATCGAGGAGGTCGCGTCCAACCTTTACGCGCTCCTGCGCCCGTTGATCTGAACCCCACCTGCCGGCATCTGGCAGGCTGAGGACGGACCAAGGAGGGGATATGCAGGTCGATGTGATGACCGGGGGCAGGTCGCTGCGCTCGATGCAGGACTTCGCAAGGGCAACCAAGGCGGCCGGTTTTTCTGGACTCGTGCTCACCGAGACCGGCCGGACGGCATACCTTGCGTGCGCCGCGTCGGCCCTCGCCGAGCCGGAACTGGATCTCGCCACCGGTGTCGCGGTGGCGTTCCCGCGCAGTCCGATGATCACGGCGTCCACGGCGTGGGAGATTGCGGAGGCATGTGGTGGCCGCTTCCGCCTCGGGCTCGGTACGCAGGTGCGAGCGCACGTGGAACGACGCTTCGGCGTTCCTTTCGATCCGCCCGGTCCGCGTCTCGAGGACTACGTGCAGGCCGTGCGGGCCTGCTTTGCGGGATTTCGTGGCGAGCCGTTCAACTTCGAGGGTCGCTTCACGAAGATGTCGCTGTTGCCCAAGGCCTGGTCACCCGGCCCAATCGGCCTGCCCGACCCCGCGATCGACGTTGCGGCCGTTGGCCCGTGGATGCTGCGCATGGCGGGCCGGGTCGCTGACGGCGTTCACGTACACCCGATCAACACGGACGCGTACCTGCGTGGGACGGTGGTCGACACCGTCGCCGCCGGGCTCGCCGAGGCGGGCCGCGCACCGGGCTCGGTGCAGCTGATCGTGCCGACGTTCACAGTGGTGGGCGACTCGCGCGAGGAGCAGCAGCGCTGGCGGGAGATGGCCCGCCAGCAGGTGTCGTTCTACGGCTCGACGCCGAACTACGCGTTCATCTTCGAGCAGATCGGTCACCCGGACACCACGGCGAGGATCCGCGAGCGCCAGAAGGCCGGCGACGTGCAGGGCATGGCAGACGTGGTGACCGATGACCTCCTCGATCACTTCATCGTCACCGCCACGTGGGACGATCTGGCAGACACCCTCGTCGACCGGTATGCAGGCGTTGCGTCCCGTGTGGTCCTCTACTACGGGGCGGCGATGTTCGACCGAAACCCTCGGGACTACGAGCGTCTCGGCGAGGTGGCCCGGGACATCGTGCGCCGCTGATCGACCCGCCGAACGGGCGGAGCGGTCACCCGAAACGGACCGATAGCGTTTGGCGTCGTGCTGCTGGCCGAGCTCGAAGTGTGGCACTCCCGACCGATTGCGCCGACACGTCGGGTCTCCCTCGGCCACCTCGTCCTTCCGGCAGACCCGGCCCCGGGAGTCGGCGGGCTGCTGCTTGGAGCCGTGGTCGCGGCCCACGCGCCAGACATCGACGACGACCTTGCTCCTGACGTGCACCGACTGCTCGCCGAGGTGGAGCGCGGGGAACGCGTCGCCCAGCCCCGCCTCCGCCACCGGTATCAGGCGGACCGTCATGGCTTGGCCCGCTCGCTGCACTCGCTAATCAGTGACGGCGATCAACTGAGTTTCGAGTTCCGCGGGCAGGGGTCCCCGCTCCAGCAGGTGCTCGGGGCGATCTACGCGCTCGAGCGACTCGATGCCACCGCACGCCGCGTCGTTGCGCCGTCGCTGCGTCGCGCCTATCGGTGGAGGGGGCCGCTCGGCGAGGCATTCATCTCGTCGTTCCTCGGTGGTGCCTCCGGTTCGTTCACGGCCGTCACCAATCCCACTGCGTGGGCACTCGACCTGCTCGGGTTCCCACCCGGGACCGTGAAGCCGCCGAAGAAGGAAGTGACGTCACGCTTCCGGCTCCGCGTGCGGGACGCGCACCCCGATGCGGGCGGCGACTCGGCGGTTGCGGCGAAGCTGATCTCGGACCTCGGCGAGGCGCGAAGGATCCTCAGCCCGTAACGGACCCGGCTGCGCCGCCCGGCGCCAGCCGAACCGGATTGAGGTCTTCGGGGTTGAGGTCCTCGAGTTCACGGTGTGCGGATTCCGGCAGTCGTCGGATGATGAGCAGGGCCACAACGATCTGTGAGAGCGACAGCACACCGAGCACAGAGCCGTACGAGTGCCCGCGGTCGAGGAACTGTCCGGTAACGACGAGCCCGATGCTCCCGCCGAGCAGGCTGGATGTTGTGACGATCCCCCCGGCCCGTCCCCGGTTCCCCGTGGGGAACAGCTCGGTCCGGTACACCATGAGTGCAGGAACCGCGATCCCGAGACAGATGCCACCGAGGAGCGCCGTACCCCACATCGGTGCGCCCGCGATCATGAACGAGGACTGGATGAGCAGCGCCCCGACCAGGATGCCGGCCGCGCCGATCCCGCGCCGGCCGTGCCGGTCCGCCAGTGCACCGCCGATGAGGAGACCGATGCCCGACGGCATCGCCGTGAACACCGTGAAGAGCGTGACACCGAGATTGGAGTAGCCACGTTCCTGCTCGAGGAATCGGTTCTGGAAGAACGATGCCGGTGCGAGGAAGAGGTTGGTGAGGAACGCGATGAGCGAGATGGTGCTGAGGCGCGGTGTGCGAAGTCTTGGTGCCTCGGCATGTACGGCGACGAAACGAACTGTCTCGGGCAGGTGCCTGCGGATCGAGACCGCAACAGCGAGCCAGATGAGCGTCGCCGCGAAGGGGATGCGCCAGCCCCATGTGCCGAGTCCCGCGAGCGGGAGCATCCAGACACATAACCCGGCGCCGATGCCTCCCGCCATCGCGATTACGCTCACCACGTAGGCCCGGCTGTTCCTCGGTACCTCTTCGGCGGCGACGACCGCGATGAGCAGGTCGAGAGCGAGCCCGAGCGGACGACCGATCGTTTGGGTGACGACGAGGCTCGGGAAGTTCGGTGCGAGCGCGCCGAGTGAACAGACAACGGGCGCAGCAACGACGAGCCAGCGCATCACGCGGCGTCGACCGATGTGATCCGCCCGGAACGCGAACGGGAGCACGATCACCACGCCGGCCCGGACGATCGCGCCGGCCACGCCCTGCCCCGTGCTCCCGACCCCGAACGCATCGGTGGCCTTGTGGGCGAACTGCGTGAAAATGGTGTTGGTGAATGTGCTGCACATCGACGCGGCGGCGAGCAGGCCGAGCACGAGCACCTGACGCTGGTCGAGTCGGTCCCCCGGGGCCCACCACGGCTGGAGCCCGGCGGGCCGGTCGGCGGTCGGTCGGTGCTTCAGGGCACGGCGAACCAACGGTCCGTAGAACCAGCCGAACCAAGGCAGGCGAAGCCGATAACGGATGACCTGTGTGGCGCCGTCGCCGCTGATGGTGACAGTGCGCTGGTAGTGAACGAACGGGCCGTGGGCCTGCACGAACACTCCCTGCTCGGTCTCACGCTCGAGAAGCAGGTCGTCCCGAGGTTGAAGGGCCTGTTCAAGCCCCGCGGAACCCGGGCTCAGGTGCTGAACGAGGGGGCGTCCAGCGCGAGACCGCACGGGTAGAGCATACTCTGGGCCAGTGGTAACCGATTCGTCACATATGTCCCGCTCTCCCGGGTACATCGTCGCCCGACGCAGCGGACCCCTCGAGGGCGAGGTCACCGTGCCGGGCGCCAAGAATTCGGTGCTCAAGCTCATGGCGGCAACCCTGCTGACCAACGGTCGGTACGAGATCTCGAACGTGCCAGGTATCGACGACGTCGCAACGATGGGCGAGTTGCTCGCTGCGCTCGGTGTCACCAGTTACCTCGACCCCGCCCGCCCGGGCGTGCTCGTGATGGAGAACAGCGGCTCGATCACGCCGGAGGCGCCGTACGAACTCGTCGAGCGCATCCGGGCGTCGATCGTGGTGCTTGGCCCGCTGCTTGCGCGGTGCGGTGTGGCGCGGGTATCGATGCCGGGCGGCGACGACTTCGGCAAGCGACCGATCGACATGCACCTAAAGGGGCTCGAGGCGCTCGGCGCCACGTTCGAACTGCGCCGTGGATACATCGAGGCGCGGACAGAGGGACTACACGGAGCCGATATCACGCTCGACTTCCCGAGCGTCGGGGCCACCGAGAACATCTTGATGGCGGCCGTCGTGGCCAAGGGAGCGACGGTGATCGACAACGCCGCCCGCGAACCCGAGGTGGCAGACCTCTGCAACTTCCTCAACTCCATGGGTGCGTCCATCGAGGGCGTCGGGTCGCCCACGCTGTATGTGCACGGGGTTCCCCAGGGCGATCTGTCCGCGGCAAACCACGCCGTGGTGGCCGACCGTGTACAGGCCGCCACCTATCTGGCGGCCGTGGCGGTCTGTCAGGGTGAGGTGGTGGTGCGCGGCGCGAGGGCCGAGCACATGGAGATGTACCTCCGCCGACTCCGCGAGATGGGTGTCCAGGCCACGCCCCAGCAGGACGGCATCCTCGTGTACGCAGACAGCCGTCGGCTGCGCTCGCTCGACGTGCAGACACTGCCGTACCCGGGGTTCGCCACCGACTACAAGCCGCTCATGGTCACGCTGCTCACCGTCGCCGACGGCGTCGGCATCGTTACCGAGAACCTGTACCCGGGCCGCTTCCGCTACGTGGAGGAGCTTCAGCGACTCGGTGCGGATATCCGCACCGATGGGCATCACGCTGTGGTCCGTGGGGTGACCGCACTCGAGGGTGCGCCCGTCCGCGCACCGGACATCCGCGCCGGCGCAGCGCTCGTCGTGGCCGGATTGGCGGCGGTGGGCGAGACGCTGATCAGCGACGTCCACCACGTGGACCGCGGCTACGACGACTTGGTGGGCAGGTTGGCGTCCTTGGGCGCCGACATTGAACGCATCCGCTGATCCCTGACTCGCCGTCGGGCCCGCCAGAGCAGGGCCGCAATCACGATGAGCGGGGCTAGGACGATGAGAATCTCGTCCCAGGTGAACTTCCCTGCATGGGCAATCATGGGCTCAATCTAGGGACACGCAGGCCAGCATCGCAGTCGTCCTCTGGACCGCTACCCTTTGCTTCCCATGCGCCAGCAAGTCGAAGAGACGATCGAAGCCATTCGCCCTGCTCTTCAGGCAGACGGCGGCGACATCGTGCTGCGTGACGTGGATGAGGTAACCGGGGTGGTGTCGGTCAGCCTCGTCGGGGCGTGCGTTTCCTGCCCTGCGTCCTCGCAGACGCTCAAGGCCGGTGTCGAGCGCATCATGCGCGACCGAGTCGATGGCGTCACCGAAGTCGTGGCAGTCTGAGCGTCCTTATGGCACGCAAGGACCGGTCACCCCAGGAGTTGTTCGACGCCGCACGGGCAGGTGATCGCGCCGCCATGGCGAGGTTGCTGTCGCTGATCGAGCGGGGCGGCGAGAGTGCTCGCGAGGTTGGACGGCTGTCGTACCCCCTCGGCGGAAACGCCTACACGGTGGGGCTCACCGGAGCGCCGGGTGCGGGCAAGTCCACGCTCACCAGCGCAACGATCGGCCACATCCGTTCACTTGACCGCGAGGTAGCGGTGCTCGCCATCGACCCGTCCTCGCCGTTCAGCGGCGGGGCGATCCTCGGGGACCGCGTGCGCATGCAGGACCACGCAACCGATCCCGGCGTGTTCATCCGCTCGATGGCCACACGTGGTCACCTCGGCGGCCTGTCGCTCGCCACGCCCGAGGCGGTCCGACTGCTCGATGCACTCGGCCACGAACTCGTGCTCATCGAGACCGTCGGTGTCGGTCAGGTCGAGGTGGAGATCGCCGGTAAGGCCGACACGACTGTGGTGGTCGTGAACCCGGGTTGGGGCGATTCCGTGCAGGCGAACAAGGCCGGGCTCATGGAGATCGCGGACATCTTCGTGATCAACAAGGCGGACCGCAAGGGGGTCGACGAGACCCGTCGGGACCTCGAGCAGATGCTGGAGCTGTCGCAACTGGGGGACTGGCGTCCGCCCATCATCCCGACGGTCGCCTCGCAGAACGACGGGATCGAGACGTTCTGGGCGGCTGTCACCGAGCACCGCGAGCACATCACGGCGAGCGGGGAACTGCAGAAGCGTCGCCAGCGCCGGCTCCGGGACGAGCTGCGCGAGATCATCGTCCGTCGGCTCGAGCTGCGCGCCCGGGAGATCTGCACGGGCGACCGTTGGGACCGTCTGGAGGACGGTGTTGCGGCCCGTCAGTTGGACCCGTGGGGAGCGGCGGACGAGATGCTGCGGGGCGTGGGCGCGTAGTCTCGCTTCCATGAGCGAACTGGTCCATCTCGAGCGCCGACCCGACGGGGTTGCCGTCCTCACCCTCAACAATCCGAAGGTCAACGCGCTGAAGGCCGACCTGCTGGACCAGATCCACGCAGCAGCCCTCGATCTCACGGTCAACCCCCCGGGTGCCGTGGTCGTCACCGGCGGCGAGCGGATCTTCGCTGCGGGCGCGGACATCTCCGAGTTCGGTGGTCCGGACGAGGCCGGTCCGATCACGGCGCGCTTCCACAGGGCCCTCGACGCGGTCGCTGCGATCCCGCGGTTCGTCATCGCTGCGGTGAGTGGGTACGCGCTGGGCGGCGGCTGCGAACTCGCGCTGTCTTGCGACTATCGCATCGCCGGCGAGCGTGCGGTATTCGGCCAGCCCGAGATCCTGCTCGGCATCATCCCCGGAGGTGGTGGCACGCAGCGGCTCGCACGCGCGGTGGGCGCCTCCCGGGCCAAGGAACTGTGCATCACTGGCCGTCAGGTGAAGGCTGACGAGGCACTCCGTATCGGACTCGCCGACGAGGTCGTGGCGAACGAGCAGTTGCACGAGCGTGCGCTCGGCCTTGCCGCCGAGGTGGCCAAGGGAGCACTCGTGGCGGGCGCCTACTGCAAGCAGGCGATCGACCAGGGGCTCTCGCTGTCGCTGGCAGACGGTCTGCTCCTCGAGCAACGGCTCTTCGTGGAGTCGTTCCGCACGCAGGACAGCAAGATCGGCGTGAAGAGCTTCCTCGAGAGCGGACCGGGCAAGGCCGGCTTCACCGGTAGGTGATGAGGCCCGTCTCAACCGGGTTGGTGAGCTCCTCGTGGTGCGCGCGAACCCGGACGCTCACGCCGTAGGAACCCGCGGCGGTCGGGCCGAAGGTTCCCGCGAAGCGGGCGGCGCCGTTCTGCACGTCGACGAGACCGAGGCGCTCGACCGTGGCGTGCAGCAGGGTTCCGTTCGCGTCCACCGGACCGTGCACGAGCTCGCAGGAGACGTCGTCGGTATCGAGCACGCCGAGGTGGACATCGGCCGACGCCTTGCCGTGCTCTGCCTCGAACGCCGTGATGCGCACCGCTGACCACTGCCGCGCCACGTTGGCCTTCCAGTCGGCAACGGAGGATGCCACCTCGGCGCGGTTGGCGGTGAAGCGGTCCGACTGCGCGGCAGCGGGTTCGTACAGCCCGGTGGTGTAGTCCTTCACCATGCGTGAGGCGGTCACGAACGGCCCGAGCGTTGCCCACGCGTGTTTCATCCTGGCGATCCAGCGTGAAGGGGGAGTGCCGTCGTAGAAGGTCGGCACAACGTCACCCTCGAGGATGTTGAACAGGTTCAACCCCTCGCGCAGGTCGCGTCGCGCTGGGTCCGGGTCCTCGTCGGCCGAGGTGATCACCCAGCCGTTGAGGCCGTCGGCGCACTCGGCCCACCAGCCATCAGCGATGGAGCAGTTGAGGGCCCCGTTCATCGCTGCTTTCATACCGGACGTTCCGCACGCCTCGAGCGGCCGTCGCGGTGTGTTGAGCCAAACGTCGCAGCCCTGATACATCATGCGGGCAACGTGCATGTCGTAGTCCTGCACGAAGACGAAGCGGTGCGCAACATCCAGTTCGCGGGCGAACTGCTCGATCGCTTGGATCATTGTCTTGCCCGGCTCGTCGGCGGGGTGCGCCTTGCCCGCGAAGACGAACTGCACGGGCCGCTCCTGAGACAGCAGCATCCTGCGCAGCCGGTCGGGCTGCGAGAGCAACAGCGTGGCGCGCTTGTACGTGGCGAAGCGGCGCGCGAACCCGATGGTGAGGGCATCCGGGTCGAGGACATCTGCTTGCAGGCGGTCGCGAACGAAGCCGACCAGTTCGTTGCGCCCGTGACGACGCGCCTCCCAGAGCTCGCGCTCATCCATGTGGTGCACACGGGACCACACGGCGGCGTCGGCACCGTCCCAGATCGGGTTGACGCTGCGCGAGAGCAGCGCGTCGATGCGGGGCGACACCCACGTCTTGGAGTGGATGCCGTTGGTGACCGAGGTGATCGGCGTCTCCTGCTCGAGCGCACCCGGCCAGAGGTTCGCGAACATCCGGCGGCTCACGTCCCCGTGGAGCGAGGCGACGGCGTTCGAGCGCGCCGACATCCGCAGGCCGAGCGCTGCCATGTTGAACCGCGGCGCCTCGGGTGTCTCGCCGTCCCTCCCGAGCGCCATGAGCTCGTCGAACGAGCAGCCGAGCTCGCCGCAGAACTCGCCGAAGAACTTGTTCATGAGCTCCGGCGCATAGCGGTCGATCCCAGCCGGGATCGGGGTGTGCGTGGTGAACAGGCCCCCGGCACGGACCGCCTCCACGGCATGGGCAAAGGGCAGACCCGCTGCCACGTGCTCGCGGATGCGCTCAAGCGCGAGGAAGCCGGCGTGTCCCTCGTTGGTGTGGAACACCTGCGGCGAAAGGCCGAGTGCCCGCAGTGCGCGCACTCCACCGATGCCGAGCACGGTCTCCTGACGGAGTCGGTGGTCCACGTCGCCGCCGTAGAGGCGGTCGGTGATGAGCCGGTCTTCGGGTGTGTTGCCCTCGACATCGGTGTCGAGCAGGTACAGCGGAATACGCCCGACGTCGACCCGCCAGACGGCAACCTCAACGTGCGAGCCCGCCACGCGGACCGGAACCGTGATGCCCGTATCGGTGAGCGCCATCGCCCGGGGATCTAGCTGCGGGAAGTTCTCCCGCTGCCAGCCCTCTGCGTCGAGCCGCTGGCGGAAGTAGCCCTGCCGGTAGAGCAGACCGACCGCGACCAGCGGGATGCCGAGGTCCGATGCAGCCTTCAGGTGATCGCCGGCGAGCACGCCGAGCCCACCCGAGTACTGCGGCAGCGTCTCGGAGAGGCCGAACTCGGGCGAGAAGTACGCAATGAGGCGCAACGGCGACTCCGCCCGGTGGGAGAACCAGCCCGGGCGGTGGATGGCTGCCTCGAGCACATCGGCGCGTGCTGCCACCTCTGCCACCACCGACCGATCGTCTGCCAGTTCGGCCCATCGCTGCGGGCTGACCCGTTGGAGGAACTCAACCGGGTTACCGGCGGTTGCCGCCCACACCTTGGGGTCCAAGCGCGCGAAGAGGTCCTGGGTGGGGGCGTCCCATGTCCAGTGCAGGTTCGCGGCGAGCCGGGTGAGGCCAGCGAGTGGGATCGGGATGCTCGGGGCGACGAAGAAGCGGTGAGTTGCCTGCATGGAAACCCGAACGGTATCGCCGCTCAGCGCAGTGCCTGTGCGTACACCGCGAGGGTGGACACGGCGATGGCGTCCCACGAATAGTGCTCACCGAGGAGGTCCGCCGATGCGGATGTGAGCGCGGCTGCGGCGGCAGGATCGGTGAGTACCTTCTCGATCGCCGAGGCGAGTTCCTCGGCTGAGCCCGGCTCGAACAGCAGCCCAGCGCCCGTGCCGTCGAGGATCTCTGCGAGGCCGCCGGTACGGGCGACGATCGTTGGCGCCCCTGCTGCCATCGCCTCGAGCGCCACGATGCCGAACGGTTCGTAGAGCGACGGGATGACGGCGCAGCCCGCCCGGTGGAGCAGGGTGCGAAGGTCGGTGTCCGGCACGAAGCCGGCGAGCTGCACGATGTCGGACACGCCCTCGAGGTCGATGTGGGACTGCAGGTCCGGCAGGTACGAACCGCGGCCGGCGATCACGCAGTGGATACCCGGAACGCGCTGGCGAAGGAGGGCGATTGCGCTCGCCAGCACCTGAAAGCCCTTTTCGTACTGCACGCGACCCCACGCGAGCACGAGTGGCTCCCGGCCGGCCCCGTTCGGCGCTGCTGGTGCCCACAGGCGCGGATCGACCCCATTGGGCACGAGGTGCAGCTTGTCGAGCGGCAGGTCGAACCCGTCCACCACCTCGCGAGCCATGAAGCGCGAACAGCAGATGACCTCGCGTGCTTGATAGGTGAGCCACCACTCGGCAGCGTTGATGGCGGCCGGCATACCGGGCGGGAGGTGACCGCCATGACGACCCCGCTCGGTTGCGTGGATGGTTGCGACGAGGGGAATACCCCACAGCGCCCGCAGGGTGTCGCCCGCCCACGCAACGAGCCAGTCGTGGGCGTGCACGACGTCGGGGCGCCAGGTGTCGAGCTGTGCTGCGAGCTGCACGATCTGGTGGTTGGCCGAGGCCATCCGGGCGACGAGGTCCCCTTCGGGAATCCACGGGAGGTCGGTCCGCGCGCGCAGGACGCGTACGCCGTCGACAGTGATGTCGTCGGGCACGTCGGCGTGATGGAGCGAGAACACCACCACCTCATGCCCGGCACGCACCAATGCCTGGGCCAGCCCCTCGACGTGAGCGGAGATGCCACCTACGACGAGCGGCGGGTACTCCCACGAGAGCATGGCGACGCGCATGCGGGCGACGCTAGCCAACCCTCGCGTGATCGGCCCCACCGGTACATGCACGCTGCCCCCGGTGCTACGCGTCCGGGTGCTGATTTCCGTTCCGGTATGCCCGTGCACCCAGTGGGGGTATGAAGCGTCTCCATCACTGCCGCCTCGGGCTGGGTCATCCGCCCCATTTGTCGCCGGTTCGCTGGTCCCCGCAGGATCAACGGTCCACGCTGCGTCCCATGACACCGAACCGTGTATCGCTCGTGGCCGTCGCTCTCGTTGGGGTTGCGCTCACCGGTTGTTCGGGCCGCGCCGCGAGCAGCGCGGACCCCGTCCTGTCCCCCGTACGGCCGACGCCCCCCGTCGTTGCCGTGCATGTTCCGGAGTCGATCCCTCCTTCCGTCGACTCCGTCCCTGCAGCCCCCGCTGCCACCGGGTCGGTGCTGCCTCCCGACCCCGTGGTAGTCGGGCTGCAGGAGGTTCAGCAGGGTGTCAACGAGTGTCTGCGCCTGCCGACCCGTTGCGACGTTTCGCGCTGGGCCACCGGAGGATCCCAGGCCTACCGCGCCCTTGCAGCTGTCGTTCGCTATTACGTGTCGAACTCACTGGTGGCGCGCATCGTGCCATCGGTTACGTACGTCGTGCCGGAACGGGTTGTTCACGCCTCGCCAACCCGTGTCGAGATCACGCTCTGCGAGGTGGACGGCAGTTGGCAGATGGACAGCCGGGGTACACGTCGGACCGACGACGACATCGTGTGGAACGATCTGCTGGTCTCACGCCGTGCCCGTCACTCGCTCGTGCTGCGCGACGGTGTGTGGCGACGCAGCGAGATCGTCGAGCTCGAGTTCTGGCCTGGGGAGAACCGGTGCCCACCGTCCACCGCCGTGTGACGCGTCTCGCCGTCACCCTCGCAACGCTCGCGATCTGCGCGTTGTTCGCGGCCATCACGCTCGTGGTCCCGGTGGCGGTGATCGCGTGGGCGAGCACGAGCGGTGGAGGGACGACGGAACCCGGTGGCATCTGGGCAGGTGTCTCGTACTACTGGGGAGAGTGGGCGGGAACTCGGTCGGACTGCGCGTGGTCCGCCTTCCTCGGCAGTTCGGACCTCGGTGGTCTGCCCGGTGGGGAGCCGCCCCCTCGCGTGATCGCCGGCGTCAACTACCGGTTGTACGTCAGCGTGTGTCCATCGGGGAACCGGCTCGTGTGGGTGCCGCAGGTGCCGCCGACGGTCATCAACCGATGGAGTTCGAGCCTGCTGACGCGCTGGTTGCCCCGGCCGGCACTGCGGACGGCACCGCCGTCGAGCCGGGCTGTGGTGACGGTGGGTACCTGGTTCTGGACGGACGCGACGGTGTGGCGGCCGGTGAGCATCACGGCGTGGATCCCCACGCCTACCGGACCGCTTTGGGTGACGACGACGGCAGTCCCCATTCGGCTGGAGTTCGATCCCGGTGACGGAGCGTGGGGGAGCGGACCGGTGACGTGCGTGGGCCCCGGGGTGCCTTGGCTCGTTGCGTTCGGCGACGGTGTCCCCTCGCCCTCGGACTGCAGTTATGCCTACCCTCACTCGTCCGCCATCGCTGCGAATGGTCGGTCGTTCACCGCACGGCTGAGCATTGTCTGGTCGGTTTCCTGGCGTGCATCGACGGGGGCGGGTGGCCCGGCGGGCCCGCTGCGCACAACGCGAACCGCTCCGGTGACCGTGCGTGAGATCGAGGGCCTCGGGATAACGTGACCGAACATTTGTTCTTGACAGAGACCCCTGTACGAACATATGTTCCCATCATGGGCTTCAACAACCCGGCCATGCCGTGGAGCGAACTCGAGACCAAACTGTCCGGTCGCCGGCCCGATGGGCGCGCCCCCGGTAGTCCCAGTTGGAACGCCGGTGGTGATGGCCCGGCGTGGAGCCGCAAGCGCCAGCCCTACGAGCCGCACCCGGGACTGGTTGATCCGGACCCCACGCCAGGCAGGGGTCTTGCGGCGCCGGCCGTGCCCTATGCGGAACTCCACTGCCACTCGAACTTCTCGTTCCTCGACGGGGCCTCGCATCCCGAGGAACTCGTGGAGGAGGCCGTACGCCTCGGGCTGGAGGCATTGGCGCTCACCGATCATCACGGTCTCTACGGCGCGGTGCGCCTTGCGGAGGCAGCACGGGCCGTGGGCCTGCCCACGGTGTTCGGCGCTGAGGTCACGCTCGTTGAGGGTCTGGACCGGCATCGTCGGCTCGCCCAGGACGAGGCAGCAACCCAGCGCCAGGTCACCCGGGGTGCAACACCCCCAACCCCGCAGCCCGATCCTCACGGTGAACACCTCGTGCTCCTTGCCGACGGTCCCGAGGGCTATTCACGGCTGTCGCGCGCACTCAGCCTCGGTCACCTCGCCGGCGAGAAGGGGGCACCGCGCTGCTCGCTCGCGGATCTCGCCCACACGGGCGCGGGTCACTGGTGGGTACTTACGGGGTGCCGCAAGGGTGTGGTGCCCCGGGCACTCGTGAGCGACGGGCCGCGTGCGGCGCGACGCGAACTGCACACACTCATCGACGCGTTCGGCCGTGACCGCGTGGCGGTGGAACTGTGGGACCACGGCGACCCGATGGACTCGCACCGCAACGACGCGCTCGCGGAACTGGCGATGCGCGAGGGGTTGACAGCAGTTGCAACCAACAACGTGCACTACGCAACACCCTCTCGGCGCACGCTCGCCACCGCACTCGCTGCGGTGCGGTCACGCCGCAGTCTCGACGATCTTGACCCGTGGTTGCCCGCCACCTCGTTCGCCCACCTCCGCTCCGGGGCGGAGCAGGCGCGACGCTTCGCCCGCTACCCCGGCGTGGTCCAGGCGGCGGCAGACCTCGGCCGCGCCGCAGCGTTCGACCTCGCGCTCATCGCGCCGCAGTTGCCCCCGTACCCGTGCCCCGCCGGCATGAACGAGATGCAGTACCTGCGCCATGTCACCGAGGAGGGCGCGCGCCGCCGCTACGGCGAGCGACCGTTCGCGAACGAAACCTCGTCGCTGCGCGCCCGCGCGTGGGCAACCATCGACCGTGAACTGGGCATCGTCGAGCAACTCGGCTTTCCCGGTTACTTCCTCGTGGTGTGGGATCTCGTCGAGTTCTGTCGACGGGAGAACATCTACTGCCAGGGCCGTGGCAGCGCTGCGAACTCTGCAGTGTGCTACTCGCTCGGCATCACCAAGGCCGATGCGGTGTCGCTCGGACTGCTCTTCGAGCGCTTCCTGTCGCCGGAGCGTGATGGCCCGCCAGACATTGACATCGACATCGAGTCGGACCGTCGCGAGGAGGTCATCCAGTACGCGTATGCGCGCTACGGCCGCCACCATGCGGCACAGGTGGCCAATGTCATCACCTACCGGTCGCGCTCGAGCGTGCGGGACATGGCGCGTGCACTCGGGTTCGCCCCCGGCCAGCAGGATGCGTGGAGCAAGCAGGTCGATGCGTGGGGATCTGTGGCATCCACGGCAGCACAGCGGAACCCCGATGGCACCCCGGCCCACGACATCCCGGACGCGGTGCTCGACCTCGCTGCGCAGGTAGAGGACTTCCCCCGTCATCTCGGTATCCATTCGGGTGGCATGGTCATCTGCGACCGGCCAATCATCGAGGTATGCCCGGTGGAGTGGGCCCGCATGGAGCGCCGCAGCGTGCTGCAGTGGGACAAGGACGACTGCGCCGCGGCAGGACTCGTGAAGTTCGACCTGCTCGGCCTTGGCATGCTCAGCGCGCTGCATTATGCGGTCGACCTCATCGCGGAGCACCGCGGATACCAGATCGACCTCGCAAGCATCCCGCAGGAGGTGGAGGTGTACGACATGCTCTGCCGTGCCGACACCGTGGGCGTGTTCCAGGTGGAGTCACGCGCACAGATGGCCACGTTGCCCCGCCTCAAGCCGCGCACGTTCTACGACCTCGTCGTGGAGGTGGCACTCATCCGTCCCGGCCCCATTCAGGGCGGCTCGGTGCACCCCTACATCCGGCGTCGCAACGGTCTCGAACCGGTTACCTATCTGCATCCGCTGCTCGAGAACTCGCTCGCGAAGACACTGGGTGTCCCGCTGTTCCAGGAGCAGCTGATGCAGATGGCCATCGATGTCGCCGGTTTCACCCCGTCCGAGGCGGACCAGTTGCGCCAGGCGATGGGGTCGAAGCGTTCGCGTACGCGCATGGAGCGATTGCGTGAGCGTCTCTACGACGGCATGCACGAACGTGGCATCACCCCGGGGGTTGCCAACGAGATCTTCGCCAAGATGGCGGCCTTCGCGAACTACGGCTTTCCCGAGAGCCACTCGGTGTCGTTCGCCTATCTCGTCTATGCATCGTCGTGGATCAAGTATCACGAACCTGCTGCATTCTGTGCAGCGCTGCTCAACGCGCAACCGATGGGCTTTTGGTCGCCGCACTCGTTGGTGCAAGACGCGCGTCGCCACGGGGTGGTCACGCTGCAGCCATGCGTAAACGCGTCGCGGGCACTTGCCACACTCGAGCCGCACAACGCCTCACAAGGGGGCCCCGATCCGTCCAAGCAGGGGCTTGGGGTTCGTCTTGCCCTGTCGTCGGTTCGTGGTGTGAGTCATGCGGTGGCGCGGGCCATCGAGGCAGGACAGCCGTTCGCGACCGCGGAGGACCTCGTGCGCCGCGTGCCCGCGCTGACACTCGTGCAACTGGAGTCGTTGGCCACGGCCGGTGCATTCGCCTGCTTTGGCATGTCCCGTCGCGAGGCACTGTGGGCAGCGGGCGCGGTCAACGAGTCCAGACCCGGACGACTGCCCGGCATCGTCTCGGGTGTGCAGGCTCCCTGTCTGCCAGGGATGGACGAGCAGGCCATGGCCGTAGCGGACCTCTGGGCAACCGGGGTGTCGCCTGATGGCCATCCCACGCGATTTGTGCGTGAGGCGCTCGCTGCCCGCGGTGTGCGCACGGCCGAGCAGTTGCGCACTGCCGAGCCCGGGTCCAAGGTGCTCATCGCCGGGGTAGTGACGCACCGGCAACGGCCGATGACGGCGCAGGGCACCACGTTCATGAACCTCGAGGACGAGACCGGGTTGATGAACGTGGTGGTCTCCAAGGGGTGCTGGAAGCGGCACCGGGCGGTGGCCCGTGATGCGGGTGCACTGCTCGTGTCCGGCAGGCTCGAGCGCAGCGAGGGTGTGGTGAACGTGGTGGCCGAGCGCATCGAGGCCCTTTCCCTCGCAGCAGCAACCGCCAGCCGCAACTTTCGCTAATCCCGCCGTTGTTCTCGGTACCGGGAACGAGCGGGGTTATTCGTTGGGGCGGTCGGGCAGGCCCTCGTTGAAGGACCGGTACATCTCGTAGACGTCCTTGCACTTCTGGCACAGCGGCAGTTGCTTCGGGTCCCGGGAGGGCACCCAGACGTGGCCACAGAGCGCTTCCAGCGGGGTTCCGTAGATGCGGGCCTCGAGGACCTTGGCTGCGGCGCTCTCGCCGGGGTCGGTTCTCACGATGTGCGCCACGACGGGTTCCCCGGTCTGGGTGACGTCTTGGGTGTCGGGCTCAACCGTCTCGACGGGGCGGGTGGCGATCTGGGGCATCACCAACAGTCAATCACCTTGACGACAAGGCATACACTTCAGGGGTGCCGCTCTACGAGTACCGCTGCAAGGACTGCGACAACACCTTCGAGGTGCGCCGCTCAATGTCGGAATCCGGTGCACCTGCGCCGTGCCCCCAGGGTCATGCCAACACGGTGAAGCTGTTGTCAGCGTTTGCCTCGGTCGGCGCGTCGGCCGGTTCGTACGGTACTGCCCCCACCCCCGCCCCCCGACCGATGGGTGGTTGCGGCGGCGGTTGTGCCTGCGCCCACTGACGCAACTCGGCGGGGTTACAGGCAGGTGTAGAGCGTGTCGATGAGCGCCCGGTTGCGGCTGCTCTGCCACCTTGGGATCACGTGGTTCATCACGTAGCCGAGTGCCACACCGGTGTCGGGATCGGCGAGGCCAACAGCGCCGCCGGTGCCGAAGTGGCCAAAGCTGTTCGGGCCTGGGCTGAAGGGCCGGCGCGCTGTGGTGGGCTGGAAGCCGAGGCCGAACGACATCTCGTCGTTGAGCATCGGGCAGTACCCGATGGACTGCGGGTGCGATGCCTCGTGCAGCAGCGCGGGGGACAACAGCGGATCGTCGCCGAGCAGTGCTGCGTAGAACGCAGCCACACCCCTCGCCGTGCCGTGACCGCTGGTGGAGGGGATACCGCTCGCCCGCCACTCGGGTGTGTTGACGAGACCGATCGACGAGTAACCCGGCGGGTTGAAGTGCGCAAGGGCGCTCATCAGGAGATCGCCCTCCAGACCGTCGAACACCGACGGGGCGAGTGCACCACGCGGTGCCCAGATCACCTCGGCGCAACGGAGTTGTTCCTCGTGGGGGACACCGAACCACACGTCGAGCCCGCGCTCAGCCCGAAGGCGCGCGAAGCGGGCGCCGGGCATCTCTCCGGTGACGCGCCGGACGATCTCGCCCACGAGGTGACCGTAGGAGTTCGTGTGATAGGCGTGGCGGGTGCCGATGGGCCACCATGCAGGAGTTGCTGCAAGCGCAGCGGTCATGGTTTCCCACTGCCAGAGGTCATCGTCAGTGAGCAGTGTGCGGATCGCCGGTACGGCCGCCTGGTGCGACAGCGCATGGCGAACGGTGACGGCCTCCTTGCCACCCTCGGCGAACTCGGGCCAGAACTCGCCAACTCGTGTGTCGAGCGAGAGCACCCCCTCGTCGACGAGTTGCAGCACGAGCGTCGCGCCGAGCGCCTTGCCGACCGAATAGAAGTTCACCAGGGTGTCGGCCTGCCAAGGGATGGTGCACGCCTCGTCCTGCCAGCCACCAACGAGGTCAACGACCACCTCGCCAGCGACGATGATGGAGACCGCAGCACCCACCTCACCCCGCTCTGCGAAGTTCGCGACGAATGCGTCACGCACTGCTGCGAAACGCGGCTCGCAGTATCCGGAAATCGGTGCGTCCACAGACCACATCGTCGCACGGCGAGCGGTCTACGTGACATCCTGTGGGGCGTGGCCATCTTTGTTGACGAACCGATCTGGTGGTTCAAGGGCCGGCGCTGGTGCCACATGGTGAGCGACACCAGTCTCGACGAGTTGCACGAGTTTGCGGAGAACCTCGGGATCCCGCGCCGCGGCTTTCAGGGTGACCACTACGACATCCCCGAGGACCTGCGCCCGGTTGCGGTGGTTGCCGGCGCCTCGGAGGTAGCCGGCAGGGAACTGCTGCGGCGCCTGCAGACGGCCGGGTTGCGGCTGACGCCGGCGCAACGCAGGGAAGGCTTCGGCGCCATTCAGTACCCGGAGGCCGAGCGCATCGAGTAGCGCTGCGACCCACCGGGGGCCATCAGGGTGGTGAGACATCCGGCCATCGCGACGGTTCGCCGGCCAACGGTGAGACTGCTACCTGCAGTTGCTCGTTGCACACGAACCACTCGAGCAGTTCCACGCCGACACTGCCGATGAGGTGGTCCAGCAGGAACCATCGCTGCACGTCCTGCACCTCGAAACCCTGGCCGGGTCGGGACGTGACGAGGAAGACGTGTGTGGCCTCCTGCTCCTCGCCGACCACAGCGGCGAGGTCGGCGATGCCGAGTACGTCGTCGGGGCGGGCTGCGCCCTCCACCACGATGCACAGGAGTGGGAGGTAGTCCGCGTCAACGAACAATGCAGCCGTTTCACGGCTGAGCGGCTCGGTGAGCACGAGTTCTACGTGGGCAAGGGCCTGCTCGAGATTTCGTACGGGTGTGCGCTGGGCGGGCCCGACCGCAGTGGTGTAGCGGCTCGGGCGATGACTGGCACGGTGAGGGTTACGGCGGCGGGACATGGTGACCTCCCGGGTTGGAACTCGGGGAAGCCGGCTGCCACGCAACCTACGCTGGGGGTGTGACGGGGCTCAGCGGAAGCTGTTCATGCCGTGCCGCGACACGACGAGAGCGATGATGACCGAGATGGCTGCGACCGCCACGGGCGCCGCCCATGCCGCCCAGCGGGGCAGGCGACGGTGGTGAGGAGCGAGCATCACTGCGCCGCACGCGGCGCCGCCCACGAGCCCTCCGAGATGGCCCCCGATGGAGATCCCTCCGATGGTGAGCGTGAGCACGAGGTTGAGGAGGATCATCGTGCCGATGCTGGACTGCATGAGGGGCACACCGCGCTGGCGCAGCCCGACGGCGGAGGCACCGAGCAGGCCGAAGATCGCACCCGACGCGCCTGCGGTCAGCCCGAGGCTCGGTTGCAGCATGAGCGCCCCCGCCGTACCGGCGAGCAGCGACGCAAAGTAGAGCGCAAAGAACTTGATGCGACCGAGCGCGGGCTCCACGAACCTGCCGAGAAAGTACAGGCTGATCATGTTCATCAACAGGTGAGCGACCCCGAAGTGGGTGAAGCCGGAGGTGATCAGTCGCCACCACTCGCCCTTGTCGACGAAGTACCGGTTCACGGCGAGGTCGTATTCGCCGCGGTGGATCGTGCGTCTCCACAGTGGGGAACTGAATGTGTAGACGCCGACGGCGACGTTGACCACAATGAGCAAGAAGGTGCCCGCATTGCCGCCACGGGTGGCGTTCCAGCGCCTGATCCGTTCCGGTGCTGCGGGCCGCCCGACCTTTGCGCAGTCGGGGCAGAGCGATCCGACCGAACCACTGATCAGACAGTCGTTGCACGCAGTCCTCTCGCAACGGGTGCATCGGCGGAAGGCCGGCCGGTTCGGATGGCGGAAACAGGTGGTGGCCTCGTGGCCGGGGCCGCTGCTGCCTGGCGGGGGCGGCGCAACCGGCGGTGGCGGTGGCGGCGGGAGCGAACTCACGCAGGCAGTCCGTCGTGCCAGCGACGCATGGCGTCCCACGAGTAGATGCCGGCCTCGTGTCCATCGGACCACCGAACCGACAGTCCCCAGGCCCCAACCAGTTCCGCATCGGTGATGGTCGGCCCTAGCGAGCCCGCCGGGAGCGCGAACGGTTCGCGGCCCTGCTCGCGAGCGCCACGGCATCCGGCGCAGGGGCAGGCCCGACGCAGTTCGTCGAGAGCGAAGGCAGCAGTCACACCGTCGTCGTACACGACGCTGACGGAATGCTGGCGGTCCACGGTGACATCGACAACTTCGGCCATGACGCCCGAGACGGTATCGCCGCCCGGCCGCCTTTGGGCCTCGGCATCCTTCGCCGTCGGCCACCACGCCCTATGCTCCGAAACGTGACGGGTCTCCTCCTTGCCAGAATGGTCGCCGGCCACGCAACCCTGACGTCTGGACCCGGCGAAGGTGGGAACGTGACAGGTACCCTCATTGCCACCATCGTGCCCGTGGTGCTGCTGCTTGGCATCGTGGCACTCGGGCGCGGGGGATGGCGTACCGCTCCGCTGATCGCAATCGGTCTGTTGTGGGGGTTCGGCTCCACCTGGCTCATCGTGGACGTCAACGATGCGTGGGCCCGGAAGTTCACGCTGGCCTCGCTGTTCGTGGTGGGTGCACCGATCATCGAAGAGATCGGCAAATCATTGCTCTCGCCGGTGCTCACGGGCATGCGCCGCTGCTCATGGTTCGTCGATGGAGCGGTGATCGGTCTCGCTGCGGGTACCGGGTTCGCCATCCGGGAGAACTGGGTGTACCTCGATCGCAACAAGGCTGAAGCGGTCTCGCTCGCTTTCGCGCGTGTTACCTCCGCCAGCCTCATGCACGCCGGGTGCAGCGCCATCGTTGGCGCTGCCCTCGCCGCCGCCGCCAGACGCGGCATCCTCACCCGGGTCGGCCTGTTTGTTGCGGGCCTTGCCCTCGCCATGGGCATCCATTCGGGCTTCAACCGGCTCACCCGCGTGTCGCAGCCTTCGGCCCTCATCATCACACTGGTTGGCGTGCTGGCCTTCGTCTACGCGGTGGGCATCGTGGCGCTCGGTATCCCGGTGTCGGCCCGTTGGGCCCGCAAGGACATGGAGGCCCGTGGCCTCAGCGCGAGCGAGCAGGTGGCACTTGCGGGTGGCAGTTCGGTGGATGACCTGCTCGACGAGTTCGAGCACCGATTCGGCTCGGCTGCCGGCGAGGCTGCCGGCGACCTCATCGCGCTTCAGCGCCGCATCGGCATCCTCAGCCGTGGCGGGACAAGCGATGACCGGGGCATCGCAGCGCTCACCGAACAGGCCGACGACCTGCGGCGCCGAATCGGTGTGTTCCCGATGATGTGGCTGCGCTCTCACCTGCCGGTAAACCCCTCGGAGTCCGGCCTGTTCGCGGACCTCGGTGCGTCGGTTACCGATACGGCTGGAGCGGGCGCACCCGCGGGACTCTGGGCGAACCTCGGCGCTACCACGAACGATCTGCCGCCACCGGCCGGCAACACGCTGCCACCCCCCTCGGGCGGGCTGTGGGGTGCGGTGAACAACCCGCCACAGGCGGACCAGGAGTAGCCGGGGCACAGGGTGCTGCCCGGGACGGGCGGGCGCGATACCGTGAGGAAACAGTCGTCGGGCCGCGACGTTCGGCGCAGAGTTGGTTGACCAGAGGAGGACGCCATGTTGTGCGCCCAATGCGATGAAACTGCACGGGGTTGTTGCCGGTTCTGCGGGCGGGCTGTCTGCTCATCGCACCAGCAGCCGCTGCCGTACATCATCGGGCTGTTTGCAGCAGACCCCACCAAGGCGATCGTCGTCGGCGGGGCACTGTGGTGCGGCGCCTGCCGCCCGCAGCCCGAGCCGATTGCTATGCCGGAGTTGCGATGAGCGAGCAGAAGGTTCCCGGCGCAGGGCTGTTCAGCGGGCTCTCGGACAAGATCCAGGCCGCTGAGTCCGCTGAGTCCAAGCCCACGATGAACATGGCGGCGCTCCTCGAGTTGCCTGCTGAACAGCGCAAGATCGTCCGGCACCTCCTGCGCGCCGACTCTCCGCCCACGGTTGAGGAGACCGCAGCGGCACTCGAGATGACTGTTGAGGACGTGAATGTCGAGGTAGGCCGACTCACGCTCATTGGCCTCGTGGAGAAAGCCGACGGGCGCCTGCGCGCGATCGCCGGCTGGCGCTCGAGCCGCTTGCCACCGGGCGGCGTCTGGTCCAGTCTCGGCGGTCTCTAGTCACACTTCTGGGGCATCGGTTCCCTATGTTGTACGGTCCACGAGCAATTGTTGGATTCGGACCGGGTGCTTCCTTGTTCTGGGGTGTAAAGAATGGGGCACATGATGGACGAAAAGCCACTGGGTTCGGGGCTGACCGGGATGCAGGAAGGCGGCGTGGCCGGGGGCGGACGTACGTCGAGCCGCCAGGACCGTCGCCGCAAGAAGATCCTCTGGGGATCGGTTGTCGGCGGCGTGGTCGTTGTCGGCGCCACGATCGCCGTCGTGCTCGGCGCAACGAGCGAGAGATTCGGATCGATCACGGGCGCAACCGGTGCGACGGGCGCAACCGGCCCCAGTGCTCCATCGACGAGCGCCATCGTCGGCGCCGCAGCAGCGGAACTCCTCGCGAAGTTCCCCGCCAAGAGCATCTCGGCCGGCAGTGTTCAGCTCGGGCCCAACGTTGCGATCACGTCGATGACGATCTCCAAAAACAGTGACGGGTCGTTCTCCGGGACGGGAACGGTGACGATCGGTGGCTCGGTCGGTGTCAACGTGAGCGCCACCATTACCGACGGGTCGAACTGGTCGCTCACGGTCGCGTCCGGCACCGTTCAGCCCTTCAAGGTCGGTACGACAGGTATTTCGGTCGACCCGTCCACTCTCTCGGGCACGATCGCCGATGCCAGCGGCACGATTACCTGGAACCTCACGGGTACGACGGTCACGTGGCCGATCGCCACGGGTGCCTCGCTCACCACCAACTTCTCCCTCGGAAACACCTGTCCGTTCGGTGACTCGACGAAGTGTCCGTCCGGCGACAAGCTATATCTCGGTCTGCCCAGCGGTTCGCTCGCGATCTCGGGCCTCCCGACGGTGAACCTCGCCGGTGGCGTGACGATCGACGGCACGTGGGCCCGGCTCGAGGGCGCAGCCAATGCTTCGGCATCCCTCAGTGTCGCCGGCGCGAGCGTGTCGATGAGCAAACCGCTCCTGACCGTCTGGCGCGGTTCGCGCAGCGACTTGTGGGACCCGAACATGGTGATGCCCGACACCTCGGCGCTCAGCAATGGCACGAATCTCGAACTGTGCGGCAACTTCGCCATCACGGTTCCGTCCCTCGTGAACGAGGCCACGGGCGGATGTCTTCGCTGGACCCCTGCTGGCATCGTTCTTGGCCAGGTTGGCCTCGGCTCGGGTATGACCCTGAGCGGCGGCACCGCACCGAGCGGGACGAGCACCGACATCAAGGGCTTCGGCTGGAGCACGTTGAGTGCGGCAGACATCGGCAAGATCTCGCTGCCCGATGGTGGCATTCCCGGCGCGATCAGTTTCAGCGGTGTGGCAACCAAACTGTTCCCGTCCACGCTCTCGCTCGGCGGCAAGGCGAACCTGCCTGGCCTCGTTGGGTCAGCACTCGGTCTTGGGTCGAACCCGCTCAGCATCAACGTCACCGGTCAGGTCACGTCGAACTCCATCGCGCTCCAGGGCACCGTGCCGGTCACCATCAACTTCGGTAACGAGCCGTTCAAGGTGAGCGTGCAGCAGATGACGCTCGGTCTGTCGGCAGGCGTCGGACAGGGCCTCTCCATGACCCTCGGCACGCAGAGCGATGTGACGCTCGGCTACGGGTCGAGCGCCCGGGTGGTGAAGTCGAGCCTCACGCTGCAGGCAGCAACCGCCCCCGCTGTGGGGTTCACCCTGTCGCTCAGCGCTGTCGGGACACCCGGCGGTGGAGACACCACGGACGGCCTCACACCGTCGACGCGCCTTGCTCACCCCAGCCAGGCGACCTATCTCGTACCGGACATGTTCGGGATCAATGGACTGAATCTCTGGAGCCTCACCGGCCAGATTGGCTTCCAGGGCGGGTCGCCGTCGCTCGCCTACGCGAGTACCAGCTACATGGACCCGAACGGAAGCACGACGAAGAGCGTGATGGCGTGTACGGGCACCTGTGACGACACCGACTGGTTGCTCGGCAACCTCGGGTTCGACATCAGCTACACCAACCCCTGCTTCGCCTATTCGTTCACGAGCAACCCGGGTGGCGGTTCGCTCGCGATCGACGGTGGCGTCATGAAGGCATCAAACTTCCAGGTGGGCATCTCCCCGAACGGCTGCAGCATCAACGCTGGAGGTACCACCCTCTCGCTGCCGGAGGCGTTCGCCGGCTTTTCGTTCACTGCGCAATTCGGAAGCGCAACGGTGAACGTCGCTACACAGGTCAGTGCAGACGGTTTCGTGTTCAAAACCAGCATCACCAACCTCACGCTCGGCGGCTTCACGCTCAACAACATGAGCTTGAACGTGAAGGTCACCGCTGCGTCAAGCCAAGTCAACTTCGATGCGGTTGCAGGTGTGGTGAATTTCGGTGCGTTCGCTTTCCACGCCGACATGGGCTACGACCCGAGCGGGATGAACTGGAACGTGACCGGGGATATCTGCACGGACACCAGCAGTAACCACCAATACTGCGATCCAGCCTCGCTCGCTGGTGGTCTCGGCGCGCAGACGTCCGGTCCGACCTCCTCGGAGCAACTGCGTGATACCTCCGGGAACACCCCCACCAGCAGTTCGCAACAGGCCGGCTTCAAGCTGATCAAGCTGCACTTCCAGCAGAGCGGCAGCGTCTCGAGCGATCCTTCGTCATGTGCCACCCTGAATACGGCAGTGGACGGTGTCTTCACGCTGTCGAAGTCGACGTACACACTCCTCGGACCGGGCGACAACGCCAAGCTTCCCGATGGCACAACCTTCGGTGGCTCCAGTTTGAACATCAACTGCAAAGGCATCGTGTCGGCAGGTTTCGGTATCTCGTTCGAACACACGTCGAGTTACACGAGCGGCTCAACCAAGAAGACGTTGCTCCTGTCCTGGGCGAACGACAGGCTTCAGGGCAGTTACTCGGTGCAGATGTACCGCCACCTCGACGTGGACAAGAAGAAGTGCTGCGGTGGTTACTACCGCTACAACGAGGACGTCTACTTCAGCATCAACGTCGGTGTGGTGATCTCCAGTACCTACGCAAGTTTCAGCCTCTCGTGCCACATTGACACGGGTCGCCTGAATGGGTGGCTGAGCTTTTTCCTCGACACCACCGGCGACTTCGTCGGCGGCGTGCGCATCAGCGTTGACGTCCCCTGGTCCGACAGCACGTATCACGTGGACTGGGGCAACCTGTAGCGGTAGCCCCGACGTTCTCGGTTTACCTCGGGCGACTTGTCCGCCCGGGGTAAACCGAGAACCCGGATGGCTAGGCGAGGTAGTTGCAGAGGCCGCGCTTCAGGAACTTCCCGTGACCGGGCCGGCCGAAGTACTGGTCGTTCTCCACGAGCACGGTGCCGCGTGACATCACGGTGTCGATGCGGCCGTCGATGATCGTGCCCTCGTACACCGAGTAGTCCATGTTGGAGTGGTGCTTCTTGCCCACGCCGATCTCGGTCTTGCGGTTCGGGTCCCAGATCACGATGTCCGCATCGGAGCCGGGGGCGATGATGCCCTTCTTGGGGAACAGCCCGAACAGGCGCGCCGGGGTGGTGCAGCAGGTCTCCACCCATCGCTCGAGGCTCAGTTCACCGGCGACAACGCCCTGATAGATGAGTTCGAGACGGTGCTCGATACCGCCGAGGCCGTTCGGGATCTTCGCGAAGTTGCCGCGGCCGAGTTCCTTCTGGTCCTTGAAGCAGAACGGGCAGTGGTCGGTGGCCACCACGGCGAGTTCGTTCATGCGCAGCCCCTTCCACAGGTCCGCGCGGTGGTTGCGGTGGTCGTGCTTGGAGCGCAGTGGCGGTGAGCACACGAACTTCGCGCCCTCGAAACCCGGGCGGTCGAGCGTGCCCTCGAGGGTGAGGTGCAGGTACTGCGGGCAGGTCTCGCCGAACACGTTCTGGCCGTTGTGACGTGCCTCTGCCACCTCGTCGAGTGCCTCGGCGGCCGACATGTGCACGATGTACAGCGGCACGTTGCCGGCAACCTTCGACAGCACGATGGCGCGGTGCGTCGCCTCGCCCTCCAACTCTGGTGGACGTGTGAACGAGTGGTACTTCGGGTCGGTCTCACCGCGTGCGAGTGCCTGGGCCACGAGCACGTCGATGGCGATGCCGTTCTCGGCGTGCATCATGATGAGCCCGCCGTTGTGGGAAGCCTGCTGCATCGCCCGCAGGATCTGACCGTCGTCGCTGTAGCAAGCACCGGGATAGGCCATGAAGAACTTGAAGCTCGTAATGCCCTCGTGCTCGGTGAGGTAGTCCATCGCCTTCAGCGACTCGTCGTCGAGCGTGCTGATCATTTGCGTGAAGGAGTAGTCCACAGCGCACTTGCCGGCGGCCTTCTCGTGCCACTCGGCAAGCCCGTCGTGCACGCTCTCCCCGGTGTGCTGGTCCGCCATGTCGACCACGGTGGTAACACCGCCCCACGCCGCAGCGATGGTGCCCGTCTCGAAGTTGTCCGATACCACCGTGCCCCCGAGCGGGAGGTCGAGGTGCGTGTGCACGTCGATGCCGCCGGGGATGACGTACTTACCGGTGGCGTCGATGACGCGGTGGCCATCTCGCGGGCCGGTGCCCGGGATGTAGAGCGCCACGATGCGCTCGCCATCCACGAGGACGTCCTGTGCGATGCGCCCTGTGGGGCTGATCACCGTGCCGTTCGCAATGAGGGTTCCCATACGAGAACTCACACTACGTACTTGTCAGCCTCCGCGAGGGCCTCGTCGAGAATCGCGATACCCATCCTCACCTCGTCGTCGGGGGTGGTGAGCGGCGGGCACACGTGGATGCGGTTGAAGTGGCTGAACGGCCAGAGACCCCGTGCCTTGCACGCCGCAACCACCTCGTTCATCGGCCCGGCGGCGGCGCCGGAGGCGTTGAACGGCACGAGCGGCTCGCGTGTTTCGCGGTTGCGCACGAGCTCGACGGCCCAGAAGCAGCCGAGGCCGCGTACATCGCCGATGGACGGGTGCTTCTTCGCGAGTTCGTGCAGTGCCGGTCCGATGATGTCGTCGCCGAGTCGCTTGGCGTTCTCTACGATGCCCTCTTCTTTGAAGATCTTGATGCTCGCAACCGCCGACGCGCACGCGAGCGGGTGCCCCGAGTACGTGAGCCCGCCTGGGTACGGGCGTTCACGGAATGTGTCGGCAATGCGCTGCGAGATAGCCACGCCTCCCAGCGGCAGGTAGCCCGAGTTCACGCCTTTGGCGAAGCAGATGAGATCAGGGGTGACGCCCCAACGATCCACGGCGAACCACTCGCCACATCGACCGAAACCGCACATCACCTCGTCGCAGATCATCACGATTCCGTAGCGATCGCAGATGTCGCGCACGCCCTGGAGGTAGCCGTCCGGCGGTACGAGGATGCCGTTGGTTCCCACGACGGTCTCGAGGATGATCGCTGCGACGGTGTGTGCGCCCTCCACCATGAGCGTGTCCTCGATGTGCTGCAACGCTCGTTGGCACTCCTCGGCCTCGTTCGTCGCGTGGAACGCAGACCGGTACGGGTAGGGGCCCCATATGCGCACGATTCCCGGGATGCCTGGTTCGCTTCCCCATCGGCGCGGGTCGCCGGTCATCGTCATCGCCCCGGCTGTTGCACCGTGGTAGCTGCGGTACGTGGTGAGGATCTTGTGCCGACCCGTGTGAACTCGCGCCATGCGGATGGCGTTCTCGGTTGCCTCGGCGCCCCCGTTGGTGAAGAACACCATATTGAGGTCGCCCGGGGCGAGTTCGGCGATGAGTCGCGCTGCCTCACCACGCTCGGCGTTGGCGAACGACGGCGCGATGGTGCACAACTTGGCGGCCTGGTCCTGGATGGCCTTCACGAGTTTGGGGTGCTGGTGGCCGATGTTCACGTTGACGAGCTGACTCGAGAAGTCGAGGTAACGCTTGCCGTCCTCGTCCCACATCCACGAGCCCTCGGCTCCGGCAATGACGACGGGGTTGATGAGTCCTTGTGCCGACCACGAATGGAACACGTGGGTGCGGTCGTCGGTCTTGGCGATAGAGGGGCGGGATTCGACGTTGCTCATTGAAGTTCTCCAAATAGATCGTTGGGGGACAGGGTCACGACTTGGCGATCACTCGCTCGGCAACAGCCGGGATGATGTGCTCGCCGTATGCCTCAAGGGTGGAGTCCTTGCCATCGTGCTGCAGATAGATCGCAAACTGGTCGACACCCATGGCCTTCAACTCTTGCAAGCGGGCAATGTGCTGCGCGGGAGTGCCGAGGATGCAGAAGCGGTCGATGATGTCGTCGGGAACGAACGTTGTGTGGGAGTTCCCCGCACGCCCGTGCTCGTTGTAGTCGTATGCCTGGCGGCCCTTGATGTAGTCCGTGAGCGCTTGGGGCACTGCGCCACCGTTGGTCCCGTACCGGTCGACGATGTCGGCGACGTGGTTGCCCACCATGCCACCGAACCAGCGCACCTGGTCTCGCATGTGGGCCACGTCGGTGCCCACGTACGCCGGCGCTGCGACACAGATCTTTACGCTGTCCGGGTCCCGGCCGGCCGCGCTGGCAGCATCCTTCACGGCCTTGATGGACCAGGCGGTGATATCCGGGTCTGCGAGCTGCAGGATGAACCCGTCCCCCACCTCGCCGGTGAGGGCGAGCGCCTTGGGCCCGTACGCGGCCACCCACACGTCAAGCTCGCTGCCCTGGCACCAGGGGAACCGCAGCGTTGCCCCCTTGTACTCCACCTCGCGCCCGTTCGCGAGCTCCCGGATGACGTGGATGGAGTCGCGGAGCGTGGCCAGTGTGGCGGGCGCACCGTTGGTGACCCGAACGGCGGAGTCACCGCGGCCGATGCCGCAGATGGTCCTGTTGCCGAACATCTCGTTGAGCGTGGCGTAGACGCTCGCGGTAACGGTCCAGTCCCGGGTGGCCGGGTTGGTGACCATCGGCCCGACCATCACCTTGCGGGTCTCGGCAAGGATGGCCGAATAGATCACGTACGGCTCCTCCCAGAGCAGGTGGGAGTCGAAGGTCCACACGTACTGGAAGCCTTGGTTCTCTGCTTTCTTGGCCAGTTCCACCACGCGTGACGCGGGCGGGTTGGTCTGGAGTACGACACCGAACTTCATGCGTGGCCTTTCAGCGGTTCTGCGGGAAGCCGAGGTCCACCCGGCTGGTTGTCGGGTCTGGCCACCGGGAGGTGACGACCTTGGAGCGGGTGTAGAAGTTGACGCCCTCGGGGCCGTACATGTGCTGGTCGCCGAACAGGCTCGCCTTCCAGCCCCCGAAGCTGTAGTACGCAACGGGCACCGGGATCGGCACGTTGATCCCCACCATGCCCACGTTCACCTCGAACTGGAAGCGGCGGGCAACGCCACCGTCACGCGTGAAGATGGCCGTGCCGTTGCCGAACTCGTTGCGGTTGATGAGATCCAGGCCCTCGGCATAGGTGGAGACCCGGGTAACGGACAGCACCGGCCCGAAGATCTCCTCGTCGTAGCAGCGCATGCCTGGCTTCACATTGTCGAGCAGGCTCGGCCTCACGAAGAAACCCTCGGTGGGCACGCCCTCGCGGCCGTCCACCACAACCGTTGCACCCTCGCCGGCAGCACCGGCGAGATAGCCAACCACCTTGTCACGGTGCTCACCGGTGATGAGCGGCCCCATCTCGTTGTCGGGCTCGCTGGCCGGGCCGACCTTGATGTTGGGGATGCGGTCCTTGATCTTTGCAACGAGGTCGTCCGCGATCGTGTCCATGGCGAGCACGACGCTCACGGCCATGCAGCGCTCACCGGCAGAGCCGTACGCGGCGCTCACCGCAGCATCGGCGGCCTGGTCGAGATCCGCGTCCGGCAGGACGAGCATGTGGTTCTTCGCCCCGCCGAGTGCCTGCACACGCTTGCCGTTCCGGGTGCCGGTCTCGTAGACGTACCGAGCAATCGGCGTGGAGCCGACGAACGAGACAGCGGCAACGTCGGGGTGCGCAAGGATTCGGTCGACCGAAGTCCGGTCGCCCATGACGACGTTGAAGCAGCCGTCCGGCAGGCCCGACTGCTTGAGTAGCTCGGCGATGAACAGGGCGGCCGAGGGGTCCTTCTCGCTCGGCTTGAGCACGAAGGTGTTTCCGGTGACGAGCGCGTTCGCGAACATCCACATCGGCACCATCGCCGGGAAGTTGAACGGCGTGATTCCTGCCACCACGCCGAGCGGCTGGCGGATGTTGTATACGTCCACACCGGCAGCAACCTGCTCGCTGTAGCCGCCCTTCATCATCGCGGGGATGCCGCACGCGAACTCGATGTTCTCGAGCCCGCGGGCCACCTCGCCCAGCGCGTCCGAGAGCACCTTGCCGTGCTCGCCGGAGAGCAGCGTCGCGATCTCCTTGCGGTTGGCGTCCACGAGCTCACGCATGTGGAACATCACCTCGGCGCGGCGCGAGAGGTTGGTGGAGCGCCAGGTCCCGAAAGCGGTCCTGGCACTGGCGACTGCGCAATCCACCTCGGCATCGCTCGCGAAATCCACGGTGGACTGCGGCTCGCCGGTGGCGGGGTTGTAGACGATGCCGGAGCGACCTGATGTGCTCTCGACGACCTTGCCGTCGATCCAATGGCTGATGCGATTCACGGTGTCTCCTGAGACGTGAGGGAACGGGGGGTACGTGGCCGACCCGGCTGCCCGGGCCGGTCGGGTTGTCTAGACGAGGTAATTCGACAGGCCGCGCCTGACGAATTTGCCGTGGCCCTTGCGGCCGAGGTACTGGTCATTGTCGATGAGTACGGTGCCGCGCGAGAGCACGGTGTCCACCTTGCCGTCGATCACCCAGCCCTCCCATGAGGAGTGGTCCATGTTCATGTGGTGCTTCTTGCCGTAGCCGATCTCGGTGCGGGCATTCGGGTCCCACACCACGATGTCGGCGTCCGACCCGGGGGCGATGATGCCCTTCTTCGGGTACATGCCGAACATCTTCGCCGGGTTGGTGGAACAGGTCTCCACCCAGCGCTCGAGCGAGAGGTGGCCCTGCACGACACCCTGGTAGATGAGCTCCATCCGGTGCTCGACACCGCCCATGCCGTTGGGGATCTTCGAGAAGTCGCCGATGCCGAGTTCCTTCTGGTCCTTGAAGCAGAAGGGGCAGTGATCGGTGGATACCACGGCGAGTTCGTTCATGCGCAGGCCCTTCCACAGGTCCGCGTGGTGGTGACGGTGATCGTGTTTGGAACGGATCGGCGGTGAGCACACGTACTTCGCGCCCTCGAACCCTGGCTGGGCGAGGTGATCCTCGAGCGTCATGTAGAGGTACTGCGGGCAGGTCTCGGCAAACACGTTCTGCCCGTTGTGGCGCGCCTCGGCAACCTCGTCGAGTGCCTCCGACGCAGACATGTGCACGATGTACAGGGGCACGTTGCCAGCCACCTTGGACAGCACGATTGCCCGGTGTGTCGCCTCACCCTCGAGGTCCGATGGGCGGGTGATCGAGTGATACTTCGGGTCGCGTTCACCGCGTGCGAGTGCTTGGGCAACGAGCACGTCGATGGCGATCCCGTTCTCGGCGTGCATCATGATGAGGGCGCCGCACTCCGCCGCCGTCTGCATCGCCTTGAGGATCTGGCCGTCGTCGCTGTAGAACACGCCCGGATAGGCCATGAACAGCTTGAAGCTCGTGATGCCCTCGTGCTCGGTGAGGTACTTCATCGCCTTGAGCGACTCGTCGTCGATACCGCCGACGATCTGGCTGAACGAGTAGTCGACGGCGCAGTTCTCGGCCGCCTTGTGGTGCCACTCGGTCAGCGAGTCGTACACGTTCCCGCCGTACCGCTGCACGGCCATGTCACAGATGGTGGTGACCCCGCCCCAGGCCGCTGCGCGCGTGCCGGTCTCGAAGGTGTCGGACGCCTCGGTGCCGCCGAACGGCAGCTCGAAGTGGGTGTGAACATCCACACCGCCGGGGATCACGTACTTGCCGGTTGCGTCGATGACACGGTGGCCGTCAGTGGGAGCGGTTCCTGGCAGGTACATCGCGACGACAATCTCGCCGTCGACGAGCACGTCCTGCGCGATCTGGCCGGTCGGGCTGATGACGGCGCCGTTCTTGATGACGATTCCCATGTCGTGTCCCTCTGGGGTCGGTGGTTGGATCAGGCTGTGGCCGGCGGGCCCGGACGGGACCGTTCGGCGGAAGTTGCGCTGCCGTGACAGGCGACGCGGCAGCACCGCTGCGGAGCGAGCACATCCGGGTCACATCGGCACGACGTACACCTTCTCCTCGGAGTTGCGCATCGCCGCGTCCAGCTCGTCGAGCGTCCAGGACTCTTTGCGCTCGATCCACGTCTCCTTCGGGTGCGACCAGAGTGCCAGCTTGCGACCGTTGAAGGTGAACAACTGGCTGCGCAGGTGTGAGGCGCGGTCGCTGCAGAGATAGACCACGAGCGGCGCAATGGTCTCCGGCGTGCCGAAGCCGAGGTCCGCTGCGGAGGGGACCGGCTTGCCCGTCTCCTCGGAGCGCTTCTTGGCCATGTCGAAGACCACTTGGGTCATGTCGGTCTCGGCAATCGGCCACAGCGCGTTGGTGCGAATGTTGAAGCGGGAGAGCTCAACGTCCCACGCGTAGAGCATCCCCATCACGCCGGCCTTGGAGGCCGCGTAGTTGGTCTGGCCGATCGAGCCGGTGAAGCCCGAGTTGGAGAAAATCTGCAGCAGGTGCCCGCCGGTGGCCTTCATCGCGCGCGCTGCGTGGCGGCTGACGGACCAGGTGCCGCGCAGGTTCACCGCGATCACCTCGTCGAACTCGTCGGGGGTCATGTTCATGAGCGTTCGGTCGCGCACGATGCCTGCATTGTTCACCACCGAGTCGACGCCGCCGTAGCGCTCCATGCACGTGGTGATGAGCCGCTCGGCGAGCGAGTCGTCGGTCACCGATCCGACAACCGGTTCGGCGGTGCCGCCGGCAGCGCGGATCTCCTCGGTGACCTGCTCGGCAAGCGCGGCATTGGTGCCGTTCACGACGAGCCGCGCGCCTGCCGCGGCCAGACCGAGCGCAAACCCCCTACCCAGTCCACGGGTAGCCCCGGTAACGACGATGCGCTTGCCCTCGAGTGTGCTCATGACGGTCCCTCCTCCGCCGACTGTACCGCCCTGCCTACGCGACGCCGAACGCGCTGAAGACGACGAGGACGAGTCCGGTGGTGAGGATGAACGCGTTGTACGTCGCGTGTGCAGTGGTGCTCTCCATGACGGACTCACGCGGCTCGCGTGTCGAGCGGAAGCGGCGGAGGTAGACGTTCATGAAGTAGACGCCGCCGACGCTGAGGGCGAGCGCAACCGCGATCGGGATCCCGATGATGAGGTGAACGAGTCCGAACGCCAGCACCTTCCGGGCTCGACGGGCGAAGGTCCACTGCTCGGCGCCCTGGCGGAACATCCGTTCCTCGGCGAGCGCGAACAGCGGCAGGGAGGGGAGGACGAGCAGGAGGAACGCGAGCGGGATGATCCACTCCCAGACGGTTCCCGTCGTCCGGTCTGTCGTTCCCGCAATCGGGTTGCCCTGGCCACCGATCGCCGTCCACCAACCCCAGTCGAGCCCAGGCACCGCCAAGAGGAGGGTGGCGACCGTGGCGACGGCGGTGAGCACGAGGGGCACGGGCCAGACGTGGCGCCAGCGGACCCGTCGGGCCACCTCGACCACGGTGGCGCGGCCGCGGCCCGTGAGCGCAAGTCGAGCGGCGGTGAGCAGGCGCACGCCGACCACGGCGAGCACCACGTAGGTCAGCACCGTCTCCACAGCGACCGAGGTTAGGTGGCTGCCGGTCCGGCTCGGGTCTGGCGCCACTGATCCGGTTCGACGTTGTCGCTCGGGACGGGCGATGATGGGGGCGTGACGGCGGGGTGCCGCCACTCGTCGGAACGGCGTACAGCGGGGGATAACCAACATGGGATGGGATTTCGAGACCGAGCCAGAGTTCCAGAAGAAGCTGGACTGGATGGAGACGTTCGTGCGGGAGGAGATTTTCCCCCTCGAGACGCTCGCCGAGCACTGGCGCTCCGATGCAGGGCGGGCGCAGTTCAAGAGCATCACCGATCCGATGAAGGAAGAGGTCAAGAAGAAGGGCCTGTGGGCAGCGCACCTCCCGCCGGACATGGGCGGTCTGGGCTTCGGCCAGGTGAAGCTCGGCCTGATGCACGAGATCCTCGGCCAGACCCCGTACGGCCCCTCGATCTTCGGCAACAACGCGCCCGACTCCGGCAACGCCGAGCTCATCGCGGTGGGCGGGACGGAGCAGCAGAAGAAGGACTGGATGGAGCCGTTGCTCGCCGGCAAGTACCGCTCGTGTTTCTCGATGACCGAGCCCGGTGCCGGTGCGGACCCCACGCTGCTCACGACAAACGCAATGCTCGACGGTGACGAGTGGGTCATCAACGGCCACAAGTGGTTCTCGTCCAATGCCTCGGTGAGTGACTTCCTCCTGGTGATGGCGCGCACGGGCGATGCCGATACGAGTGCGTACAAGGCGTTCTCGATGTTCATCGTCCCGACGAAGACCAAGGGCGTGAACATCCTGCGGGATGTCCCCACGATGGGTGAGCCCGATCACAAGACCGGAGAGCCCGGCGGGCACGCCGAGATCATCTACGACAACGTCCGGGTGCCGTTCGACGCGATCGTCGGTGGCAAGGACGGCATCGGCCAGGGCTTTGCGCTCGCCCAGAAGCGACTGGGGCCCGGCCGTATCCATCATGCAATGCGCTGGCTCGGCCAGAGCCGTCGTGCGTTCGACATCATGTGTGAGCGCTCCCTCTCGAGGTACACGCACGGCTCGATCCTTGCCGAGAAGCAGATGATCCAGGACTACATCGCGGAGAGCTACGCCGAGCGGCAGGCGGCCCGCCTGCTCACCCTGCAGGCAGCGTGGAAGATGGACCAGTTGCACGCCGCGGGCAAGCACTACAGCGATGCGCGTGTGGAGATTGGTGTCATCAAGTTTTGGGGCGCCAAAGTGCTGTACAACGTGATCGATCGCGCGATCCAGGTGCACGGCTCGCTCGGTTACACGACGGACCTGCCGCTCGAGTCGATGTACCGCCACGCCCGTGCGGCGCGGATCTACGACGGCCCGGACGAGGTGCACAAGGTGACCGTGGCACGCCAGGTCCTCAAGGACTACCGCCCCCACGAGGTGCCGAGCGAGCATGTGCCGACGCGTCGCCGGGCAGCGATCGAGAAGTTCGCCGAATACCTCGAGGGTGTCGACGGCTGACCCCTTCCTCAGGATCTCGGTCTATTCCTGGCGACCCCTCCGCCCGCCTGGAACAGACCGAGATCTGCCGGGATCGGGGTGCCCTGGCGGGAGCGCTAGCGGCTGAAGGTTCCACTCATGCTCGTTGACTGGATGGTTGCGGCGCCGACGGCCTGCAGCATCGTCTCGACATCGGTTCCCTCGGCGAGCGTGATTGCCGAGTCGAGGGCGTCAACCTCGAACAGGTAGTTGTGGAGGCTGCCCTTCGGGGGGCATAGCCCGTCGTACCCGACGGTTCCCTTGCTGTTTCTTGCCTGAATCGCGCCGACGGGCACCTCGCCCTCACCGATTCCGCCTGCGGCGGGCTTCAGCCCAGCGATGACCCAGTGCGTGTAGTCCTCGGCCTCGAGATCGACCACCTGGATGGCCACCTCTACCGTTCCCTCAGGTAGCCCTTCCCACGTGATTGCGGGCGAGAGGTTGAGCCCGTCACACGTGAAGCGGACGGGGATGGCTGCGTCCTGGGCGAACGGAGTCCTCATCGACATGGTGTCGAACCCCTCGGGGTCCGACAGGCTCGGATCCCCCCCGTCGCCCTCTTCGCCGGGCAGCATCTCGTCGGTGAACTCGTCGGTGAACTCGTCGGTTGTCTCGTCGGTTGGTGCGGTGGTGTCCTTGACGATCGACTTCGTCCCGCTGTTCTCCGGCCGCAGTCCCCGTCCGTCGCTGGCACAACCCACGACGAAGGTGCAGGCGGCGAGGGAGAACAAGGCAAGTCGGCAACGCATTGTGCTGACACTATGTCGTCCGTGCGGACGAGCGGTGTCGCTGGCACCGCTAGCCTGAGGATGATGTCGCAAGAGGCGCCGCTGTGCATCCTGACCGTGCATGCACACCCCGATGATGAGGCCTCGAAGGGCGCGCCCACGATGGCCCGCTACAAGGCCGAGGGGGCCCGCACGGTTCTCGTCTGCTGCACCGGCGGCGAGGAGGGCGACCTCCAGAACCCGTCGCTGCGTGAGCTAGGAGGCCCGTTCCATGGGCTGAGCGAGCAGGAGGAGAAGGTCCGCCTCGCCGAACTCCGACCGCTCGAGCTCAAGGAGTCCGCACGCATCATCGGCTTCGACGAGGTCGTCATGCTCGACTATCGGGATTCCGGGATGAAGGACTCCGCGGCGAACGAGCACCCGGACTGTTTTCACCAGGCCACGCTCGACGATGCGGCAGGCCGTCTCGTTGCTGTGCTGCGCCGTGAGCGCCCGCACGTCGTCCTCACCTACTCCGACGATCAGCGTGGGTACCCCCACCCCGACCACGTGCGGGTCCACGAGGCCTCGGTGCTCGCGTTCGAGCGAGCGGGGGAGGCGTCGTGGTACCCCGACGCTGGCGAGCCCTGGCAACCGCTCAAGCTGTACTACACGGTATGGTCCAAGGCGAGGCTCGTCGCCGTTCACGAGGAACTGCTGCGCCTCCGGGGCAAGTCCCCGTTCGAGCAGGCGTGGCTGGACCGACCCGGCCACGACCACCGGATCACCACGCGACTCCACATCGCTGAGTTCCTCTGGGCGAGGTCCGGCGCGCTGCGGGCGCACGCCACCCAGGTCGACCCGAACGAGGCCTGGTGGTTCGGCCTGGACGATGACGAACTGGCCGCCGTTTACCCCTGGGAGGACTGGGTGCTCGCGCAGTCGCATGTGGGCATGCCGAACGAGGGCGAGTTCGAGGACGACCTGTTCGTCGGCATCCGCGAGCGCGTGCAGTGACGGACGGGCCTGCCGTGCAGTACCGGGTGTCGTTCGGCAAGAAGGACGAGGCGGTCGAGGGGCCCGACGATGCGACGCTCGTGATCAGCATTCCCGCTGCCGAGGCGTCGTCGGATCCGGCCGTTGCGTTCATGTCGGGCCGCCTAAAGGCCGAGGGGCACACGGGAATGCTCTTCGAGGTGCTCAAATCCGGTGCCGCCGCCGACGCGATCCGGCGCATCGCCACCCGCTAGCCAGCGGCCGTTCTCGTTGCTGCGAACGCTGATGGTCAGGCTACGAGCGCATCGCGGTGCGCAGGGCGCGGTAGCCGATCAGGGAGGCCCCTGCTGTGCTGATGGCGGCCCGCACGTCGGCAGCGTTGTCCACCACGAGCCGGTAGTCATCGATCCAGCCCTCGGCGTCGTCGGAGATGGCGCGCACCTCGGGGGTGTCGATGACGGGTTGCACGTGGATCTCGGTGACCCCGGGCTTCAGCGACGCAAGCGCCTCAAACACGCGGTCCCGGCTGCCCGGCCGCCAGTCGTGGTTGAAGTGGTCGGGGAACACGATCCCTTCCTCGGCGGCAAGGCTCCGGAAGGGGAACCCGGCCCGGTCCGCCGTGACGGTTGAGGGGAGGCGGATCGGGAGACGGAACTCGACAGCGAGGTCCAGGTACACGTCGAAGAACTCGGGTCGGAGCGTGATAGCGCTGAGGTGCGGTGCCAGGTGCGTGACATCGACGCCCCAGACGATCGCTCGTTCGATCTGCGCCCTGCACTCACGCCGCACCTCCTCGGCATCGGCGTGCTCCCAGAGGTCGTCGATGCTTGAGGGGAACCCACCGCCGCCCGAGAGAAGCGATGGCGCATGCGTGATGGGGCCCCACTGGTACAGCGGGTGCTCTGCGTTGAGCGTGAGGTGCACCCCGAGGTCGTCGCCCCGGTACATCGCCGCCGCATGGTGCGCCCATGGTGCGGGCACCATGAGCGAAGCGCAGGATGCGGCACCCTCGCGCAGCGCTGCGTAGACCCCGACATTGGCCGCGTGGGACGAGCCGAGGTCGTCGCAACTGATGATGACCAGTTTGGCGTCCGGCGCGTATCCCAGACGTTCGGCGAGCGTGCTCACGAGGGTGACGCTATCGGGATGGCTAGCGCGGGCACGCGGACCATAGGCCGAGACCCTCTCGCTCGGCCTGCCGGGCAGCCGAGGCAAAGTCTGGTGCGTGAGCAATGTTCGGCGCGATGCGCAGCGGCACCGCAAGGCCGCGCCGCGCGAGTTCGTAGTTGACGAACAGGCCGTCCGCCGCGCGGTACAAATAGACGAGCAGCCGGTCGTAGTCGTCCCGCGGCTCGGTGTCGCGCTCCACCCGGACCGCCGTGCCCGGCGGCAGCAGCGACCGGGTGGTGTCTTTTGCCTGTGGACCGAAGCACTCGATGGGCCGCCGCCGGTCCACGGTCTCGGGGGTGTTGATGCCGATGAGGCGGACGCGGACTCGGCGCTTGCCGATCAGTAGGTCCACCGTGTCGCCGTCGACGACATGGGACACCGTTGCGTTTGCCGGGACCACCTGTGCCGAGGATGTCGGTGGCACGTGAGTGTCGCCGGCGCGGCAACCAGAGAGGGACATTGCTGCTGCGGCAGACAGCGCAACAACAGCGAGCGTGCGGAGCACAGTCTGTCCGGGGCGAGCCATGTCGATCGTTCTACAGTCAGGGTGTGACAAGTGCTCCGACCCGCACGATCTGGTGGGAATCCGCTGACAATGATTCGCCCGTGGTGGTGATCGACCAGCGCCGCCTTCCGCATGCGCTGCTTCATGCACGTTGGTACACCGTCGCGAATGCGGCAGCGGGAATTGCGGACATGACGGTCCGCGGCGCGCCGTTGATCGGTGTGTCCGCTGCCTACGGCATGGCCCTTGCAGCGCGCAGCGACACCTCACTCGGCGCGCTGCACCGTGCGGCGGACCTCCTTGCCGCTACTCGCCCGACTGCGGTCAACCTGCGGTGGGCGCTCGAGCGCTGTCTGGACGTCGCCCGCGAACTGAATGACAGCGATCGCGAGGCGGCGCTCCGTGCCTTCGCGGTCGTGCTCGCCGACGAGGACGTGGATCAGTGCCGCCGGATCGGCGCTGCAGGCCTCGACCTCATCCGTGAGCGGGCGCAGCAGGCCGGGCGCCAGGTGCAGGTGATGACGCACTGCAATGCCGGTCGACTTGCGTGCATCGAACTCGGGACCGCCACGTCCCCGGTGTACCTGGCGCACGCGGAGGGTATCGACGTCCACGTCTGGGTGAGCGAGACGAGGCCGAGGAACCAAGGCGCGGCGCTGACAGCGTGGGAACTCGCCGATGCCGGGATCGCGCACACCCTGGTCGTCGACAACGCTGCGGGTCATCTCCTCACCAACGGCCTCGTGGACCTCGTGATTGTCGGGGCCGATCGGGTTGCCGCGAACGGGGACACCGCCAACAAGATCGGGACGAGCCTGAAGGCATACGCAGCGGCCGTTGCCGGGGTGCCGTTCTACGTCGCGCTGCCGTGGTCAACGTTCGACCTCGGTTGCCCCGATGGCGCGTCGATCCCGATCGAGGAACGCGACGAGGACGAGGTGCTGATCGTGAACGGCGGTCCGGTCGGTCCGCCCGCAACCCGAGCACGGAACTGGGGGTTCGACGTGACCCCGGCCCGATTCGTTACCGGGTTCCTCACCCCCGCAGGGCGGATCGCCCCAACGGACATGGCGGCCGCAGCACCACGCTGACGGCCTACGCCAGCGTTGTTGTCGTCGTTGATGTTGTCGTTGATGTTGTCG